>Ga0105046_10001976_pt1 | contig 32057 bp, 30 predicted proteins | sample MAT03_FD_78385 | JGI IMG/M metagenome (GOLD analysis project Ga0105046, IMG submission 78385) | Freshwater microbial communities from Lake Fryxell liftoff mats and glacier meltwater in Antarctica - MAT-03 (megahit assembly) | ecosystem: Environmental > Aquatic > Freshwater > Ice > Liftoff...
CACCAACCCACTGGAGCGGGTGAACCAGGAACTCAAACGCCGCACCCGCGTCGCCCGCGTCTTCCCCAACGAGTCCTCCCTCCTACGCCTCGTCTCCGCTCTCCTCACCGAAATCTCCCAAGACTGGGAGACCGGAAAAATTTACCTCAGCATGGCCTCCTCCAACCCTCCCACGACCTAATGCCCGCTGAAATTACAGAAAGAAAATTGCGCGGCCCGTCTATCGGTGGGCGCTTGAGCAGGTCGATGTTAAAGCCGGCGACGCCATGATAGTTGCTGCACACTGATGGGATAACGCCGGTGCCGGGGCTGCCGGTCTCCAGACGGTGTTTGTCGCACGTCCCGGAAAGGTTCTCTATCCTTTGGCAAAAAAGCCTGACCATGTGTTGAACGACATCAAGAAGCTCGCCGAGCTGCTTAAGGACCCATCCAAATGAATGTCTCATTGAGAAGGCCAGACCCCGCGATGGTTTCACCAAATGCCGGAACTGCCCATTGGGGTTTTCACCCCATGGCGGTCCCGGACAACCTGCTACAGGGTGAGTTGATGAATGGCAGACTCGCCCATACCCGAACGATCTCCCGGAGAGGGCAGGCATAAAAATGGTCGCGCTGCTCCAGTTGTGGCCGGGCGATTCCATTGATCTCACGAAGCAGTCCCAACAGGCTCACAGGAATGTGAAGGGCCGGCATTTCATGTCGCTGCATGAACTTTTCGATAAGGTTTGCACGGACACCGGTCTATACGTGGATCTCATCGCTGAACGCATTGTTCAGTTAAACATCTCCAACGGTCACATGCATGTCGCCGAACTGGTACATGCTATTGACTTTTAAGTGGAAATGAGTTGCGTGGCCATCGAGCCTTCCACCGAGCTCTGGGATGCCGGTACGGCAGAACTTCCCACACAGGATTCCCGTGGAGCAGGGCCGAACCTTTGTTTCGTGGAAGCACATGAGCAGGCGGAACACTGAGCCGAGAGGTCAAGCCACAGACGCATTTATGAAATTGGAAGAAGCAATCGCAATGTCCAGCCGCTTCATAAAGAAGATCTCTCCGAGCAATAACCCTTACGGAGTTCATGAATCTTACATGCCTGCAGCAGGTATTGGTGGACGAAGTCGCCGATGTCACGGTGCAATGTCTTTTGCGGACCGTCTCTGCCGCCGTTTTGGGGATTGTGTTCCTCTCCGGCCGCCAATCCGCTGAGCTCGCTTCCGCCCGTTTGAACGCCATGAATGTGCGCTTCAAAACACGCGTGCCGTGGGCGCTGAGCTTTTCGTTTGCGCGGGCCATTCAGCAAGCAGCTTTGGTAATCTGGCGCGGGGACGAAGCCAATGTGGCGGTCGCTCAGACGGCACTGCTGCATCGCGCGCGCTGCAACCAGGCTGCGCGGCAGAGAAAATATGTCGCCACGATGGAAAAGGAGCCGGAATGACACGGCTTTCATCACTCGAAATGTGTTGTGCGCTGGATACCTCGCTTGTCGTTGGCATCGCGGCCGATCACGGCGGTTATGAGTTGAAGGAGTATCTAACAATGATGCTCCGCGGGGCGGGAGCCGTGGTCGTTGACTTTGGCGACAGCCTGCTGGAGCCGGATGACAACTACCCGGATTTTGTTGTGCCAATGGCCCGCGTCGTGGCATCAGCAGAAGTGAAACGTGGTATCGCCATTTGCGGCAGCGGCGTTGGCGCATCGGTCTGCGCCAACAAGATTCCCGGCGTGCGGGCCTGCCTGATCCATGATCCGTTTTCTGAGCATCAGGGAGTCGAAGACGACGATCTGAATCTGATCTGCCTTGGCGGCCTCGTGGTCGGCCATGCCCTCGCGTGGGAACTGGTGAGGAGATTCCTTGTCTACCAATTTTCCGGGAAGGAACGCCATCGCCGCCGCCTGGAAAAAGTCACGTATGTCGAAAATCATCCATTCCCGAATGCCATTAGCGCGCCTGAGAATGCTGGGGCCCCTAACGAAACCGCGTCACTAAGGCTCCATCTTATCCGTCATGGCGAGACGGAATGGTCGCTCTCCGGCCAATACACAGGGCGCACGGACCTCCCGTTGACCGCGCATGGCGAAGCGGCGGCGCGAAAGGTCGGGGAGCGTCTCAAGAACGTTTCGTTCGCGCATGTCTTGATGAGTCCGCTGCAGCGCGCCCGACAAACCTGTGCGCTCGCGGCGTTGAAGCCCACGCCTGAAATCGAATCTAACCCTACCGAATGGGATAATGGCGACTACGAGGGCCGCACGCCCGCTGAGATTGGCGAGGAGCAGCCGGAGTGGAACCTTTTCCGGGACGGCGCTCTCAATGGAGAAACACCTGCCCGGATTTCCGAGCGCGTCGATCGCCTGATTGCTCATCTCCGCACCCTCGATGAGAATATGGCGCTCTTGTCCCACGGCCACCTTTGCCGCGTGCTGGCCTCCCGATGGATCGGACTGTCCGTCGAGCAAGCGGAGCGTCTCCTGCTCAACACCGCTTCGATCAGCATTCTCTCCTACGCGCACCACCGCCGCGACGATCCGGCGATCGCATTGTGGAATTCTGAGGCCGATGAGTTGTTCGATCCGGCACCGGTGCCGGACTCGACCGCTACAAAAGGAACAACATTGTGAAAAAATGCATCGATACAAAAAAATTCCTGGTATAGGCCATAGAGAAAGTGGATCTCGGTAGCCGCCCGACGACGGTGAAGCCCTTCTTCAAGTCGATGGAGGAGTATCATCCTATGCCGGACAGACCACCCAAAGCGTTGGACCGGCCCCACGATCGTGGATGGCACACCCACCGAAGGCACGTTCCGCTCGCATCAACTGCCGATGGGCGACATGAGCCATCCTGGGCATGTGAAGATTCTAGAGCAGTGGCTCAAGAGTTATGGTCCGCAGAAATCATTCGACAAGACCGGCAAGCTGCATTCTGAACTCGCTGACCTCGCCCGCATAAGCGGGCGCCGCATGAGCGCTAATCCGCACACCAAGGGCGGTCTCCTGCTGCACGACCTGCGACTGCCCGTTTTCCGCGATTTCGCGGTCAAGGTGAGAAACCCAGCCGACACGTTTGGCGAAGCTACCCGCGTTCAGGGGGGAATTCATCCGCGACGTGATCGAACTCAACCCCGTCAATTTCCACGTTTTCAGCCCGGACGAGACGAACTCAAACGGCTGGGGTGCGACGTTCGATGTGACAAATCGTTGCTCGCCGTCGGAAATTCTCACCAGCGACGATCATCTTGCGCTCGATGGTCGGTTCATGGAGATATTGAGCGTGCATCAGTGTGAAGGCTGGATCGAAGGTCATCTGCTCACCGGCCGTCACGGCTTGAAGGCAGAAGGCCCTACCTCGACGCCCTTCGACATGTCGGTGACGAACGACCTGGACCGCTTTCACCGCGTCGGCGACGTGATTGATCGCGTGCCCCGACTCGGTCCGCGCGCGGCTCACGTCAAGCAAGCCATCCGTTACAAGCCCAACGATCACAAGCAATACATCGCGAAGAAAGGCGAGGATATGCCGGAGATTAGGAATGGGAAGTGGGTTAATTCCAAATGACCACGCAACTGCTTATAGACACCGCGATAGCAATGGTCGCCGCCAACAAAGACCTGCTGGCGATGGATGAATGCAATCCCACTTGCCACAAACGGTTGAGAAAATAGCATGAAGACGAGCGTTATTGAAGTGCATGACATGCTGTCGGTATGGAGCGTGGATGAAGTGGAGAGGCGGATTGGCGAGGTGCCGGGGGTCGAAAGCGTTACCGTCAATTTCGCTGCGAAAAGGGCCACCGTGCGCTACGATGAAACCCGACTCCAGGTCGCTGATATCAAGTCGGCCGTGCGCCGAAGCGGCAATAAGTCAGCGGACGAATCCCTACCCAGGCACGTGAGCGAACCCAAGCCCCCGCAGAGACAAACTGAGGCGTCATCGCCGAAATCAGGGACGGTCTCCGCTTCAACGCCCGAAATCACTGGGCCGAAAGCGGAAACGGCCGCACCGCCTTCAGCCGCCGCTTCCGCGCCCGTCGCGCCCGCAGGCGTCGCGCAACCACAGAGTAAAACTTGGCACAGCCAGTCTAGCGAGGCAGTGCTGGCCCAACTCGGCTCGACAGCGACGGGGCTTTCAGCGTCGGAAGCCGCGCAACGCCTCGCGGCCAACGGCCCGAACGAACTGAAGGAAGGCAAGCGGATCAGCCTGCTTCAGATTTTTCTCGGCCAGTTCAAGAGCCTTATCATCTGGATTCTCATCGTCGCAGGTATCATCTCCGGCGTGATCGGTGAAGTGGTGGACGCCATCGCCATCCTCGCCATCGTCGTTTTGAATGCCGTCATCGGCTTCTACCAGGAATTCAATGCGGAGAAGTCCATCGCGGCGCTCAAGAAGATGACCGCACCGCAAGCGAAAGTACGGCGCGATGGGCAAGTCACGTTGATTCCCGCTTCGGGAATCGTCGCCGGTGACATGCTCGCGCTGGAAGCCGGCGACCTTGTTGCGGCGGATGCACGGCTTCTGGAAGCGGCTTCGCTCAAGTGCATCGAGTCCGCTCTGACCGGCGAGTCGGAGTCGGTGACGAAGCAGCCCGCGACTTTGGAACAGGGCGATATACCGCTCGGCGACCGCGAGAACATGGTGTTCATGGGCACAAGCATCGCAGCGGGCAATGGCCAGGCCGTTGTTGTGGCCACAGCAATGAATACGGAGTTGGGCCGCATCGCGGGTTTGATTGAGGAGGCGAGCGCGCAGGAAAAGACCCCGCTGCAACAGAAGCTCGATTCGTTCGGGCGCATCCTCGTCTGGGCGGCGTTAGGCATCGTCGCGCTGCTCTTCGGACTGGGGCTGCTGCGAGGGACAAAACTTTTGGAATTAACCATGACCTCCGTCAGCCTCGCCGTGGCCGCCGTGCCGGAAGGGCTGCCAGCCGTGGTCACGGTTTCGCTCGCGCTCGGCGTGTTGCGCATGTCCCGCCGCCGCGCGCTCGTGCGCAAACTGCCCGCTGTCGAGACGCTCGGCTCGACGACCGTCATCTGCACGGACAAGACCGGCACATTGACGGTCGGCGAAATGACAGTGCGCGCGCTTTACGTTTCCGGCGAAAGCTACGAAGTCACCGGCGAAGGCTATGGGCCGGAAGGCGAAGCGCGCTTCGAGGGCAAGAAGGCGGAAGCGCCGCACACAGCGCCCTTGCTCGAACTCGCGACCGTCCTTCTTGGCTGCAACAACGCCCATCTCGTCCAGGAAGACGGAAAGTGGAAAACCGTCGGCGATCCCACCGAAGGCGCATTGGTTGCCGCCGGTCGCAAAGCAGGTGGTGATCGCGAGCGCATCGAGAAGGAACTGCCGAAGCACCACGAAATACCCTTCGACTCCGACCGGAAACGCAGCACGGTGATTCGCAAACTGCCGGACGGGAAGATCCGCGCCTTCATCAACGGTGCGCCCGATGTCCTCTTGGAGCGCTGCATAAACCTTTACACCAGCGCCGGGGTTCGCCCCATGACGGACGATGATCGCAAGAACATCGTGGCGCAGAATACCACAATGGCGCAACAAGCCCTGCGCGTGCTCGGCTCGGCCTATCGCGACCTGGACAACGCTTCGCCCGCCGACCTGACTGCGGATACGGTGGAGCAGGATCTCGTGTTTGTCGGCTTGTCCGGAATGTATGATCCTCCGCGTCAGGAAGCCAAAGAGGCCGTTGCCAAATGTCGCGCCGCCGGCATTCGCGTGGTGATGATTACCGGTGACCATCCACACACCGCCACGGCCATTGCGCGAGAAATCGGCATCGCCTCAGCCGAGGAAGTGGCTATCGCGGGTGTCGAGTTGGACAAGCTGTCCGACGAAGAACTCCACAAGCGCGTCGCCAAGATCGCCGTTTTTGCCCGCGTCACCGCCGAGCACAAACTGCGCATCATTCGCGCTTGGAAAGCCAACGATGCGGTGGTCGCGATGACCGGCGATGGTGTCAACGATGCCCCGGCCATCAAAGGGGCCGACATCGGCATCGCCATGGGAAAATCAGGAACGGAAGTGACCAAGCAGGCGGCGGACATGATTGTCACCGATGACAACTTCGCCTCCATCGTCGCCGCCGTGGAGGAAGGTCGGGGCATCTACGACAACATCCGTAAGACACTCCAATACCTCTTGGCGGGCAACACTGGCGAACTCCTGCTTATGACCGTCTGCGTCATCATAGGTCTGCCGATGCCGCTCCTGCCGATTCACCTGCTCTGGATTAACCTGGTCACCGACGGTCTGCCCGCGCTCTGCCTCGCCACCGACCCCATTGACCCTGACGTGATGAAACGCCACCCGCGTTCCCGGTCTGAGCGCATCATGAACCGCAGCTTTCTCGGCACGATGTTCCTCACCGGCTTTCTCACAGCGGGCGTGGCGTTCGCGGTTTACCTCTACGCCTTGAAGACGGGAACGACAGAATCGGCCCGGACGCAGGCCTTCGCTGTTCTTGTTTTTGCCGAGCTCCTGCGCTCCTTCGGCGCTCGCAGTGCCACCAAGCCCGTCTGGCGCATCTCCCTGTTCACGAACATCAACCTCACCATCGTGGTTGTCATTTCGTTCGGCCTCCAAGTTTGGAGCCATCACAATGAAACCCTGGGCCGCTTCTTGAAAACGTCTGCTCTGCCGCTCTCCAAGTGCTTCCTGCTGCTCGCCCTGGGTGCCATTCCGCTGTTGGTATTGGAACTCGTGAAGGTGGTGCGGAACGTCCGGCGGCAAGAAAAGATTGAGGTATGACTAAAGATCCCATTTGCGGAATGACCGTGAACGAAGTGACGGCTCTTAAAGCAGAGCGCGACGGGCAGACATTTTACTTTTGCAGCGAGCATTGTCGAAAGGAGTTTCTGGCAAAGGCTCAACCTGCCAGCAGCGGCAAGGATGCCCACGCGCATCACGACCATTCCCATCAGGAGCAAGCAGCGGCGACACCTGTGGCGGCGGCCAAGTATTTTTGTCCCATGTGTCCCGGCGTGGAGTCGGACAAGCCGGGCGATTGTCCGAAATGCGGCATGGCGTTGGAGCGCAATCCGGCGTGGGTCGCTCCGGCGGCGGGCAAACCCATTTACACCTGCCCGATGCACCTCGAAGTTCAGCAGGATCATCCCGGCAATTGCCCCAAGTGCGGCATGACCCTGGAACTGAAAACAGTGACCGCCGCCACAAGCGAGGAGGAGAAAACCGAACTCCGCGACATGACGCGACGGCTCTGGATCGGCAGCGCACTCGCGTTGCCCGTCTTCGTGCTTGCGATGGCGCACCTGATTCCCGGGATCGGGCACGATAACTGGGTGATGAGCGATACGTCGCGCTGGATTCAATTCGTTCTCGCCACACCCGTGGTGCTGTGGGCGGGCTGGCCGTTTTTCAGGCGAGGCTGGCGTTCGCTGATGACACGGAATCTGAACATGTTCACGTTGATTGCCATCGGTGTCGGTACGGCCTTTCTTTACAGCGTCGTAGCCATGCTCGCTCCGGGCGTCTTCCCGCCCGCGATGCGCCCGCACGGTGCGGTCGATGTCTATTTTGAAGCGGCGGCGGTGATCGTGGTGCTGGTGCTGTTGGGCCAGGTGCTCGAACTCCGCGCCCGCAGCCGCACGGGCAGCGCCATCAAAGCGTTGTTGAATCTTGCGCCACCGGTCGCGCGTCGCGTTGGGGAGAACGGTGATGAAGAAGTTCCGCTCGACCAAGTTCACGTCGGCGATTTGCTTCGGGTTCGACCCGGTGACAAAGTGCCGGTGGATGGCGTGCTCGCAGAAGGCCACTCCAGCGTCGAGGAATCCATGATCACCGGCGAACCGTTGCCGGTGGAAAAGCACGTCGGCGACAAAGTGACGGGCGGAACGGTGAACGGCACGGGGGGCTTCGTCATGCGTGCGGAAAAAGTTGGGAGTGACACGCTGCTCGCGCAAATCGTGGATCTCGTCGCCGATGCGCAGCGCAGTCGCGCCCCGATTCAGGGCTTGGCGGACAAGGTCGCGACGATTTTCGTTCCGACGGTCGTGGGCGTGGCGTTGCTGACGTTTGGACTGTGGATGTTCTTCGGGCCTGAACCACGGTTGGCGTATGCGATCGTGAACGCGGTGGCTGTGCTGATCATCGCCTGCCCCTGCGCACTCGGTCTGGCGACGCCCATGTCCATCATGGTCGGTGTTGGGCGTGGCGCACAGGAAGGCGTGCTGGTGAAGAACGCGGAAGCGCTCGAACGATTGGAGAAAATCACCACACTCGTCGTGGACAAGACCGGCACGCTCACCGAAGGGAAACCCAAAATCACGGATATGGCATCGGCTGAAGGCTTCGACCCAAGTGAACTGCTCCGCCTGGCGGCATCGCTCGAGCAAAGTAGCGAACATCCGCTGGCTGCCGCCATCGTAGCTGGCGCGAAAGCCAAAAGCCTCAATCTTGAAACGGTAGCCGACTTCCGTTCCGTAACGGGCGGCGGTGTCTTTGGTCGTATTGCAAACAAAGCTGTGCTGGTCGGCAAACCTAGTTTTCTGGGCGATGAAGGAGTGTCCGACTTGGGAGCTTTGAAAACCAAGGCGGACCAACTCCAGCAGACCGGACAAACCGTGATCTTTGTCGCAGTGGACAAACAGGCGGCGGGCCTGCTCGCCGTTGCCGATCCGGTGAAGGCCACCACCGCGGATGCGATCCGTGACTTGCACGCGCTGGGACTGCAAATCGTCATGCTCACCGGCGACAATCGGCGCACCGCCGAAGCGGTGGCCAAGACGCTCGGCATTGACGTGGTGGAAGCCGAAGTCGAGCCGCAGGCCAAGAGCGCTCGAATCCTGCAGCTACAAAAGGATGGAAAGGTCGTGGCCATGGCCGGCGACGGCGTCAACGACGCGCCTGCATTGGCAGCGGCGGACGTGGGAATTGCGATGGGAACGGGCACAGACGTGGCCATGCAAAGCGCCGGAGTTACGCTCGTGAAAGGCGACCTCCGCGCCATTGCCAAGGCGATTCACCTGAGCCGCGCCACCATGCGCAACATTCGGCAAAACCTGTTCTTCGCGTTCGGCTACAACGCGCTGGGAATTCCGATTGCTGCGGGATTGCTCTACCCGTTCTTCGGCGTGCTGCTCAGTCCCATGATCGCGGGGGTCGCCATGAGTTTCAGCTCAGTTTCCGTCATCACCAACGCCCTGCGATTACGCCGGACGAAACTTTGATTTGAAGGCTTGCCATGAACACGAACCCACTCACGCCGGAACTGCTCCCCAAGATTGATGCCTACTGGCGCGCGGCGAACTACCTTTCCGTCGGACAGATTTATCTCTTCGACAATCCGCTGCTCAAGCGGCCGCTCACGCTCGCGGACATCAAGCACATGTTGCTCGGTCATTGGGGGACGACCCCTGGGCAGAACTTCATCTACGTCCACTTGAACCGTGTCATTAAGAAATACGACCTCGACATGATTTATGTTTCCGGACCGGGCCACGGGGGCCCGGCGGTCGTGGCCAACACGTATCTCGAAGGCACTTACAGCGAGATTTATCCCCACATTAGCCAGGACGAAGCGGGACTGCAAAAGCTGTTCAAGCAATTCTCGTTTCCCGGCGGCATTCCGAGTCACGCCTCGCCCGAGTGCCCAGGCTCGATCCACGAAGGCGGCGAGTTGGGCTATTCGCTCAGCCATTCGTTCGGGGCGGTGTTCGACAATCCTGACCTCGTCGTGGCCTGCTGCGTGGGCGATGGCGAGGCGGAGACCGGGCCGCTGGCCACTTCGTGGCAGTCCAACAAGTTCCTCCATCCAGTCACCGACGGCGCGGTCCTACCGATTCTGCATCTCAATGGCTACAAGATTGCCAACCCGACCGTCCTTGCGCGTATCGAGCCGGAGGAATTGGACCAGTTCCTGCGCGGCAACGGTTGGACGCCTTATTACGTCGATGGACATGAGCCAGCACTGATGCACCAGGCCATGGCCGCGACACTCGACGTGGTCGTAGAGGAGATCAAACGCATCCAAAAAGAAGCCCGCGTCAACGGCAACACAATGCGCCCGCGCTGGCCGATGATCGTTCTTAAATCCCCCAAAGGCTGGACCGGTCCGAAGTGGGTGGATGGGCTGCAAATCGAAGGCACGTTCCGCGCGCATCAAGTCCCGCTCTCCGACCCGGCCACGCATCCTGAACATCTCAGGCTGCTGGAGCAATGGTTGCGCAGTTACAAGCCTGAAGAACTCTTCGATGTGCAGGGTAAATTGAAACCGGAACTGGCGGAGCTCGCGCCCAAGGGCGAACGTCGCATGGGCGCGAATCCGCACGCCAACGGAGGCAAGTTGCTCCGCGATTTGATCATGCCGGACTTTCGCAAATACGCGGTGGACGTGCCGTCACCCGGATCGGTTCAAGCCGCCGACGCGCACGAGCTGGGTGTGTTTCTGCGCGATGTGGTCAAACTCAATCGCGAGCAACGCAACTTCCGCATCTTCGGCCCGGACGAAACGCTCTCCAACCGTCTGACCGCAGTGTTCGAGGTGACCGAACGACAATGGGACGCCCGCACGCAGGACAACGATGAGTTCCTCGCCCTGGACGGTCGCGTTATGGAAATGTTGAGCGAGCATCAGTGCGAAGGTTGGCTCGAAGGCTACCTACTCACCGGGCGGCATGGGCTCTTTAACTGCTACGAGGCCTTCATCCACATCATCGACTCGATGTTCAACCAGCACGCCAAATGGTTGAAGGTCACCGCCGGCTTGCCATGGCGCGCGCCCATTGCATCGTTGAACTACCTGTTGGCATCCCACGTGTGGCAGCAGATGCACAACGGGTTCACCCATCAAGACCCGGGTTTCATTGATCACGTGGTGAACAAGAAAGCCTCGGTCGTCCGCGTGTATCTGCCGCCGGATACCAACTGCCTGCTGTCGGTTTGGGATCATTGCTTGCGCAGCCGCCACTACGTGAACGTCGTGATCGCCGGCAAGTATCAAGCCCCACAATGGCTGACCATGGACGCCGCGGTCCAACACTGCACCGCAGGCATCGGCATTTGGCAATGGGCCGGCAACGACGCTGGCGCTGAACCCGACGTCGTCATGGCCTGCTGCGGCGACGTGCCCACGCTGGAGACGTTGGCCGCCGTTTCCATCCTGCGCGAACATCTGCCCGACCTGAAAATCCGCGTGGTGAACGTTGTGGATCTCATGAAGCTGCAGCCGCAGAGCGAACATCCACACGGGCTGAGTGACGACGCTTTCGACGCGATCTTCACCAAGGACAAGGAAGTCATCTTCGCCTTCCATGGTTATCCGTGGTTGATCCACCGGCTGACGTATCGCCGCACGAATCACGGCAACATCCACGTTCGCGGCTACAAGGAAGAAGGCACGATCACCACGGCCTTCGACATGACCGTGCTCAACGATCTCGACCGCTTCCACCTCGTGATGGACACCATGGATCGCCTGCCGCAGACCGGCAAAAAAGGACGCGCCCTCAAGGAGCAACTCCAAGCCAAGCTGATCGAACACAAACAATACATCGATAAGCACGGTCAGGATCTGCCGGAAATTCGGAACTGGAAATGGAGTAATTCAAGATGAACGCACAACAACTCATAGATACCGCTCACGCGCTGGTGGCCGACGACAAGGGCTTGCTGGCAATGGACGAAAGCACGCCCACCTGCAACAAACGCTTTGCCAGGCTGGGAATTCCCCAAACCGAGGAGGTCCGGCGCGCTTACCGGGAGTTGCTTGTCACCACGCCCGGTCTTGGCGAGTCCATCAGTGGCGCGATCCTCTACGACGAGACCATTCGCCAGCAGAAGAAGGATGGCACTCCGTTTCTCAAAATTCTCACCGACGCCGAAATCATTCCCGGTATCAAAGTGGACACCGGTGCAAAGGACATGGCCGGTCATCACGGAGAGAAAATCACCGAAGGTTTGGATGGCTTGCGTGACCGACTGAAGGAGTATTTTCGAATGGGCGCTCGATTCGCCAAATGGCGCGCGGTGTTTGTCATCGGCAATGAACTCCCAAGTCGCAGTGGTTTGGAGGCCAACGCGCACGCGCTGGCGCGCTATGCCACGTTGTGCCAGGAGGCCGGACTCGTCCCCGTCGTCGAGCCAGAAGTGCTCATGGATGGTGATCATACGTTGGAGCGGTGTCTCAAGGTCACCGAGGAGGCGCTGCGAAACGTTTTCATCCAGTTGAACTGCCAACGCGTTTTGTTAGAAGGCATGATCCTGAAGCCAAACATGGTGCTGCCGGGACTGGATTGTCCTGATCAGCCAACGGTCGATGAAGTCGCGGACGCCACGGTGAAATGTTTCCTGCGCAACGTCCCGGCAGCCGTTCCCGGGATTGCCTTCCTGTCTGGCGGGCAATCGGGTGAACTCGCCTCGGCCCGCTTGAATGCGATGAACCTGCGATTCAAGACACGCGTGCCGTGGGCACTGGCGTTTTCATTTGCGCGGGCCATTCAGCAACCGGCTTTGGAAATTTGGCAGGGCAAAGAGGCAAACGTGTCGGCGGCACAGAATGCCTTGCTTCACCGCGCCACATGCAATCGGGCTGCGCGCCGGGGAGAATACGCGTCTGCGCTGGAAAAGGCATGAGCAGCGAATAAGCTCAAAATTCCACGGAGCGGTTAAGGTCGAGTCTTCGGTTGCTCCGCCCAGCTCAGGCCCCGTGTTTCACCAGCGCGCGCACGACGCGTTTGAGGGTCAAGCCCTGCGCCAGAGTGGAAAAAATCACCACGACGTAAGTCACACCCAACACAATTTCTCGTTCACGACCCGCTGGCAGCGATAACGCCAGAGCCACCGAGATGCCGCCACGCAAACCGCCCCAAGTCATGATGGTGACAGTACCCGGGGTGAATTCGCGCTAGCGGCGGATCACCGTCACGGGAATCACTACGCTCACCCAGCGCGCCAAGAGAATCGTCGGAATGGCCAGCAAACCCACGATGAACAGTTCGCGCGTGAAGGCCAGCACCAGAATCTCCATTCCGATCAGCACAAAAAGAACCACGTTCAAGATTTCATCAATCAACTCCCAAAACGCATCGAGAATGTTTCGCGTCGTTTCGCTCATGGCGAACTTCCGACCGTGGTTGCCGATAAACAACCCGGCCACCACGACCGCAATGGGACCGCTGAGGTAAATCACCAAGGCCAGCGCATAGCCTCCCATCACGAGTGCTAAAGTTAGCATCACTTCCACTCGGTAATTGTCCACGCTCTTCAACAGGCGATAGGCGATCCAGCCGATGACGAAGCCGAACACGGCACCGCCCACCGCCTCCTGAAGGAACAAGCGCGCAATGTGGCCGGCCGATGCGTGCTGCCCCGTCACCGCAATCTCGCTCAGGACGATGAAGGCCACCACGTCACCATGCCGATGCCGTCATTGAACAGTGATTCCCCGGCGATCTGGACCTCCAAGCCACGTGGCACTGTCGCCTCCTTGAGAATCCCGATGACCGCCACCGGGTCGGTGGCCGAAATAAACGCGTCGAACAGAAGACACCAGGTGTAACTGAGTTCGAACCCGAACCAGCTGAGCGCAAAATGGATCAATGTGCCGAAAATAAATAGAGAGATAACCACGCCCGCGATGGAGAGCGTCCCGATAACGCCTTTGTGCTCGGCCAGGTCGTCGAGATTGATGTGCAGCGCCCCCGCGAACAGAAGGAAGGAGAGCTTCCCCTGCATCAACGTCTGGTCGAAATTACTTTGAAACACGGTCATCGCAAGCGAGGTTAGGGCTGTTCCCACGAAAGCGAAAGCGGGACTGGGATGTCATTTCGAGAGTAGCACTACAGCGACACTTTCGAAGAAATGGATCGCGGACTGACACAGCGGCTGGAAGCCGCTGCCACGCTGGAAGAGCCCGGAAGGCTCTTTGGCCGGAAGTGTCGCTGTAGTGGTAGAGCAAATTTATACGCAACCGCCTTGCGCATCGAGATGAATGGGTCAACTGCGCTGAAAAGGGCATGACCAAAAAAACAGGCCATCTGCGGTGCCTGGCGACAGTGGGGTGAAGACCCCATAGCACACACGACTCTTTGAATGTAAATTGGATCTTAGCTTTTGCTCGAACCATGGCGCGATTGCACTCTCACCGACAAGTTGGGCCGAAAGGCAACAGAGACTCGAAGCAAGACGCAAACACCCAAAGCAACTATGCTAAACAAAGCTACAACATTAAAGGGATATCAGTTGGACAGCCTCGACGGGGAATTTGGGGAGGTCAAGGAATTTTATTTCGATGACCATCATTGGACCATCCGGTATCTGGTCGCCAATACGGGAAACTGGCTCACGGGCCGGCAAGTGCTGATCTCGCCGTATGCCCTGGTCGCTGCGATCAAGGCGGAGGAGCACATCGCCGTGAACCTGACGAAGAAGCAGATTGAGGACAGTCCCTCGCTGAGCAGTGACAAGCCCGTCTCGCGGCAATTCGAGGAGTCGTATTACGGGTATTATGACTGGCCGATGTATTGGAGCGGTCCCTTTATGTGGGGACCTTATCCCTACATCTCACGGGACCGTGAACAAAGGAGAAACTCCGCCCAAGGTGAAAAGGCGTGGGACCCCCACTTGCGCAGCACGGACGCGGTGCAGGGTCATAACATCCAAGCGCTGGACGGCGAGATTGGGCACGTCGAGGACTTTATCATTGATGACGAGACGTGGGCGATTCGTTACCTGATTGTCGGGACGCGAAATTGGTGGCCTGGCAAAAAGGTTCTGATCTCAACTCAGTGGATCGAGCGCGTGAGCTGGAATGAATCGAAGGTGTTCGTCAATCTTTCCCGAGATGCCATCAAGAACTCCCCGGAATACACGCCTGAGTCGCTCATCACCCGCGACTACGAGACCGATTTGTTTGGCCACTATAAGCTAGAAGGCTATTGGACCGGGACCAATCAGCGCACCCCCATGGCCCATTCAAACGCATGACGCCTACCTTTCACAAATTGGCAGACCGTACGCACTGCAATCTTTGCGGTGTGGCGCCCCGCCGAACCCGTGCGTTGCCGTGGTGAAGCGTCGAGGGATACAAAATCTATGCCATCCAAACCTAAAGGCAAGGAGCTTAGAAGGCCGGGGCGGAGACCCGAGCCGCCCAAGCCATCGCCGGGGCCGTACAATCCTCGCCCACCGAAGCGTCCAGGTCCGCCCCGAAGAAAAGTGTAGGCCCGGCCTGGCAAGCGGCCCTTCGGCATTAGGGTGTAGAATTGACTACCGAACTGAACGAAGCAAACAGGAAGCGAAGTGTATGAGCGAGACCGACGCGAGCAATGCATCCGGCTGCAAGGACTCGGCGATTGCGCCCCAGACAAGCGATGCCCTGCCACAGCTCCTACAACAACGCGACGAGTAGATCATTCTCCTCGCGGGCGGCGACGCGTCTTCCGTTGAGCGTCCAGCGAACCTTCATGCCGCTTTCCGCAAAGCGTTCGTTCGGGGATTAGTGGCTCTGGCCGCCCGACGGTCAGCAGCACCTAGCCAACTCGTGGACACCAGACTCTGGTCGAAATCAATTTGTCCGAGCAACGGTTTGGCGCGCGCGAGAATGACGGGACATACTGACGTAAAACGGTATCCCGATAACATAGACCGATCCTAAAACAAAAGAGGATTGCAAGTTATCCGTGTATTTATGGACATGACCACAGTCCGGTTTCTCTGTTTCAAAGTTTCGGGTAACATCTTCACCACGACTGAAAAATTATGAATCTGCTCACAAATTATTTGCGCGCTTCGCTTTTAGGCTCTCACGAGGCGCCGTGTCTTTCGCTTTATCAGCCCACGCACCGGCATCATCCCGGGAATCAACAAGACCCGATTCGCTTTCGCAATCTGGTCAAAGAACTTGACCAGTCCTTGCAGAAAAAATATTCGACGGAGAAGATTCGTCCGCTTCTGGAACCGTTCGAGGCGCTGTCACGCGATCATAATTTCTGGAACCACACGACGGACGGATTGGCAGTGTTCGGCGCGCCGGGGTTGTTCCAGGTGTTCGGACTGCAACGCACGACGCCCGAACTCGCCGTGGTGGCCGACAGTTTTCACACCAAACCGCTCGTGTGCATTCTGCAATCGGTGGATCGCTTTCAAGTGCTGGGATTGAACCTTCACGAAGTTAAGCTATTCGAGGGCAATCGCGACGCGCTGGATGAAGTAGATCTCGCGCCCGGAGTTCCGCGCACCCTGACGGAAGCGTTAGGCGAGGAGTTGACCGAGCCGCATCAAACCGTCGCGTCCTACGGAGGAACCGGCGGCGCGAGCGCGGCCATGCGGCACGGGCACGGCGACAAGAAGGATGAAATGGATAACGATACGGAGCGGTTCTTTCGAATTGTTGACCGCACGATTCTCGAATCGCATTCGCAACGCTCGGGACTGCCGTTGATTCTTGCGACCCTGCCTGAACACCAAGGTCACTTCCGCAAGCACAGCCAGAACCCTTTTTTATTGAAGGAAGGAATCAAAATTCATCCTGACGCGCTGCCGATGACGGAGTTCCTCGAACGCGCGTGGAACGTTTTCCAACCGCAGTATGAAGCGAGGTTTGCGGCGCTGGCCGACGAATTTGCCGTGGCCAAATCAAAGGGGCTTGGCCAGGAGGACGTGAAGCAGGTGGCGGCGGCCGCGGCGGCCGGGCGGATCGCAACTCTGCTGATCGAGGCGGATCGACAGATTCCAGGACGAATCGACGGCACGACCGGACAAGTAGAGTTAGATGATTTGAGCCATCCCGAGGTGGATGATCTGCTGGACGATCTCGGCGAGTTGGTGCTCAAGACCGGTGGTCGCGTGGTGGTGGTTCCCGCCGACCGTATGCCGACGATGACGGGAGCGGCGGCGACGTGCCGCTTTTAGTGAGGACGAAGGAATAGCTACGCCAATCGAATCAAAAGCATGAAAATTCAAATTAACACGGACGACAACATTGATGGCAGCGACGAATTAACTCAACAGACGCAGGCCGTGGTGGAGAGCGCGTTGAAGCGATTCGCCGAACAGATTACCCGCGTGGAAGTGCATCTCAGCGACGAGAACAGTCATAAGGGCGGCTCCGACAAACGTTGCATCATGGAAGCGCGTCTGGAAGGAATGCAGCCCGTCGCTGTGACCGATCAAGCGGAACACATGGAACAAGCCGTCCATGGCGCGGCGGATAAATTGGAAAGATTACTCGATCACGAACTGGGGCGGTTGAGTGATCGATAAGGTCAAGCTCGTCGGAACACCATTGTCGTAGACGGCCGCTCGCAGCTCGCTTCGCGGGCCGGCGGCTTCGACCCCCGCTGGAAAATGATGCGAACATGGCTGCATAATGCCAAGCAATCATGTTGGTGGCGATCCATCAAGCAGGCCCGAGTACGTTGGGCGGCAGAGGATTGCGACCAGCGCGCCGCCGCTTTTGCCTATTATCTGTTGCTGTCGCTCCTGCCAATGGTCTTCATACTGGTGAGTGCAGGGTCGCTGTTTGTCGAGCGTGAGGTCGCGACGCGCGAGGTTGTACAATGGATTGAGCGATATATCCCCCTAACCGGCGAACAGGAACGCGGTGCGATGGCGACTATTCACGGCGTTCTGGAAAAGCGCGGGAATTTCAACTTGGCAGCGTTCCCGTTGTTGCTTTGGGGTTCGCTGAAATTCCTGCGCACCCTGATTCGGTCCACGAACCGGATCTGGCATTCGCCCATTTACAACTGGTGGCGATTGCCTTTGAAGAGCCTCGCCTTGCTGGGTATCACGTTGAGTGCTGCGTTTCTGGGCATCCTGATGCCGGGCATCGCGCGGCTGGCCCGCCGCTGGCTCGCCGCGTATCTCGAATTTCCGCACTGGACGGTTGCCTTAATGTTCAATCTCCTGCCTTGGCTCGTTCTGTTCAGCGGGGCCATAATGATTTACCGGCTGGCCCCCAGCCGACCCACCCAATTCTCCGAGGTGTGGATTGGGGCGCTGGCCGCGACGGTCTTGATCTGGATTGGCGAATGGCTGTTTCTGGTTTATGCGGTCCACTTCGCGCAATTCAATGTGCTCTACGGCGCATTGGGCGGCGTCATGGCGTTCCTGGTGTGGATTTATCTCTCCAGTTGCGTTGGCGTGTTCGGAGTCTGCTTTTGCGCCGCGCAGGCGGAAGTCCGGGCGAAAGGCGACAGCAACTCGGACCGATCCCTCACCGCCAGCCCCGGAGGTGATTCATGAATAGACTCCAGAGGATGTGGAGCAATCTGCATTCGAGTCTTTGGTTTCTTCGTTTACGGGTGCGACGAGCGACTTGCTGCCACCCCGGAGTTTTGCGTGCGGCATTATCAGGCTTCCTCTGGTGGAGTGCGCTAACTACGCCGGTTATGGCGCAGGGAGACGCGGCCGGGACGCAGAATCCACTGGCGCCCAAGAAGGAGGAGCTTTCTCTCGCACCGGCGAAGGTGGCCGTGCAGCCAATCGCCCACGACGAGGAGATCCGCAAGCGCCTTCAGAGTGTCATGGAGGCCGCAGGTTGGCTCAATGATCCGGAAGTCAAAGTGGTGGACGGCGTTGTTTTCCTTAATGGCCGAGCCGACAGCGATGAGATCAAAACTTGGGCAGGCGATTTGGCACGGAATACCCAGGACGTGGTCGCCGTGGCCAACCGGATCGAAGTATCCCAGCCGTCCGCTTGGGACTTTCGCGGTGCACAGAGCGGGCTGTCGGGACTGTCGCACGACGTCATCCGCTCCCTCCCGTTCATCGTCATCGCGCTGTTGATCCTGGCCTTGTCGGCGGGGGCTGGGTGGTTGACGGCGCGCGGCGCCAGGAAATTTCTCGTCGCGCGTATCCGGTCGAAGCTGCTGCGGAGCGCCCTTGCGGGGGGCCTGGGTGTGATCGTGTTTCTTGCGGGCACCTATATCGTCCTGCGGGTCTCCGGTTTGACCCAACTGGCGTTGACGATCGTCGGCGGAACCGGCCTGGTTGGCCTGGCGGTCGGCATCGCCTTCCGGGACATCACGGAGAACTTTCTGGCCAGCATCTTCCTGAGCATACAGCGCCCATTTGAAACAAGGGATTTGGTCGAAATTGTCGGAGTCACGGGCTATGTGCAGCAGTTGAATATCCGCACAACTGTGCTGCTGACCCTCGACGGCAATCTCGTGCAAGTCCCCAACGCCGCCGTTTACAAGAGCACGCTTCACAACTTCACAGCCACCCCCAACCGGCGCGAGAACTTTGTCGTCGGGATCGGTTACGACGACGCGATAGATGAAGCCCAGGAGGTCGCTCTGAAGGTGCTGGTGGATCACCCGGCGGTTTTGAAGGAACCAGAGCCCTGGGTGCTGGCGGACGACTTGGGCAAAGCGACCGTCAATTTAAGAATCTACTTTTGGATCAATGGGCATGAACACAGTTGGCTCAAGGTACGGTCTTCCGTAATACGGCTCGTGAAACGCTCGTTTCAGCAACACGGCATCAGCATGCCGGACGAAGCACGAGAAGTCGTGTTCCCAGGCGGCGTTCCCGTCACGCTGCTCAATGGGAAGCAGGAGGCGACGAACGAAGCTGAATCGCCTAAATCATCCGGCAAGTTGCCAGGTTCGAAAGGGTTGGATGCGGTGTCCACCAAGGCAGAAGCGGGGTTGTCCAACGAAGCCGGCATCCTTGAGGAGCAGGCCCGTCAAGCCAAGCCGGTAGACGAGGGGGAGAATCTCTTGGGGACCATCAACAGTGCTCGCCCCGTCAAGGCCGATTTGACCACCGGCAATAAGCACTGAAGCGATGAACAAACTCAAACTTCTCTGGAGCAATCTGCGGTCGAGCCTTTGGTTCCTGCCTTCGCTTATCGTCGCGACCAGCGTTCTGCTCGCGGTGGCCTTGATCGAGACTGATTCGTCCGGGAGCGACCGCTGGCTTGCCAAATGGCCGCGGTTATTCGGAGCTGGAGCGGGAGGAGCGCGCGGGATGCTGTCCACGATTGCCGGTTCGATGATGTCGGTCGTGGGTGTCACGTTCTCTATGACGTTGGTGGCGCTGGCGATGGCTTCGAGCCAATACACCTCGCGCATCCTACGGAACTTCATGAGCAGCCGTCTCACGCAGGCTGTGCTCGGAATCTTCTCCGGTATCTTTACCTATTGTTTGATCGTGTTGCGCACCATTCGTGGTGGGGACGAGGGTGCATTTGTTCCAAACCTCGCGGTCTTCTTCGGCTTCGTGTTGGCGGTCGGCGGCGTGGGAGTGCTCATCTTCTTTATCCATCACGTCGCCTCTTCGATTCAGGCTTCCAGTATCATCGCTTCTGTTGCCGACGAAACCATCCACGCTATTGACCGGCTGTTTCCTGAACACCTGGTACACGGGCCGGGCGATACCAAGAATGACCTTACGCCCGGCCCGATGATCGAGCGGAAGTGGTGGGTCGTGCCGGCGGGGGAGAGCGGTTACATTCAGAGCGTGGATAACGCAGCGCTTCTGCGCCTGGCGCGGGACCGGAAAACCGTGGTGCGGATGGATAACGGTATCGGAGAGTTCGTGGTGCAAAACACAGCGCTGGTTTCGCTTGCTCTGGAGGCTCCGCCGGAGCCCGAGACGACGGCGGCGCTGCAGGCCGCTTTCAGCCTCAGCCGCCATCGCACACTGGAACAGGACGCGGCCTTTGGTATTCGGCAGCTCGTGGATATAGCGTTGAGAGCACTCTCGCCTGGCATCAACGACACCACGACGGCCGTGACGTGCGTGGATTATCTGACGACGATTCTGGCGCGGCTGGCAGCCCAGCAGATTCCCGCATCCCACCGCTACGAGGGCGGAGAACTGCGAGTGATTGCCAAAGGACCAAGCTTTCAAAGCTTGGTCGCCGAATCCTTCGATCAAATCCGGGAAAGTGCCAAAGGGAATCTCGGCATCATGTTGCGGATGCTCGGCGCGTTGCAAACGATCGCCAGTCTGACGGCTAGCCCGAGCCGGCGGAAATCGCTCGGTGAACAAGTGGAATGGATTGCCGAATTGGCCGCCCACAACATCGAGTCTGCCCACGACCGAACTTGCTTTGAGCGCCGCCTGGGGCAAGTGCGGGAAGCACTCGAAACGAAGCCGGATTTGTCCATTCAAAAACAACCCGCCAAAGCGTGAAGACGAAAATCAATTCAAAGGATTTCCAGGTGCCACCCGGGAAAAAGGTTTTGCTTCAGAAGTGGCCGACGAAGGTGAAGCCGATCTGCAAGTCGAAGAAGCGATATAAAAAGCTTTTGGAAAACCAAGTGGAGGAGTTGAGCGATCTACAGCGCCTTCACTACGCCTCCAACCGCCATGCCTTGCTGCTGATCTTTCAGGCGATGGACGCGGCCGGCAAGGATGGCGCCATTCGGCATGTGATGTCCGGGGTCAATCCGCAAGGCTGTCAGGTCTTCAGTTTCAAACAGCCGAGTGCCGAGGAGTTAGACCATGATTTTCTCTGGCGCACCAACCGCCGTCTGCCGGAACGCGGACGGATCGGCATTTTCAACCGGTCCTATTACGAGGAGGTGCTTATCGTTCGTGTGCATCCGGAGTTGCTCCGCGCCCAAGGTTTTTCCGAGGAGGTGCTCGCCGCGAAGGCCATTTGGAACGAGCGGTATCGCTCCATCGTGGACCTGGAGGAGCATCTCCACCGCAACGGTACGCGCGTGGTGAAATTCTTCCTGCACTTGTCCAAAGAAGAACAACGGAAACGATTCCTCGCACGCATCGATGAGCCGGACAAGAATTGGAAATTCAGCATGGCGGACGTTCACGAGCGGAAACACTGGAAGCAATACATGCAGGCCTATGAGGATTGTCTCACTGCAACCAGCACCGCGCACGCACCTTGGTATGTTGTTCCTGCCGACGACAAGGAGAATGCCCGGTTGATTGTTTCTCAAATTGTCCTGGATGCATTCAACGAACTGAAGATGGCTTATCCCAAAACTACCGCGAAACGGCGGCAGGAATTAATATCCATCCGCAAAAATCTCTGAACGTAGCCGATGAATCTGTCCCCCGGCGGCAACGCTTATCTGGCACGTGGGCGCTGGCCGCCACGGGTCAGGGCCTCAAGACCTGCCCGATGCACCCGGAGGTCCAGCAGGACCATCCAGGTAGTTGCCCGAGATCTGGATCGGCGTGGGGTCTTCACCCTATTGGCGTTGGCCAGATCGACGGTCAGCGTGAACCGGGAGTCAGTTGACGGCCTTTCCAGGTCCTGCCAGCCATGAGCACTGCAAGCCACGCGAAACAGGGGACGTTCCCCGCGCCAGACCACGCCCCGCCGAATCGCGGCGTGGTGGTCGCGGTGCGCGGAGGGGTCGTCGATTCCCGATTCGAGGGTCCCTTGCCTCCCATCCACTCGGTGCTGCGAGCCGGAGACGGAGGGCGAATCATCTTGGAGGTGTTCGCGCAACGCGATGCGCGTCACGTCCGGGGAATCGCCCTGACGCCCACTCAGGGTCTGGCGCGCGGCATGACCGTGGAGGACACCGGCGCACCGTTGAAGGCTCCTGTGGGACCGGGGCTGTTGGCACGAATGTTCGACGTTTTTGGCAATACCATCGACCGCGGGCCCGCGTTGTCCGCGGTCCAATGGCGTTCCGTCCATCGAGCGCCGCCGCCGTTGTCCCGACGTTCCACCCAGTCGGAGATCTTCGAGACAGGCATCAAGGTCATCGACGTGCTCGTGCCGCTGGAGCGCGGAGGAAAGGCCGGGCTGTTCGGCGGAGCGGGCGTGGGGAAGACGGTGCTGCTGACGGAAATGATCCACAACATGATCGGCCACCAGCAGGGAGTCAGCATTTTCTGCGGCATCGGCGAACGCTGCCGGGAAGGTGAGGAGCTGTACCGAGACATGAAGGAAGCGGGCGTGCTACCAAACATGGTGATGGTCTTCGGCCAGATGAACGAGCCGCCTGGCAGCCGGTTCCGGGTGGGTCACACGGCCCTGACCATGGCAGAGTATTTCCGGGACGACGAACACCGCGACGTGCTGCTGCTGATCGACAACATCTTTCGCTTTATCCAGGCGGGCATGGAGGTGTCAGGATTGATGGGCCAGATGCCTTCGCGTCTGGGCTATCAGCCGACCATGGGCACCGAGTTGGCCGGGTTGGAGGAACGCATCGCCAACACCGACAGCGGCGCCATCACCTCCATCCAGGCGGTCTATGTGCCGGCCGATGACTTCACCGATCCGGCGGCGGTGCACACCTTCTCACATCTTTCCGCCTCCATTGTGCTCTCGCGCAAACGCGCGAGCGAAGGTCTCTTTCCAGCCATCGATCCGCTGCAGTCCAACTCCAAGATGGCCACGCCCGGCATCGTCGGCGAACGGCACTACCAGCTGGCGCAGGAAGTTCGGCGCACCCTCGCGCAATACGCCGACCTTAAGGACATCATCGCCATGCTCGGCCTCGAGCAGCTTTCGCCGGAAGACCGAAACGTCGTGGCTCGCGCCCGCCGATTGGAGCGGTTTCTCACCCAGCCATTCTACACGACCGAGCAATTCACCAGCCTGCCCGGAAAACTCGTCAGTCTCAAAGATTCCCTCGACGGCTGTGAGCAGATCCTGCGCGATGAGCTCAAAGACCTCCCGGAAAGCGCGCTCTACATGATCGGGACGATTGCCGAGGCGCGCACGAAGGCCAAATCGGCGCCGCCCGCCGGATCCACCCTCTCCGACCCTGGAACCGGAGACAAGAGCGAGCTGGCCTCGGCCGCCGCAGCGCCGGCTCAGCCCATCACCGAATCGCCGGCGAAGCCGGACTCAACCCCTCCACCCAAGGCCGAGCATGACGCCGACGCTCATGTCGCTTAAAGTTCTCCTGCCTTTTCGGATCCTTGTCCTGACGGACCGGGTGTCGCGCATCGTGGCCGAGGCGCGGGAGGGCGCCTTTGGACTGTTGCCCCATCGCCGCGATTGCATCGCCGCGATCGTACCGGGAATCCTGATCTACGAAACGGAGGCGGAGGGTGAGGTGTTCGTCGCGGTGGACGAAGGCGTGCTCGTGAAAGCGGGTCGGGATGTCCTCGTGTCGGTGCGCCGTGCGATCCGGGGGACGGATCTCGATCAACTGCGCGAGGCCGTGGAGCGTGAGTTTCTGGCCCTGGACGAGCAGGAGCAGAACGTGCGCGCGGTCATGACGAAACTGGAGAGCGGATTCTTGAGCCGCTTCGCGAGTTTTCATCATGAATGACGAAGCTCCCAGAAAGCCGTCGCAGGGGGGGCCCACTCTGGCTGGGCAGATCGGAGCGAGGACGGCGCGCAAGCTCAAGGCGCGGCGTAACCCCAAGCCTGCCGTGTGGTTCGGCCTCGGCATGATGGGACTGATCGGTTGGTCCGTGGTCGTGCCAACGCTGCTCGGGGCGGGACTGGGTCTTTGGCTGGATAAGCACTATCCGGGTGGGCACGCCTGGACGCTGGTGCTGCTCATGGCCGGCCTCACTCTCGGCTGCCTGAATGCCTGGCACTGGGTGGACAAGGAAGACAAGGCCATGCGGGAGGATCAAGAGGATCGCCATGAATGAAACCCCAATCCTGATGTTGATCCTGGCCGGGATGGCGGGGGGCCTCCTGGGCACACTGTTCTTCGGAGGACTTTGGTACACCGTCCGCAAGGGCGTTTCCTGCCGGCTGCCGGCACTTTGGTTTGCCGGCAGCCTGCTGCTGCGGATGGGTGGGGTGATGGTAGGATTTTATCTCGTGTCGCAGGGGCACTGGGACCGGTTGCTGCTGTGTCTGATCGGATTTGTCATGGCCCGCGTCGTCGTGACGCGGTTGACCCGGCCACTGGCAGCCAGCCCGGCACGCCCGGCGGAGGAGGTCAGCCATGCGCCTTAGTCCCGACGGAATGGTCTTCTGGCAGCAGGGGTTTTTCAAACTCAACGCCACCATCGTGTTCACGTGGGGACTGATGCTCGTCCTGGCGGGGGGCGCGAAACTGATCACGCGCCGACTTTCCACCGACCAGACGCGATCGCGGTGGCAGAACCTTCTCGAGATCGTGGTGACTGGGATCGAGAAACAGATCGCGGAAGTGGGTCTCCGACATCCGAAGAGGTATCTGGGCTTCCTGGGCACTCTCTTTCTGTTCGTGGCCTCGGCCAGCCTTTGCACCGTCATTCCCGGCTATGAGCCGCCGACGGGCTCCCTCTCGACGACCGCAGCTCTGGCGCTGTGCGTGTTGGTGGCCGTGCCGTTCTTTGGCATCAAGGATCAGGGGGTGGGCGGTTATCTCAGGTCCTATGTGGAACCGACCGTCATCATGCTGCCGTTCAATATCATCAGCGAGGTCTCGCGCACGCTCGCCCTGGCGGTGCGTCTGTTCGGCAACATGATGAGCGGGGCCATGATCATCGCCATTCTGCTGACCATCACGCCCCTCCTCTTCCCGATCGTGATGACGGCGCTGGGTCTGCTTACCGGCATGGTGCAGGCCTACATTTTCACCATCCTGGCCGCCGTTTATATCGCTGCGGCAACGCAGACCCGCGAGCCCAAGACGGAGCCGGAACCCAAGGCGGAGCTGGCTCCCAAGATTTGAAACCACAACCCACCAAGCCAAGGACCCATCATGGATAGCATGACTCTCATTGCAGTGACTTCGATCGCCACCGCCGGGCTCACGACCGGCGTGGGCTGTATGTGTCCGGCCCTGGGCGAAGGAAGAGCCGTCGCGACTGCGCTCACTTCGCTGGCCCAACAGCCGGACGCCTCCGCCACGATCACCCGCACGCTGTTTGTCGGGCTGGCGATGATCGAGTCCACGGCCATCTACTGCTTCGTGGTGTCGATGATCCTTATTTTTGCCAATCCATTCTGGACCCACGCCATCGCCGAAACCGTGGCCAAATAGCTCATGCTAATCGATTGGTTCACCGTCGGGGCGCAAGTACTCAACTTCGTCATCCTGGTGTGGTTGATGAGGCGATTCCTCTACCAGCCCGTCCTCAATGCCATCGACACGCGCGAGAAGCGCATCGCTGCGGAACTCGCTGATGCCGACTCGAAAAGGGCGGAAGCCCAGAAGGAGCGCGCGGAATTCCAGCGCAAGAACGAGGAATTCGACAGCCAGCGCGCGGCCCTTCTGAGTCAGGCGACGGAGGAGGCGAAGAAGGAGCGTCAGCGGCTTCTTGAGGAAGCGCGGAAGACGGCGGAGGAGATGAGCGCAAAGCGGCAAAAAACCCTGACCGACGAAGCGCAGCATCTGAGCCACGCCATTCTCACGCGGACCCGGGAGGAGGTGTTTGCGATTGCGCGAAAGGCCCTGTCGGATCTGGCCACGACGGGTTTGGAGGAGCGCCTCGGGGAGGTGTTCACGCGCCGGCTCCGCGGCCTCGACGGTCCTGCGAAATCCAGGCTTGCCGAGGCCATCAAGTCGCAGTCCCAGCCCGGGGTCGTGCGCACCGCTTTCGACCTGCCTGCGGCGCAGCGTGCGACAATCCAGAATGCCATTAACGAGACGTTCTCCGCCGACATCCAACTCCGCTTCGAAATCGCCCCGGAGATCGTCAGCGGGATCGAACTGACGACGAACGGACAGAAGATCGCTTGGAGCATCGACGATTATCTCGGCGCGATGGAACGGGGCGTGACCGAGGTGCTGAGTCGGTCCGCCAAGTCGGAGCCAGCGCACGGGAGCGGGAGCCAGGCCGAAGTGACGACCGCACTGCAAGTGTCATGACCTTTTCGCCTGAAGCCCTGGAGAGCACCTTGGAACTCGCGTTTGCTGGCATCCGTCAGGGGCGGGCGAGTTACACGCCAGCGTTGGATCCCCGCGAGGTGGGCACCGTCACCAACGTGTCCACGGGCATCGCCAAGGTCTCAGGGCTTCCGGGCGCGGGATTCGAGGAGTTGGTGACGTTCCCCGGCGGAGGGTCTGGCATCGCCTTCAACCTGGACGCGGACGAAATTGGGGTCGTGCTGCTTGGGGACTACTCGCGATTGCAAGCGGGCGACGAAGTCGAGCGGACGGGACGGGTGATGGACGTGGCCGTGGGGGACGGGTTGCTGGGACGGGTGATCGATCCCCTTGGCCGGCCACTCGATGGGGGCGGGCCCGTGTCCACGGATAAGCGCCTTCCCGTCGAACGGCCGGCGGCGCCGATCATGGACCGGGCACCGGTGACCGTGCCGCTTCAGACCGGCCTCAAAGTCATCGACGCCCTGATCCCGATTGGACGCGGCCAACGTGAGCTCATCCTGGGCGACCGGCAGACGGGCAAGACCACCATCGCGTTGGACACGATTTTGAACCAGCGCGGCCAGGATGTGCTGTGCGTCTACTGTGCGATCGGTCAGCGCGCCTCCGCGGTGGCCAAGGCCGTGGACGTTCTGCGGAAGAAGGGTGCTCTGGAGTACACCGTGGTGGTCGTGACGGAAGGCAACGATCCGCCGGGGCTCGCCTACATCGCTCCGTACGCGGCGACCAGCATCGCGGAGCATTTCATGGAAACCGGCCGGGACGTGCTGATTGTCTACGACGACCTCACACAGCACGCGAGGGCCTATCGTGAGCTTTCCCTTCTGCTCCGCCGTCCCCCGGGTCGGGAGGCGTTTCCCGGCGACATTTTCTACATTCATTCCCGGCTGCTGGAACGAGCGACGCGTCTGCGCCAGGAGCGCGGGGGCGGCTCGCTCACCGCCCTCCCGATCATTGAGACGGAAGCCCAGAACATCTCCGCCTATATCCCAACCAACCTGATCTCGATCACGGATGGGCAGGTCTACCTCTCACCCTCGCTTTTCGAATTGGGTGTCCTGCCGGCGGTTGATGTCGGTAAGTCCGTCTCGCGGGTGGGTGGGAAGGCCCAACGCGCGACCTACCGCTCGGTCGCGGGCAGTCTCAAGCTCGCCTACGCGCAATTCGAGGAACTGGAGACCTTCGCGCGATTCGGCGCCCGCCTGGATGAAGCGACGCGCAAGGTCATTGATCACGGACGACGCATTCGGGCCTGTCTCAAGCAGCCGCAATTCGCACCTGTGTCGGTACCGGCACAAATCGCCGTCCTGTTGGCATTGACCGCCGAACTCTTCGACCCGGTGCCGCTTGAAGAAATGACGGCCGCCGAGCAGGCCGTGCAGGAGGCGGCGACGAACCTTCCGGCCGAATTGGTGGCGCGCTTCGAAACCGCCACCCAACTGGATGACGCGGACCGCCAGTCAATTGTCGAGATGGCTCGCCAGGTGCTCGCGCGTTTTCCCTCCAAGCCGGCGGCCAAAGTCCCCGCCGGAAGCCAGGCGGAGACCGGGCCAGAGTCCACCTCGCCGACCCAAATCGCGCCCCCGTTGGTACCCTAGGCGAAGCCATGAGCAACACCATGGCAGGCCTGCGCCGAAAGATCTCCAGTGCCGGAGACCTTCAGTCCGTGGTCCGCACGATGAAAGCTCTGGCCGCTTCGAGTATCGGGCAATACGAGAAATCTGTTCGGACGTTGACCGACTACCATCGGACCGTGGAACTGGGCTTGGGAGCGTGCCTGCGAGAAGCCGAAACGGGAGGGACCCTCAGGATGGCAGTCAAAGAGCAGAGAGACGCCGGTACAATCGGCGCCATCGTGTTCGGCTCCGACCAGGGATTGGTCGGGCAGTTCAACGACGTGGTGACCGAGGCTGTGGTCCGGACCCTTGCTGCCTTGCCGGGCAAACCGCAGGTGTGGGCGGTCGGTGAGCGGGTTCATGCGCGCCTGATGGACGCGAAACTGCCTGTGGTCGGCCTCTTCAGTCTCCCGAATTCCGTGCAGGCCATCGCCCCGCTGGTCGGACAGATTCAAATCAAGAGCGAGGAACGTCGCGCCCGAGGTGACCAGGAGGAAGTTTATGTCTTCCATAACCGGCCGCAGTCCGGTTCCGTCTACCGGCCAGTCAGTCAGCGGTTGCTGCCCCTCGACGCGCAATGGCAGGTGGGGTTGGCCAGGATCTCCTGGCCAACCCGGAATCCGCCCGAGATCATGGGCGTCGGCGCCGGGACACTGCTCGCGCTCGTTCGCGAATATCTCTTCATCTCACTCTTCCGGGCGTGCGCCGAATCCCTCGCGAGTGAGAACGCCGCCCGGTTGGCGGCGATGGAACGTGCGGACCGGAACATCGACGATCTGCTCGAAGAGTTGCGGGGAACCTTCAACCGCCTGCGCCAGACCTCGATCGACGAGGAGCTCTTCGACGTCATTGCAGGCTGCGAGACGCTGACTAATGGAGCCTAGCCTCATGAGGTGCCAACGCGCGTCCCACCCAATAGAATCGGGCGCTGGTGAAAAATAATCGGCACTGCACAGCACTCTCGCCGATTCCAACCGAACTCGAGATTGGCGGATCTACGTGGACCTCGCCCAAGGGCTGATCGCTCGTGCCCGCCGGCTGTACTCGGAAGAACCCCTCTTAGCGGAAATGAACACGACGGTCTACGCCCTGGATTCTACGACGATCGACCTCTGCATAAGTCGATTCCCGTGGGCGCGCCTCCGTTCGACCAAGTCGGCCGTCAAACTGCATATGCTTCTCAGTTATTCGCCCTGCCAGAACACCGACGTCGGAGAAGACGGAATAAGAGTTGAGGACGGAAGTTTCAAGAAGAGGGCAACGGAAGAAGACCGCATTTTTAAACCGGCATCCGAGTTACATTTTCAGAACGGCTCCGACATCACAACAGCGAGGATCTGGATTGCGAAGCATTGGATCCGGTTCCGTGTGTCGTCATGGCGGGGGTTGAAATCAGTCTCCGACCTTCGAACAACCGCGTGATAGGCCTGTATTCCCGCCGCTGAGGGCGATGGGAATTCGCGACCGCTGTCAATCCGAGCTATGGGTGTCGTCCGTCACATGAAAGCCCTATTTGCCGGATTTTTCATATCGCTCGTGGTGTCGGGGTGGGTTGAGGTGACCCTCGCGGCTGCGGGCACTCCGGAGGCGGTCAGCGCGGAGCCACCGCTGGCCCATTCCTGGGCCCAGTGGCGGGGCCCGCTGGCCACGGGCGTCGCACCCCACGCCGATCCGCCCACGCGTTGGAGTGAAACCAATAACATCCGTTGGAAGATCGCCGTTCCCGGCAAAGCCCATTCTTCGCCCGTCGTCCACGGCGAGAACGTCTACCTTGTCACCGCCATCCCGATCGGCGAACGCCAGAAGCCGGTCTACGACCACGCCCCGGGAACCCATGACAACGTCGCAGTTACCTACCGGCATCAGTTCGTGATGCTCGCCGTTCGACGCAACGACGGGCACATCGCTTGGCAGAAGACCTTAAAGGAGGATTTTCCCCACGAAGGCGGACACGAGACGGGCAGTCTCGCCTCCAATTCACCCACCACCGACGGGAAATTTGTGTACGCCCATTTCGGTTCGCGTGGCCTCTACGCACTCGGCCTGGACGGGGAACTGAAATGGCAGAAAGAGCTCGGCCTGATGAACACCCTCCACGCCCACGGCGAGGGAAGTTCACCGGTGATCCATCGCGACACGCTGTTCGTCTGCTGGGATCACGAAGGCGACTCTTTCCTGTTCGCGTTCGATAAGCGCACCGGTGCGGACCGCTGGAAAGTGGCGCGGGACGAGAAGACCTCGTGGTCCACCCCGATTCTTGTCGAACACGCTGGGAAGACTCAGTTGGTGGTGAGCGCCACCAAGCGGGTGCGCGGCTACGACCCGGAGACGGGCGCCCAGCTCTGGGAATGCGGCGGCCTGACGGACAATGTCGTGTCCTCGCCGGTGTCTGGCTTGGGCATGGTTTTTGCCGGAAACAGCTACTATCGCCAGGCGATGTTTGGTGTACGGCTCGATGGAGCCCGCGGCGACATCACCCAGACGGATCGGGTCGCCTGGCGACTTAACCGCATGACACCGTATGTCTCGTCTCCCCTGCTCTATGACGACACGCTCTATTTCCTCCGGCACCTTCAGAACATCCTCTCCCGGCTGGATCCGGTGAGCGGCAAACCTCGCGGAGAACCTCTGCGCCTGGAAGGGATCGGCGACATGATCTTTTCTTCCCCGGTCGGCGCTGCGGGCCGCATCTATGTTACCGGACGGGACGGCACGACGGTCGTGGTTCGCCACGATCGCGAGAACGCCGTTCTCGCTGTAAACCATCTCGACGACGCGTTCAGTGCGTCGGCGGCGCTGATCGACCGGGAACTCTATTTGAGGGGGGAACGTTCTCTGTACTGTGTCGCGGAATGACTCTGAGGACGACGGTTGGCGAAATGGAGAAACATTCGGCGGGTCCAAGTGGCCGTGTTGTGGGGTGGAAAGGGATGTCTTCTCTGAATCCATCCGATACCCGGCGCGTGACAGTTCGAAGTCTTGGGTGGCGGCGATGGCTTGAGCGAGCCGGAGTCCGACCCCCGAGCCGGTTGCCATGCGCGTTTCTAAGCCGTCGACGACTGCCGGAGGCATCCCATCCAGGTCGCTGCACGTCATCCCCGCAGCAGGCTTGGAGCGGTGCGCAGCCGTTCACGACGATCCAGCCGGCAACCAGTAGGCCGAGGCGACGGAAGAACCGGTCGGGCAGGGACGACTTGATCGTCCTGGTTCTCTGTGCAGGCAAGGGAATTCTCAGTTTACCGACCCAACGCGCATGAGCCTGCCTACTTTCGCGGATCGCGCGGTGGGTCGATGATCAGTTTCTTCAGGCTTCGGTCCAGCGTCCGCATTGTCCGTGCGTATTCCGACGGATATCGGACACCTGTTCCGATCGAAGTCGGACAGTGATTCCGATTCATGTCGGACACTTTGCGGGGGGTCCCGGATTGGGTGTCCGGTATGCTTCGAAACGGGTGTCCGATCTGGACCTGAGCCTGGGCGGCGATCAGGGAGCGAGGCGACGCTGGATAACTGAGCCGTGATGGCTGTCGGCCGATCCCTCCGCGGTCGGTTAGCCACGGCCTCCATGGCTCGACGCCGGCGCGGACTTGGAGGCTGCAATCGAGCGGTTCCTGATGGGCAGGGAGGACGAAAGTAGTTTCCCGCGTTGGGACCCTGAACCGTTGAGCGAGGAAGACCGCGAGCGGCCCTCATCCCGGCCTTCTCACGGGGGGAGAAGGAGAACGCTCTCCTCGGGTTTCGGAGGG
>Ga0105046_10001978_pt1 | contig 32045 bp, 29 predicted proteins | sample MAT03_FD_78385 | JGI IMG/M metagenome (GOLD analysis project Ga0105046, IMG submission 78385) | Freshwater microbial communities from Lake Fryxell liftoff mats and glacier meltwater in Antarctica - MAT-03 (megahit assembly) | ecosystem: Environmental > Aquatic > Freshwater > Ice > Liftoff...
AATGTCCAGCGAAATCAAACAAAACTAATCAAAAATGTTGCAGAGTTCCGGTTGGGTTTCCAGCGCCCCCTTCCCGTCGGCCTTCGACGTTCCCCGAATTATTGAGAAGATACAAGGTCGTCGTAGTTGTCAGCGTTACCCAAATCATTTCCGCCCTCACCGCCGCATCCGACAGATCCAACGGCAGCACCGGCCGTCTCTCGTGCGCAGGCGTCAACGGCACATGGATCCGCTGCACGATCCGATTCCCATCGCGTTGTATCAAGGTGGCGAATGCACCGAACGGCTGCTCTCCGAGCGCATACAATTCGATGAACCAGCGAGTCAGGTTTTCAGGAGTACCGCTGGTGTCGATAACGGCTACGGCTCCCGGCGCAAGGATCGCGTCAACAATATTCTCCGCTACTTTACCATTCGTTACCTTCAGTCCCAGCCGCCATTCCTGGGAGAGACCCCGTGGCGGGACGAACGAGAGAACGATTGTCTCGGGCTTCCGCGAGAGGTTGATCACAGTTACCTGCGTCGACCACCCGCCGCCATCGTGCACCAAAGGAATGAACCGGTCCGTCGTCCCCACAGTCGCGGCCGATATCATCCCCGCAACTAAGAACGGTAAGAGAAAGTACAGCGCCATCCCCCACGCTACTTGTTCTACATTGTCTTGGAATGACAGGCGGATGAATTCGGCCGCGGTTGGGACCTTCGAAGCTCAATTCTCCAGGGCCGTGCCAACGTTTCGAAGCACTGAAACGGTTCTGTTCCCTTGCGAGCCGGTTGAATGTGTTCATCTTCCTGACACTTTCGACGGCTATGCTAGCCAGATTCGGTGTTCCCCAGAATCTTTGGTCTTACGTGGCTGGCCTACTGCGGATACTATCTTTGCCGCAAGAATTTCAGCGTTCTAATGCCGTTTCTGAAGACGGAACAGGGCTACACGTCTGAGGCGCTGGCCCACGTGCTATTTATCTACAGTGCCGCGTACGCCATCGGCCAATTCGCGATGGGCCAATTGGCCGACCGGTTCGGAGCGCGCGTCGTGGTCACCTTCGGCGCCATCGGCTCCGCCATCGCGTCCGCGCTCACTGGGTCATCCATCTCCCTGGCTGCGTCGCAGGGCGCTAACGGGTTCATGCAAGCCTCGGGATGGCCTGGCGTCATGAAGATGTCGCGGGAATGGTTTCCGCGAACCAATCGCGGCGTCATTATGGCTTGGTGGGGTACGCATCTGGTTGTCGGTGGGTTCGTGGCCACGAATCTTGCCGCTTTCGCCACGCAAGGCGATTGGCGCCGCGCCGCCTGGGTGCCATCTATCTTTCTCGCCGGCATCGCCATCGTCTTCGGCCTGTTTTCAAAGAATCAAGAGCGCAAAACTGTGGGCCTCGTCCCCGAACCTCGCGGGCCCTTACCGCTAAATCCCGCCCTCATCGCCATCGCCGTCATGTACTTCTTCGTCAAGCTGTCCCGCTACTCCTTTCTTTTCTGGCTTCCCCTGTACATGACGGAACGCCTCCTCTACTCCCCCGTCATGGCCGGCTACACTTCTTCCATCTTTGAAGGAGTGGGCTTTGCCGGCGCGCTCGCGGCGGGCTATGTTTCGGAACACGCCACCCGCGGCAAACGCTTCCCGGTGGGAGCTGTGATGATGGGCGGCCTTGCCGTCATTTGCGCCGCCTATCCTTGGCTCAGCCGACTGGGACCAGCCGCCAACCTTTCCGCTATTGCCCTTTTGGGAGCCTTCACATTCGGTCCGGACACGCTTATGGCCGGCTCCGGAACCCAGGAGGCGGTCGCCCCGGAAGCCACGGCCCGCGCCGCCGGTTTTGTGAACGGGGTCGGCTCCGTGGGGCAAGTCCTGTCGCCCTACTTCGTCGCGCTGGTATCGGCCCAGTATGGCTGGGACGCCATGTTCTATTCGCTCGGCGCGACGTCCGTGCTCGGCGCCATCGCGCTGGCGACACAATGGAGAAGATGATGAAATCCGTTTCGATTGTAGGCGCCGGTATTGCCGGCCTCGCCCACGCTTATGCATACGCAAAACGCGGCTACCGTGTGCGAGTGTTCGAACGCTCCCCGCGCGCGACCGGCGCCTCCATCCGGAACTTTGGAATGCTATGGCCCATCGGCCAGCCCGGCGGGGAAATGACAGAGATGGCGCTCTTGAGCCGGCGATTGTGGCTGGAGGTTCTCGATGCTGCCAAGCTTCCTTATTTCCCCGACGGCTCACTCCATCTCGCTTACCACGCCGACGAAGAAGCGGTCGCCTGCGAGTTCGCGGCTATCGAGCCGCTGCGCGCGACGTGGATTGACGCCGCCAGCGCCGCCGCCAAAAGTCCCGCTATCCAAACCACCGGCCTGCGCGGAGCGCTTTTTAGCGAACACGAAGTCGTGGTGGATCCCCCTTTAACCATCGCGTCCTTGCCCGCATTCCTGAATGAGCAATTCGACGTCGCATTCCACTTCTCCACCGCCGTTACCGATTTGCGGCAAATCGAGGCGGACCGCATCGTCGTCTGCAGTGGCGACGACTTTGAAACCCTTTACCCGCGCATCTTCGCCGCCAGCGGGCTTACCCGCTGCAAACTGCAAATGATGCGGACCGCTTCTCAGCCCGCGGGCTGGCGCTTGGGCCCCGCACTCGCGGCGGGTTTGACGCTTCGCTTCTACTCCTCCTTCCGTATCTGCCCGAGCCTGGAAACTCTTAAACAGCGAATCGCCGCCGAACTTCCCGAGTACGACCGATGGGGCATCCACGTTATGGCGTCGCCAACCGCCGCCAATGCCATTACCATCGGTGATTCGCACGAGTATGGACTCGATGTCAGTATCTTTAACCGCGAAGAGATCGACGCACTGATACTCCGCTATCTCGAATCGTTCGCGCGCTTCCCCAACGCCGCCATCGAGGAACGCTGGCACGGCGTCTACTCCAAGCACCCCACCTTGCCGTACTTCACGGCGCAGCCGGAGCCGGGCGTTCGCGTGGTAACCGGCACCAGCGGCTCCGGGATGACGCTCTCCTTCGGGCTGGCTGAGACGCTCACCGCGCGTGATCTCGGCGAGACCAATTAGCTTTCCCGCTACGGCGCGAGCGGCGCCGATGACGCCGCGGCGCTCGCGCTGCCGGGCTGCAGCCTGCTCTCTCCCGCGGCCGTATATAGAACCCGCGCCAACTCTTCGTCGCGAGTGCGCTCGACGATCGTCCGAACGTGATACCACTCCGCCTGCGCCCGTTCCGGCGTCAGGTCGATCAACAAGTATCCCCGCCGGAACAGCTCGACGTACTTCACGTGCGGATGCGTCGCGCCGATCTGTAGTTGCAGGCCGGTCGCCTGGGCGCGGTCGTCAATGCCGGGCGAAGTCACTGCCGGGCATACAAACTCCACGGCCTGCGCCGCATAGCCCGGCACGAACGGATTGCCCGTAATCTCGTTGCCCCACGAAGAATGAATATCGCCTGTCAGGATAACGACATTGTTAATCTGACTCGAACCGATATGACTCAAAACTCGGGCTCGGGCCACCGGATAGCCGTCCCATTGATCGGCATTGAACGGCGACCCATCGGTGTTCAACAACTGCCCCATCATCACCTGCTGCCCTACAAAGCGCCAGCGCGCGCCCCGGTTACGGGAAGCCAGCAACTCCTGGAAAAACCACGCCTCCTGTCCGGCCCCCAGCAGGCTCCGGCCGGTATCGAACAGCGCGGGACTGGCGGGCGCCACTTGCTGCGCCCGGCCCGCCAGGCGCGTATCGAGCATCACCAGGTCCATCAGGTCGCCGAACGGAAATGTACGATAGATCTGCCCTCCGAGAAACGGATTTTCCCGCACCGGCAACCATTCGAACCAGGCTTGCGTCGCCACCGCGCGCCGCGTATTCCAGTCGCCTTCGGTCGCCGGTGAATGGTTCTCCGCTCCCGATTCCCAGGCGTCGTTCGCCGATTCATGGTCGTCCCAAACAACGATCCATGGGTGCTGACGGTGGGCTTCCTGCAGATCCGGGTCACTGCGGTACTGGGCGTAGCGCTGCCGGTAATCCTGGAGCGTGACAATTTCTTTTTCCGGCGATGGAACGCGGCCAATGGCCGTTCCGTCGCCATACTCTTTATTGCCGTACTCGTAGATGTAGTCGCCGAGGTGCGTAACAAAGTCGAGATCGGCCCGGCCGGCAATCTGGCGATAGGAGTTGAAGAAGCCGTAGGGGTAATTCGAACAGGAAACAACGGCGAAACGCAGACGGTTCAAGGCGCCGATGGGGAGCGTCTTCGTGCGGCCGACTGGAGACTGCGAACCTTTCGCCGAAAACTGGTAATAGTATGTTTTGCCAGGATCCAGCCGCGCGACATCGACCTTCACCGTGTAGTCATAGCCGGCGTTTGTATAAGTGACGCCGCGCTGCTGGACCTGCCGCATCGCCGCATCTTCAGCGATCGTCCATTCGACGACCGTTAAGTCTTCGCCCAGGGGAACGGTGACGCGAGTCCAGAGAATGACGCGGTTAAGCAGCGGGTCACCGCTTGCCACGCCATGGCGGAATATCCCGGTTTGCTGCGCGCCGGCACTTTGCCGGCTAACAGCGGCGATGGCCGTGGCGGATATTGCTTGAGTAAAACTTCGTCGTGTAAAGGGCATGGAAGCCCCTGTACAATAACAACCGCCCGTTGCAGCTTCATGAAATCGAAGGCCAAAAAGGGACGGCCGTGATAAATAGATCGTCTAGTGACGCGGTGTACACGGAACTGTCATTTCGGACTATCCATCGAGATGCCGGATCATCATCTCCCGGTAGGATTCGAGCCCAGGACCCTGCCAATCCGGATCCTTGGCCATCTCGTCCCAACTGCGCAACCGTACCATATCCCGGAGTTCCGGCTCCGCCTCAAATGCTTCCATATCGGCCTGGCTCATCGGGCCTCCCTGCAGTTTGAGGGTCTCGACGCTCGCCGGAGACAAACGCTCCATGTACGCCGTATTCGACGCCGTCAGGTACCGCTTCGCATCCACATGGCCGCCAACAAGCTTCGCCAGCCGTTTGGAGAACCCGCGCGCCAGAAGCCACTCCGCACCCATGTCATCGTGATTCACGACTCCTACGCGATGATCGCGAATCGTGTCCGCGCCATCGAATAGGTGGCCAATGTCGTGCAGCAGCGACGCGAGGATTAGCTCCTCATCGGCCCCGGCCTGTCCGGCATGCCATGCACACTGTTCGGCGTGCTGGAGCTTCGTGACCGGCTCGCCAAAATACTCCTCGCCGCCCGAGTCCTGCAACAGCGCCATCACTTCGTCAACCACGCTTACGCGATCCAGCATGAATACCACCTTTTCACGGGCGCTCGCCCTGTTCGATTCGCGCGGAGATCGCGTCGATCACCGGTAACAAGGCGGCGACGGAATCGATGACGTAGTGCGCGCCCAAAGCGAAAAACTTTTCCCGGGCTACCCGGAAGCGTGCGGTCCGTTCCTCCTCCGGCAGTTCCTCCAATTGCTTCTCCGATAGTCCAATTTCATTCCCCGTCCGCACCACGGAAACCGCCCACGTCCCGGCGTTCAACGCTTCCCCAATATCGGCTGGCGTATCGCCTACCTTCACGAACGTCCGCAACGGATACACGCCCAACTGCCGCGCCGCGTAGTAAATCATCCACGGCGCCGGCCGCCCGCCGCCGGTAAGGTCCGGTGTCACCCAACACTCCGGCACATACCCCTGCGCCGCCGCCGCGACCTTCAGGTCTCCCATCATTCCCGACTCGAAGCCCGTTGTCGATCCAATCCTTATGCCCCGCGCGCGCAACTCCCCCGTTACCTCCGCCACGCCCGGCAGCAGATCCATGTAGCTCTTCAGGACCTCCACCTGTAGCGGTCCAAATCCGGCGTACAGCGCATCGAGGGTCAATCGGTCCGGCAGGATTCCGTGCGCCTCTCGCCACCGCTCCGCTACTTCGGGATTGGTAAGCAACGCCCAGACGTGATCCAGCTTGTGCTTTCCCATCGGAGCCCGCGCCTCGGCCTCCGTGATCGCCACTCCGTGACGCCCGAAGAGCTCGACAAATGCCGCGACCGGCCCGCGGCTTCCGAAGTCCATTACAGTTCCCGAAATATCGAAAATGACGGCGCGCACGCCCGTGGTTGTTGTTTCCATGTACATTACCCTTGAATGACCGCCACGCGCGGCGGTTTCTCTTTCTCGGCGAATTGAATCGCAGTGTTGATCCCGGCGAGCGAAAACCGGGCGCCAATCAATTCGTCAAAAGGATATCTGTCCTTTACTTGCGAAAGGAACTGTAATGCATGGCCGAGGTCTTCCGGCTGGTAGTTGTAGACGCCCGTCAGCTTCAGCATCCGCCGGACAACATCCTCCGCCGCCAGGGCCATTGGGCGCGAGGGAAAGACGGCGCCGGCCATCACCAGATGACCGCCCGCGCGCAGCAGCGGAATCGCCGACTCACAGGCCTCCGGCGTCCCCGCGAACTCCAGAGCTATGTCCACGCCCCGGCCACCCGTCGCGCTGAACGCCGCTTCGCCGGTTGCCGAAGCTATCGTGGCGCCGAATCGTTCCGCCAACGCCCGGCGCCGCTCATCCCGCTCTACCGCGATCACCTGAGCCGCGCCTTCCGCCCGCGCCATCGCGCATGCCGTCAAACCCAGCATCCCCGCGCCTATCACTAAAACGTTCCGTCCCGCCACTGCGCCCGCGTTCCGCAGCACCGCCGCCACGGTGGCCGTGGCGCAATTTGCCGGCGCCGCTATGGAGTCCGGCACATTCGCGGGAACCCGAAATATCGCTGTACCCGCCGGCAAGTGGCAATATTCCGCGTACGCCCCCGTCAGGTCGCGGCCCACGCCCATTCGCTCATGCCCAAACTTGAAGAGGCGCTCGCACTTCGAAGCTAGCCCGCGATCGCAGTAGTAGCAATGCCGGCAGCTCCACACCATAGACCACGTCACGCGGTCCCCTATCCCCAGCGGGCTACCGTAGTAATCGCAGACCTCTCCGGCGGACAAATCGCCCACCATCTCGTGGCCTAAGACAATCGGCGCCGGGCTCCCCCGCCGGCCAAATAGCGTGTGCAGATCGCTGCCGCATATCGTGGCGCAACGAATGCGAACCAGCGCCTCCCCCACGCCCAATTCCGGTAGCGGCAAGCTCTCAAAACGGAGCGGCTCACCGGGGGCGTGAAACACAGCGGCGACAGATTGCATGCGAAGGGGCCTAATGGACAGAGTACCCTTCTCCCCATGACATTACGATGAACGGATAGGGCGACCCAAACATGTCATTGTAGGTCTGCGTGTAATCTTCGCGGTGGTCGACAGTGTGGGCCGTTTCGTTTTCGTGCCCGGCAAGGATCAGTTTCGGGTTCACGCCGCAGGCCATGCGCTGGATGTCGATGGTCCAGCAGTTAGGCGCCAGAACGTTCACGTGGTGCTGGAAGCCGCCATTGCCGATCCGGTTGAAGTCGGACAAGTCGCTGTTGCCGGAGGACTGATCACCGGTGGCATGACGGTGAAGGACTCCGGGGTGATGACGAGGTGGCTGTTGTTGATGGGCGCCTTGCCCTGGTGTCCGGGATAGGCGACGAAACGAAGCGTGGCGCCACCATCGCGGACAACGAGCTCGTGAACTGTTTCGGCGCTCACGCCGTCAATCGTGACGATGTTGCCGTCCATCTGGCCACCGTTAATGGAGAGCCCGGCGCCAAGGCCCGTGGGATTGAAGGCGTTGAAGTTGCTGCCGAGTTACCACGCCCGCGGAAAGGGTGAGCTTGACGTTAGCGGCAGCGATTGCGGCGGAACTGCCGTCACTGAGGAGGATGCGAATTGGGCCGGAGTCCGTTTGCGCCAAAACCAGCGCGGACAGCAGGCAGGAATAGAGAATTGCCTGTTTTATGGGATTTTGGTTTCCCGCAGAATTTCTGCCAGGTCTTCAAATTGATCGGTCGCGATTAGATTCACGCCGGCGGCCACAGCCGCTTTCCACCGAAAAGCCGCGGCTTCCCGCGAGCCGAAATTATAGCCCTGGTCCCAACCGCGGTTCTCGGCGGCGGTGAATCCGTCGAGCGTGTAAATGCGAATCCAGAAGCCTTCTCGATGGGCATGATCGACGAGCGCCCGCAGTCGCGCCTTGTCGGCGCGAGTCCACTCCCCGGCCTTCTCCTGCCCGCCTTCCTCCACCATGTACCAGGATGTGTTCCACCAGCGGCGATAATTGGTGGGCTTTTCGGTGAGCAGTATCTCGGGAGACGCGGTGGCGGCCGCGTGTATGCGATCTTCGCGGGTTTTTGCCGGCGCCACGGCGGTATGCGCGGAACCGAATAAGCGAAGTTTCGCACCGTCGGGCAGGGAGTGAAAGAACACTGCCTCCTGCGCGTCATTGTCTTCGGTCAATACGAGCAGCGGTCGTACGTCGAAAGGCGAAAGCGCGCGTGGGTCGGCTGTTTTGAGCGCCGTGGTAATCCAGCCTTCGTATTCGCCCAGCAGATCCCAAACGGCCCGATGCAACTCCGGCCGGTTGTCCTTGAAATCAAAATGAACGGTGATTAGTGGCCATTTCGAACGATCGTTCTCGCGAATCGCCTGTTCCACCAGAGGCCGCACATGCTCAAAGAAGTGATCGCGAAGAGCCGGTTCATCGCCGGTTGTCTGCTTGCTGTGAGAAACAACGGGGCGGCCCTTGCCGGAGGCCTTGTCGGTTCCCCAGGCGAGATCCTGCTCAATGCCCACCGGGTATCCGGTGCGTAAGGCGCGGTCCAGCCGGTCGTTCCATTGGCCGGCATAGGGATAGCAGTTATGCGCATCCAGGACCGGCTTGTTGCGATTGAGCGTGTTGAGTGCGGGCGATTGCGCGTACACCATGCCCAAAACGAGGAACTGCAAAGCCACTACTCTCATACGAACCGCCAGCATAGCCCGGCAGTGTTAACAGACGATGAGGATCGCGTCAACGCACCAATACGGCGTGCCGCTCCCAACCGCCGGAGCCAAAATCATTCCAATGTCATGAAGCGTTCATCGACGATTGCGACGATTCGTAAATGCCGCGATTCTGCCTCCTCCTGCTCGCCTTCGCTCGTCTCCTCACCGCCCAGCCCGGCCTGAAGCTGCTCCTTCCGGAACGAACCCGTCTACTTGCCGGCCAGCAGATCGACCTTGTCGTTGAAGGACGAAATCTTCCCGAAGCCGGCGTCCTAACGGTCAGAGCCTCCGGCATGGACATCTCAGCCCGATTCTCCAAGGCCACTCCCGCCGACCTTGACTGTGATGCTTCCCGCGATTATGTGTGGCGTGCCGAACTATTCTCCTTCGACGCCCCGGCACTCACCGAACTCACCGTCGAATGGCGAAGCTCCAACCAGACACCACTCCGCGAACCCCGTCAAATCCGCGTCCAGGCGTTCAACCCGCAACGCCGCAATCTCATTCTCTTCATCGGCGACGCCATGGGGAATGCCTATCGCGATGCCGCCCGCATCGTCGCCCGCAGCACGGAGACCCGGCCTGGCGTGTCCGGTCTTCGGCAGGGCTTCTTCGACAAGTGGAATGAAATGGACGAGATGCCCGTTACCGGCTTGGTCATGACGTACGGCTACGACAATCTGGTTCCCGATTCCGCCCAAACCGCCTCTCATTGGAGCACCGGTAACAAGCCCCTCACCGGCGCCCTCTCCGCCTTTCCCGACGGCACCGACTGCCAGTGGCGCACAAGTTTTAATGCGGCTCAGCTTCCCTTTCTCCGCGATAATCCGCGCGTCGAATCACTCCTCGAATTTCTCAAGCGACGCCATGGCTACCGCACCGGCAACGTCTCCACCGCCTTCCTCACCGACGCCACTCCGGCCGCGCAGGGGTCACACACGCCCACTCGCAGAGCCACATTTGAAGTGTCTCGGCAATACCTGGAAAACCCGATGTTAAAGGGCTCTCCGGCGTTCGATATCATCCTCGGCGGCGGCAAAGAGGACTTCGACGCCGATATCCGCGCCGACGGTCGCGACCTGGTCAAAGAGTTCACCGCGAAAGGCTTCTCCTTCGTTCAAACCGCCACCGCGCTGGCCGCCGTCCCCGCCAACACCAAACTCCTTCTCGGCCTCTTCCGCCGCCCCAACGAAGTCCGCACCGCCGCCCGGCGGGACGGCGCCCATGACTTTTCACGAACTCATGAAGAACGCGAACGGCCGCCTCCGCCTGATGCTCGAGGTGAAGGAACCCGACCACTCTCCAGCCTTCTATGCCGAAATAGAGTGGGAACTCCGCGCCGCAAACCTTCTGGGGTCGACATATAATTCGAGGTTTGCGTCCGAAGTCAAGGGCTTCTATATTTAATAAACTCGGCGTGGATGCCGAAATGTACAAACAGGACCTTGGATGACCTCGAAAATCCGGATTTTGATTGGGATAGGTGTAGTGCTGGCGGCGGCGGCCGGTGTAGCGACGGCGCGTCTGGACGTTTACCATGCGCCGGAGCGGGTGCTGCGGATAGGAATGTGGCCGGGGCCGCCATTTGAGATTCTGAATGCGGACGGCACGGTGACGGGGTTGGGGCCGGATGTCGTGAACGAAGCGTCGCGGCGATTGGGGATTCGGCTGGAGTGGGTGAGGCCGAAACAGGGGCCGGAAGAGTTGTTGCCGAACGGGGAGTTAGAACTGTGGGGATCGATGTCGTTGACGCCGAAGCGGCTGGAGTTGTTCTTTACGACGCGTCCGTGGGCGGAGAGTCATTTTGGGCTGGTTTCGCTAGCAGGGAGCCCAGCGGCGCCGGAGATGTTAGTAGGGGTTTTAGAAGCGCCTGTGCCGCGAGTCATGATTCGCATGGTGCGACCCGCGGCGACGGTGCGGACGTACGCGGACCGGCCGATGCTTTTCGATGCGCTGTGCAAGGGAGAGGTGACATACGTCTTTCTGGACCAACGGTCGTTTGTGACGCAATCGATGACGCGCAGCCCCGCGTGCCGGGGAGCGGCGTTCAATGTGGAGTTCCTGCCGAACACGCGGCTAGAGATCGCCACCGGAGCGGCGCCGGGTTATGAAAAAGACGCGCGGGCGATTCGGAATGAAATTGACCGGATGGCGATGGACGGGACGTTGGGGCGGATTGCGGCGCATTATGCGGTGGGACTTGGGAGCACGGATTGGCTGTTGAAATTGAATCAGGCGGAACGGCGGCAGGAGTTGCTTTGGATTGGAATGGGGTTGGTGGTGCTGGTGGCGCTATTGACGGCATGGCAAGTACGGCGGGTGAGGGCAGCGCGCGTGGAGGCCGAGCGGGCGAATCGGGCGAAGACGGAATTCCTTGCGACGATGAGCCACGAGATTCGGACGCCGATGAACGGGGTGATTGGGTTGACGAATTTACTGCTGGAGACGGGACTGACGGCTGATCAGCGGGACATGGGTGAATCGATTCACAATTCGGCGCAAGCACTGATGGGAATCCTCAACGATATTTTGGATTTCTCTAAGATCGAATCAGGCGGGCTGACGTTAGAGGTGGCGGCATTTGATTTGATGGCATTGACCCGGCGAGTGGCTGAAGGTTTTGGCGGATTAGCGGCGGCGAAGGGCCTGGAAGTGCTGGTGGAGCCCGGCGCGGGGGCAGCGCAATGGGTGTCGGGCGACCCTGGGCGGCTGCGACAGATTTTGACGAACCTGGTGGGAAATGCGATCAAGTTCACTGAGCGAGGGAGCGTTCGCATAGGGTGGGAGTTGGTGGAACGGGGTAACGGCCGGGTGGTCGTGCGTGCGGCGGTAGTCGACACCGGGATGGGAATCGCTTCGGACAAGAGGGAGCTGATATTCGAGCGTTTCCGGCAGGCCGACGCGTCGACGACCCGGCGCTTCGGCGGGACCGGATTGGGTCTGGCGATTTCGAAGTTACTGGTATTGGCAATGGGGGGGCGAATCGGGGTAATCAGCGAACTGGGAAAGGGCTCGACGTTTTGGTTTGAACTGACGCTGGCGTTGGCAGAAGCGCCGGCGGCGGTGGCGGCGCAGCGACCCGCGCTGGAACCGATCGGGTTCGAGCGGGCGCCAAGGGTGCTGGTGGCCGAGGACAACGCGGTGAACCGTAGGGTGGCGGAGCGGACGCTAATTCGGTTGGGCTGCGAGGTGGTGTTGGCGAGTAACGGATTGGAGGCGCTGGACCGCTTTGCAGAGGGCATTTTTGACATAGTTTTCATGGACTGCCTGATGCCGGAGATGGATGGGTATGGCACGACGATGGAGATCCGGCGGCGGGAGGGAGCGGGTCCGCGAACACCGATCATCGCGATGACTGCAAGTGTTTTGGACGAAGAGCGACGGCGATGTGAGGAGTGCGGGATGGATGATTTTCTGCCGAAGCCGTGGCGGCCGGAGCAACTGCGGGAGACGATACTGCGATGGTACCCGATGATTGCACTAGCGGCTGGTCCTTGCAAGGCCGGGCCAGATTAGCTTGACCAATTCGCGGGGAAAATCCGCGGGAACGGCGGAATTGGCGAGATAGCGGGCGTAGAGGGCGCCGATGAGGAAGTTGATTGCGGCGTCCAGATTGGCGCCTCTGCGGAGTTCACCGTTCTTTTTGGCGCGTTCGAGAATGATGCGAAACATCTGACGGCGCGGCGCGACAAGGCGTTCCGGGAAGAGCGAAAGCAGCTCGTCGGTGTGGGCTTCTTCGGCGAGAACGGTACCGATGAGGGACATGCCATTGCGGCGTAAGAGGGAGCGGCTTAAGTTTTCAAGCGTGGCAGTGAGATCGCCGGGAGTGGAGCCGGTGTTGACCGGGGGCTCCGCCATTTGAAAGGAGCGGAGGGCGGCAGTGGCGAGATCGGCTTTGCCCGGCCAGCGACGGTAGATGGTGGGTTTGCTGACGCCGGCGGCGATGGCGATGTTATCGAGAGACATGCGGCTGTAACCCTCTTCGGCGAGGTGCCGGAGGGTGACATCGATGATTCGGCGCTCGGGGTCGGGGTCGCGTGGGCGCCGGCGGTTTTTTTCGGGGATTTGTTTGCGACCAAGTCACGAGTTTGTCAGTCTATAACGATAGGATCTTTATCGGCCTTCCCTCCGCTGCACGCTATTTCCGGGGAAAGGCAAAAGTCGCGGTGACGTTTACCGAACTCGAAGCGGCAGTTTCAGCCGGTGAAAAGGTCGCCGGCCTGTACTTCCTGTTCGAATGGGGCTGCACATTGACGGCAGAGCAAGTGAGATTTTCCAACGGCACAAAGTCTCCGTCGTGCCCTCCGCAAATACCTTTAACTATTCCCAGGGTCGTCGAGGAACCAAGGGAGGCGTCGAGCCGACATTTGGCGCCTTCGCCCGATGGGCGTCACGGAATTCCAAATCGATTCGGTTTACGAAACGGCATTTCAATAGGCACCCAATCAGGCCGATCCTCATTGGATACCCTTGACTGATGGAATGGTATGAGGCGGAAGTGCGCGCTCTGGAAGTTGCGAGGATCGGGAACTTAAATGGAAACCCGCCGCCTGTATTCTACGGGAGTTCGTCCATCCGCCTTTGGACGACGCTCGCTGAAGATGTCGACCCACGCGTGCTGAACCTTGGGTTTGGCGGCTCGACCCTAGAGGCTTGCGATCACTATTTCGCGCGACTCATTCCGCCGGCGAACCCGCGATCGTTACTTCTCTATGCCGGGGACAACGACCTCGGTGACGGGCGGAGCGAAGAACAGGTGCTGGGTTGGTTTCGCTCGCTCGCGGATAAAGTCGAATCCTCACTTGGCGCCGTCCCTTTCGGTTTCCTTTCCATCAAACCCAGTCCGGCACGCTTTGCGATCCTGGACCGTATCCGCCGCGTCAACGAAATGGTTCGAAGGGACATCGATTCCCGTCCATCGGGCTACTTCGTCGACGCCTTCCCGGCCATGCTCGACAGCGCGGGCCGGCCGCGTCCGGAATTGTTCCTGGCCGATGGACTTCACCTTAGCCGCGAGGGTTATCGGCTGTGGAGCCGCTTACTGGAATCGCATCGAAACCAGATTTGCATCGCGTAGTCGTCTGATTGGAATATGTTTTGCATATTCTGTGTCTAGGTGAAGCGGCAGTACCACAAGTGGTTCAGTGACAATCTCGGGCGCGACATGGAACTCCTTGTCTTCGGTCACGCCGGGGCCAAGGTTCTAGTCTTTCCTACCCGCGAAGGACGATTCTTCGACTACGAAAATTGGGGTATGGTCGATGCCCTCCGTCCCGCGGTTGAAGGGGGCAAGATCCGGCTGTACTGTGTGGACGGCGTGGATTCGGAGAGTCTCTATTGCCGGACGGCAACGCCACGCGCCCGCGTCGAACGTCATCGCCAATACGAACGCTATATCTTGCAGGAAACCATTCCGTTCATGCTCTCGGAGAACGGAGTGCCCTCGCTTGTCGTCCACGGCTGCAGCATAGGCGCTTTCCACGCGATCAATCTCGCCCTCAAACATCCCTCGCTGTTCTGCAAGGTGGTCGCGCTGAGCGGGAGATATGACTTGACCCGCAACTTTGGTGCGTTTCAAGACCTGTTTGGCGGACACTATGACCAGGACATTTACTTCATAACGCCGAACCACTTTCTGCCAAACCTGAACGAATCCCGTTTCCTGGAGCCTCTGCGGCGGATGGAGATAACACTCGCTGTCGGCGAGGCAGACCCGTTTCATGAGAGCAACCGGGAGTTGAGTCAAGTTCTCACGGCGAAAGATATCCGGCACCAACTGGCCATCTGGCCTGGAGAGGCCCATCGCGCCCGGTACTGGCGGGAAATGGTACCCAACTATTTGTAGTTCTTGCTCCGTGGACCCTTACTTGCTAGGAATCCCGTGGAGCTATCCATATGCCTCTAGAATTACGTCCGCTGATCAATGAGTTGAAGGGCCTGCACGGTGACATGTTGGATCTGGTTAAGGAGAATCTCCCGATGTTGGAGCAGATCCAGCCGGATCGCCGGCTGAGTGCGACAAACCTTCTTCACTATCTGGCCTTACGGCGCCGAGACGTTCGGGGACTGCAAGACCAGTTGGCCGGTTTGGGACTGTCGTCACTAGGCCGGACAGAAACGCATGTAATGAGCGGCGTGCGTGCCGTGATGAGAATCCTGGCTAGTTTACACAAGCTGAAGCCAAGTTACCAGCCCGCTGCCGAGCCGGTTTGCAATGGGGACGAAGGACGCCGGCTGCTGGAACGCAATACCGAAGTTCTGCTGGGACCCGAACCGGAAGGCCGCAATGTCCGCATCATGGTCACGATGCCGTCCGAAGCCGCCACCGACTATGGACTGGTGCGGGACCTGCTTCATCGGGGAATGAACTGCATGCGGATCAATTGTGCGCATGACGGGGAAGAGGCTTGGTCCGGAATGATCCGCAACCTCCGGCAGGCGGAGAAGGAAACAGGCAAGAGTTGCAAGATTGAAATGGATGTGGCGGGCCCCAAGCTGCGGACTGGACCAATAAAGCCGGGCCCGGCGGTGTTAAAAGTTCGCCCCACAAGGGACGAACTCGGCCGCATTGTCAAACCTGCGCGCATTTGGCTGACACCACAGACGAAGCCGGAAGAATCTCCGGAACGCGACGGAGCCTGCCTTCCTGTACCAGGCCGGTGGCTGGCGAGCCTTACGCCAGGCGATCGCATTCGATTTACCGACACCCGCGGGGCGCAGCGCACCATGAAGATTACCGAAGCAGCCGGCAGGAGCCGCTGGGCGGAGAGCACGCATACCGCCTATATCGCCCCTGGTCTCACTCTGAAGGCTGTTTATAAGGATGCGACACGGCCCCGCCTTCATGCCCGGGCCGGACAGATTCCTCCCAGGCAACAGACACTATTTCTGCGTGTCGGCGACACTCTAGTTTTGACCCGCAGTCTTGAGCCTGGTGAACCAGGCCAAGACGCCACGGATCGGGATCCGGCCCGACCGGCCCGCGTTGGCGTGACGCTGCCTGCATTCTTCGATTGCGTGCAGCCCGGCCATCCCATTTGGTTTGACGACGGAAAGATTGGCGGAGTGGTGCACGCCGTAACGCCGGATGAAGTAACCGTTGAGATTCAGCACGCGCGAGTCGCGGGGGAAAATCTGGCGGCGGAAAAGGGCATCAATCTGCCGGAAACCAACCTGATTACACCCACGTTGACCGAGGACGACCTGCAAGCATTAGCATTCATCGTGAAGAATGCCGACATGTTGGGCTATTCCTTCGTACGAACGGATGAAGACGTCCGCCTTCTGCAATCCCACCTTACTGCCATGGGCGCCCACAACTTGGGAATTCTGCTCAAGATTGAAACGCGGGCGAGTTTTGACAACTTACCCAGCCTGCTGCTGGCGGCGATGGGCAGTCACAATGTCGGAGTGATGATCGCCCGCGGCGATTTGGCCATCGAGTGCGGCTATCAACGGCTGGCCGAAGTCCAGGAAGAGATTCTGTGGATCTCAGAGGCGGCCCATGTTCCGGTTGTGTGGGCCACGCAGGTGTTGGAATCACTGGTAAAAAAAGGAACTCCCTCACGGTCGGAGATCACCGACGCCGCGATGGGCGTGCGGGCGGAGTGCGTAATGTTGAACAAAGGACCCTATATTGCGAATGCCGTGCAGACACTGGACGATATTCTTCGGCGAATGCAAGCCCATCAGGAGAAGAAGCGCTCGATGCTGCGCAAACTGGATGTTGCCGCCGGATTCGAAGGCGGAGTACCCGCCGGCCCTGACAGGCCCATTTCGTAGACTTGATGCCGGTGCTTCGTCATCACTTTGTCACTTTCCGCGAAGTAGTGTAGGGTATGGGCGACCTTCGTAGAAGCGCAAAGGCCGGTTGCGGCCCTCAACCCACCAGGAACTCTCGCACCCCCACCGCCGTATCCGAGTCCATTGTGCGCATGTTCCCGAGCAGCGCACAGGCCGCGCAGGTACGGCGCCAACGGGCGAGTAACTCGCCCATCCCGCCGTGCCGAAGCGTGTCCCTTAGAAGGCAAGCCTTGGGGATCCTGCTGATGTCTTGGATTCTCACCGGGAGCTGCGCCGCCAATCGGAGTCGCCATGGCGACACGTTGCGCGTGCGGGGTTCCGACACAATGTTAATGCTGGCCCAGGGATGGGCGGAGTCGTATCTGACGGTAGATCCCACCGTGGCGGTCGAGGTGTCCGGAGGCGGCTCGGGCCAAGGTATTGCGGCGCTCGAAAAAGGGAATATAGATATTGCAAATTGCAGCCGCAACCTGAAACCCGAGGAAGCCGCCGAAGCTCGGAAAAATACCGGGAAGGATCCCCAGGAATTTGTCGTTGGCTACGACGCCTTAGCGGTTTTTGTCCATCGCGAAAATCCGCTGGAGGAAATCACACTCTCCCAACTGGCCGAAATCTACAAGGTGGGCGGCAATCTTAGCCAATGGTCCCAACTGGGTGCCCGGATTCCGACCGGGCGCGACCGGATTGTGCGGGTGAACCGGCAATCCAGTTCCGGAACCTATGAGTTCTTTCGGGATCATGTGTTGAACAAAGAGGACTTTCAGCTGGGATCGCTCGACATGAATGGGTCGAAGGAAGTAGTGGAGTTGATCGCCTCCACGCCGGGCGCGATTGGATACAGCGGAATGGCTTTTGCGACCGTCGACGTTAAAGTGTTGCGCGTAAGGGGGGCCGCAGGTCAGGAGGCCTACGCGCCCACCGTTTCCAACGTGCTTTCCCGGCACTACCCCATCTCTCGCAGTCTTCTGATGTACACCCTCGGTGAGCCAAGCCCTAAAGTTCGAAAGTATCTCGATTGGGTTCGGTCCCCCGCCGGCCAGCAAATTGTCGCCGATGTTGGATATGTTCCCATTGCAGCCGATGGAAACGGAGTAACCAATTGACAGGGCAGCGCTGGCGTAAAGGGAAAGAAGTCCTCATTGAAGGCCTTATCCGGCTCTGCGGAATAAGCGCCACCATTTTCGTGCTCGGAATATTCTTGTTCGTTTGCCGGGAAGCGCTGCCACTCTGGAACACGGAGTCCTTTCATCTCACCGAATTTCTTTTCAGTGACCAGTGGTATCCAACGTCGGAGGTTACGAAGCGCTACGGCGTGCTGGCGATGATCGCCGGTACGTTCAGTGTTACGCTGCTGGCGATGCTGATGGCGGCGCCATTGGGGGTGGGCGCGGCGATCTACATCTCCGAGTTCTGTAAACCGCGTCAGCGCGAGATCCTGAAAGTGGTTGTAGAGCTGCTGGCCGCGATACCCAGCGTGGTCTGGGGCTTCGCCGGACTCACCATGACCAGCCGCCTGATTGTCCGTTACACGAATGCCGACGTGGGTGTGAACATGTTGAACGGAGCCGTACTGCTGACGCTGATGAGCGTTCCGATTATCGTCTCTCTTTCCGAAGACGCCCTGAAAGCGGTACCCGACTCCTACCGCGAAGCAGCCCTCGCGATGGGCGCCACGCGCTGGCAGACGACGTGGCGCGTGCTGCTTCCAGCGGCCAGGAATGGCCTTGCCGCCGCGATGCTGCTGGGTTTTGGGAGGGCCATCGGCGAGACGATGGCCGTTCTCATGGCGACAGGACATGCGTTGACGATCCCAACCTCCGTCCTGGATCCGGTGCGTACATTGACCGCCAACATCGCCGCTGAATTGGGCGAGTCGCCGGTCCAATCCACCCACTATCAGGTTTTGTTTCTGACAGGCGTTCTGTTGTTCCTGATCACCTTCGTCGTGAACCTTAGCGCCGGCCTCTTCATTCGCCGGGAGCGGCGCAATTGAACCGTTTCACGGTCACGCCGGCTGTCAAGGAGAAACTTCGTCAGGAGGCGATGGCTCGATCCATCTTCCTGGGAATGCTGATCTGCATCCTGTTGCCGTTGGCAGCAATTGTTGGAAATCTGGTGTGGCAGGCGGCGCCCTCCTTACACTGGCAATTCCTGACCACGGCGCCCACCCACGGAATGCGGGAAGGCGGGATCTGGCCGGCACTGATAGGCACTTTCTACCTGGTCATTCTCTCGCTGGCGGTGGCGATGCCCATTGGAGTTCTGGCCGCGGTCTACCTCACCGAATACGCGAAAGATAACTGGTTCAATCGCGCTGTGAACATGGCCGTTTTGAATCTGGCCGGCGTGCCGAGTATTGTCCACGCGCTCTTCGGACTGGGCGCTTTCGTCTATGCCGCGCAGTTGGGGTTTTCTGTGCTTTCGGCTTCGTTGACTTTGGCGATCATGACGATGCCAGTGATCATCGCCAGCACCAGACAGGCGCTACTCAGCGTCCCGCACAGTTTTCGTGAAGCATGCTGGAATCTCGGGGCCAGCCGCTGGCAAACGATTCGTGCCATAGTTTTGCCAAATGCGATCAGCGGCATCCTTACCGGTATTATCCTGCAAGTGAGCCGGGCCGCCGGAGAAACTGCGCCCATCATGTTCACCGGCGCGGTCTTTTACAAAGCGATTCGGCCGGATACGCTATTTCCGTATGCCCTGGATGAACAGTGTATGGCCCTTTCCATGCATCTTTATACGCTCTCCACGCAAACGCCGGGCGTGGATCCTTCCGTTCCCAATGCCACAGCGGTCGTTCTGCTGGCTCTGGTCTTTCTGGTGAATTCGGCCGCTATCGGGCTGCGAACCTTTCTGCGGTCGCGAAGAAAATGGTGAACCGTCTCGAAGTCCGGAATCTGTGCCTGTCGTATCAAGGGAAGGTTGCCTTAAAGGGAATCAATTTCGATCTGGCGCCTAAGGAAATTCTAGCCATCATCGGTCCGGCACAGTCGGGGAAAACCTCCATTCTGCGATGCCTGAACCGCACCGTCGACTTTGTCACTGGCCAACAAATGTCCGGCACAGTTTCCCTGAATGGGGAGTTGATCGGTCCAGGAGCGGATTTGGAGGCCTTGCGGCGAAAGATCGGAATGGTCACGCCACTGCCGGTGGGCCTTCCCCTTAGCGTCTACGAGAACGTGGCTTTCGCGCCGCGTTGTGCGGGAATTTCGGCCCGTGCCGAACTCGATGGCCTCGTGGAACAATGCTTGCGGCGGGCTATGTTGTGGGACGAAGTCAAAGATCGTCTGTCGTTGGAGGGAACGAAATTATCTGGCGGGCAGCAGCAACGCCTGACGCTGGCTCGCGCGCTTTCTCATCGCCCCGACGTTCTGTGCCTGGATGAGTTTTCAATCGCGATCGATCCGGTGACAACAATGCGAATCGAGGACGTGCTGCGGGAGTTGCGCCACGAACTTTCCATCATTCTGGCAACCAACATCACACAGCAGGCGCGACGGCTGGCCGGCCGGACGATGTTCTTGCTGAAAGGCGAAATCGTTGAATTGGCCGGCAATGACGTCGTATTCTCGGCCACGCCTTCCGACCGGCGCACTTTTGATTACGTGCAAGGTAAATTCGGATGAACGCGATCGAAACTCGCAATTTGAATCTCTGGTATGGGGATTTTCAGGCCCTGCGCGATGTCACCCTCACCATTGAAACCGGCGCCATCGTCGCGCTCATTGGCTCCTCGGGCTGTGGCAAGACAACGCTCCTGCGTTGTTGTAACCGCATCAATGAGCGAATTCCCGCGGTGCGGACGCAGGGGGAAGTCCATGTCCTCGGAAAGAATATTTACGATGGGGACGTATCGCTGCTGGAGTTGCGCAAAACGGTGGGAATGGTTTTCCAGCGCCCCAATCCATTGCCGATATCCATTTATGAGAACATCGTTTTCGGCTTGCGTCTGCATGCCCCGCCCGAACGCCGCGGTCGAGCGGATCTCGATGCGGCGGTCGAGAAGGCTCTCACTGAAACCGGGCTCTGGGACGACGTAAAGGACAAACTGGATCAACCCGCCCCGTCCCTGCAACTGGAGCAGCAACAGAAGCTCTGCATCGCGAGATTGCTGCCGCTGCAACCGGAGATCATTTTGATGGATGAGCCGTGCGCCGCGCTGGACGTTGCCGGTACCGAGAGCATCGAACAGTTGATCCGCGAGTGGAAGGGTGTCTACACGACGCTAATCGTCACTCACAACATGGGACAAGCCAGTCGTGTGAGCGGCCATTCCGCTTTTATGTTGAATGGGGAGTTGGTGGAATTTGGGCCCACGCCGGACGTGTTCACCCGGCCGTCGGATCCGCGCACCGCCGACTACGTCGCCGGCCGCTACGGCTGAATTGTGGGCTTCCTATTGATCAACTCCGGGACGGGCCAATATTTACACCACTGACAACTCATCGAAATTACCCTGTCATCTGGACTTGTTAAATGTTAAGGCCATGACCAGACGAGACTTATTAACTGCCGGTGGCGCGGCGCTAGCGGCATCTGCCACGCTCTCCGCCCAGCGCACCCCACGTTGGCGCACCCTTGACGGCCGCCAGCCGCTAGTCCTCGGCCACCGTGGCGCCAGCGGCTACCTGCCGGAGCATACATTGGAAGGGTACCGTCGCGCCATCGAACTTGGCGCCGACTTTGTCGAACCCGATCTCGTTTCCACCAAGGACGGTCACCTAATAGCCCGTCACGAGCCCACCCTCGACGACACGACGGATGTGAAGACACGCTCTGAATTCGCCAGCAAGAAATCCACGAAGAATCTCGACGGCATCAAAACCACCGCGTTCTTCGCCAGCGACTTTACCCTCGCCGAAATCAAGCGCCTCCGCGCCGTCCAGCCGCGCGCAAGCCGTCCCCAGCAGTTCAACGGCCTCTACCAGATTCCGACGCTGGTGGAGATCATCGAAATGATACAAGGCGAAAACTCACGCCGCGCCCGGACCGTCGGCATCTATCCCGAAACCAAGCATCCTTCCTTCCACTCCGCGCTCGGCCTGCCCCTCGAAGATGCCCTGCTCGCCGTTCTCGATCGCTTTGGCTGGAACAACCAATACGCTCCTGTGTTCATCCAGTCTTTTGAAACCGGCAATCTGAAGTATCTCCGCACGAAGACCAAATGCAAGATCGTTCAATTGATCGATGCCGATGACGTCGGGCCCGACGGAAAACTCACTTTTGCCGCGCCGTACGACAAACCCTATAATCACGTAATTCTCGGCGACAACCGGGGCTTCGGCGACCTCGTCACCAAGGCCAACCTCGCCGACATCGCCACCTACGCCAATGGCATCGGGCCGTGGAAGCCCTACATCGCCAGTTTCGCCGGATCCGGCGAAACTCCCCTGACCACCACTCTGATCGGCGACGCCCATGCCGCCGGACTCTTCGTCCATGCCTACACCTTTCGCAACGATTCGCTCCCGGCCCAGTACCAAGGCAAACCGGCGAACGAATACAATCAGTTTTTTCTCTACGGCGTCGACGGTGTCTTCACTGATTTCGTTGACACCGCTTTCGCCGCCCGCGAGGCGCTCCAGTTCGTGCTGCCGTAGTCTTTACAAACTGCTTTAGCGGATACAATCGCCGCGGAATACGGAGACGATCATCGTCAAACTGCTCGGAAAGTTACTCGCAATACCGCCGCAACTAATTTCGGCGGTATTGCCGTCCGCGCTTGGCGATGGCGCCTGCAGCGATAAATGATGGCGCATTGAAAGCAAACAGAACGCTGCCCGCGATGGTCTCCATGGACAGGGCCTTAGATCGACAGGGCGGAATCGCTCGCGCGTGAAAGCTGGTGCGCGGGGCGTTGCGTGAGGCTTGACGCACCGCGTCTCCGGAAATGACGGGTCCAACCTGCGTCCGGCACGTATGTGCGAATCGTCACGGAATTGAAATTCCCACTTAAGAATACGTCTATAGGCTAGGGGACATGTACCAAATCCATTCTCGCTTTTCTCTTGGCCGCCTACTCTCCTTTATAGCGTTTTCCGGCATCCTTCTCGCACAGTTCGACAGCGCGGAAGTATTAGGAACCGTACGGGATCCCGCGGCCGGCGCCATTGGCAAGTCCGTTGTCACACTCACCAATCAGGACACCGGTATCTCGGTAAAGACGGAAACGTCCGACGATGGCACATTCAACTTTACGAACGTCAAAATCGGAACCTATGAGATCACCGCGGAGGCTGCTGGATTCTCCCGCGCCGTCGCCAAAAATATCAGTATCAGCGTAAACGCGCGACAGCGCGTGGATCTATCGTTAAAGGTAGGAACCGTCTCCGAATCCGTGGAAGTCACCGACGCCGCTACTCTGCTGCAAACGGATTCCAGCGACCGCGGCCAAGTGATCCGCGCCACGCAAATCGTCGAAATCCCTCTGAACGGCCGCACCTATTCCGACCTCGCCCTACTTTCCCCCGGCGTGTTGAAAACACCGCTCGCCAACTCCGCCACTCCGCGCGAAGGCGCTTTCTCCATTAACGGCTTGCGCAGCACCTACAACAATTTTCTGATGGACGGTATCGACAACAACGCCTACGGAACCAGTAACCAGGGCTTTGCCAATCAGGTGGCCCAACCCTCCCCCGATTCCATCGCCGAGTTCAAAGTCATCACCAACAACTACAGCGCCGAATACGGCCGTTCCGGCGGCGGCACCATCGCCGTGGCTATGAAGAGCGGCGCGAACGCCTTCCACGGCACCGCCTACGAATTCCTTCGTAATACCGATTTGAACGCCATTGGCTATGTCTTCGGCGCGCGGCCGGCCACCTTTAAAAAGCCCGTCTTGCAGCAAAATCAGTTCGGCGCCACCGTCGGTGGGCGGCTCATTCGCAACCGGCTCTTTTTCTTCGGAGATTACGAGGGCTTTCGCCGGATCGATAAGACGCTGAACTTCTCCAGCCTCCCTTCGCCCAACGACGTGCGGCGCGTCCTGCCCGTCACCGTCGTCAACCCGCAAACCGGAGCCGTCTATCCTGCCAACACCGCCATACCCGCCAGCGCCGCGACATCGTTCGCCCAGAAGGTGCTTGGCGACCTTCCTGCTCCCAACACCGGCGGTGCCGCCACACGGTCAAACAACTACCAGCAACTCACCCCGAACCGGAACTTCAATGACAAGTATGACGCGAAGATCGATGGCCAGATATCCCAGACGATGTCCGGCTTTGTCCGTTGGAGCCAGCGAAAATTGAACATTTTCACCCAACCGGATATCCCCGGCCTCTCCGGCGGTAACAGCAACGGTTTCACCCGGGTGCTGAATCAGCAACTGGGCGCCGGCTACACGTGGACACTGAATTCTCGAACGGTCGTCGAAGCGCGCTTCGGCATGAGCCGCAGCCGCGCGGGCAAATTCCCGCCGCTAAGCGGCGGCCCCAGCATGGAGGCGCTCTACGGAATCACCGGCCTGCCGAATTCGCCGGATCTCACCGGCGGGCTCGTGGCCACCAGCATCACCGGCCTCAGCCAGTTGGGCCGGCAATCGACGAATCCGCAGTTTCAGAACCCGCTGAACTTTGACTACAAACTCAACGTTTCCCGCCTGATGGGCCGTCATGCCTTCAAAGCCGGCTACGAGTTTCAGAACATCAGCACTGAGGTTAATGACATCAACCCTCTCTACGGTCGCGATGCCTATGCCGGCACGTTCAGCCGTCCTTCGTGCGCACAACTCGGGCAGGCCGCCGGCTGCGCCGTACCTGCCGACAACACTAGCTACTCCCTCGCCGATTTCATGTTCGGTCTTCGCAGCCAGTATGCGCTCGCCAACTATGTCGTGGGCAACTACCGCCAGCGCATGAACTTTCTCTATCTCCAGGACGACTTCCGATTGAATTCGAAGCTGACGCTGAATATGGGCGTGCGCTATGAATACGCCACGCCCCGCTGGGAGCGCGACAACGTGCTCTCCAACTACGACCCCGCGTCCAATAGCATCATCAAAGCTAAAGACGGCAGCCTCTTTGATCGCACGCTGGTCAATTCGGACCGCAATAACTTCGCCCCTCGCCTCGGCTTCGCCTACAGCATGACGTCGAAGACGGTGGTTCGTGGCGCCTACGGCATCAGCTACGTCCATCAGAATCGCGTTGGCAGCGCCGATCTTCTGGGGATCAACGGTCCACAGGTGGTCATCGCTACCGTGAATCAATCCAACCCCGCCGACCCATCATTCCGCACTACGCAGCAGGGCTATCCGCTCGGCCTCACCGATCCCAAGAACTTCAATCCCCTGCTTTCCAACATCACTTATATTCCGAAGGACCTGCAGGCGCCGCTCATCCAGAGCTACTTCATCTCCGTCCAACGCGAGCTGATGCGCAACCTCACCGTCGATGTCGCCTACGTCGGCAACCACGGCGATAACATACCGGTCATCGGCGACTATAATCAGGCGAGTCCGCAGCCTGGCGCTACCGCGAATCTAAGCCTTCAGGCACGCCGGCCCATTCCACAGTTCGGAGCCATCACATGGTTCAATCCGGCGGCCTACTCGAACTACAACTCGCTGCAAGTCAAAGTGGAGCGTCGCTTCAGCGGCGGTATACAGTTCCTGAATTCGTTCACCATCGCCAAGGCGATCGATACCGCCGCCCAGTCGCTCGATACCAGCGGCGGCAATGACGCGAGTCCGCAGAACATCCGCAACATGGAAGCGGAACGCGGCCCGTCCAACTATGACCAGCGTTTCAGCGATAGCTTCAGCTTCGTCTATCAGCTTCCTTTTGGCGCCGGCCGCAAGTACCGCGCCAGTTCTTCCAAAGCAGTGGACGCAGTCATCGGCGGCTGGGAACTCTCTGGCGTAAATACGTTCTTGTCCGCTCCTCCGCTTAACTTCCGCGCCTGGGCCGGCTCCATCCCCCCCGCCTTTCAGGTTGTGGGAAATCTCGCCGGCTTCCGCGGCGGCGAGTCCTTCCGCCCTAATGTATCCGGCGATGTCTACGCCCGGAATTCGCCTGATATCACCAACGGCTACTTCAACGCCGCCGCCGTCTCACTGCCGACTGATCCCAGTCAGCCCTTCGGCAACGCGCCCCGGAACTCCGCCCGCGCCTTCGCGCTGAATCAACTGGATCTCGGCATCTTTAAGTCCTTCGCGCTTCCCCGCGAAGACATGCGGCTACAGTTCCGTGCCGAGTTCTTCAATCTGCTCAACAAAACCAACCTGGGCCTGCCCAACACGGACCGTGCCAGCGCCGCCTTCGGCACCATCCGGTCCACTTTCCCTGCCCGTCAGATTCAATTCGCCCTGAAGTTCTATTTTTAACAGACCTTCATAAGGCACTCGGGACCCGGACTATTCGCCGGGTCCTTTTGTTTTTTGGTTGCAGCACGTCCATCATCTGGTTGCAACATAGACGGCCTATCGTGGTCCCTAAAGATCATGAAACAGATATCTGCCCTACTCCTTCCGCAAGGCCTGTTGGACCGTCTTCTGCAAATCGATCAGCTTCGTGACCTATGGCGGCGCGCCATGAATCGCACCCACGGTTCCATCCACGAACGCGTGTTGGCGGAGCTGGAATTACAAGTCGAATCGATTGGGGACCTGGATCGTATTCCAAAGAAAGGCCCGCTCGTGATCGTCGCCAATCATCCCTTCGGCATCGTCGAGGGGCCCGCCCTCGGGGCGCTGCTTGATCGGATCCGTCCCGACGTCAAATTCATCACCAACTCATTGCTTGCCGAGCTGCCTGAACTGCGCGAACGCATCTTCGCCGTAAACGCTTTTGGCGGCGCCGCCTATGAAAATACGGCCGCGGTCCGGAATGCCTTTCGCCACCTGCGGAATGGCGGAGCCCTCGTTGTATTCCCCGCCGGCCAAGTTTCCGCCATGCGCCCACCGACTGGCGCGGTCTGTGATACGGAATGGCAACCCATGGCCGCGCGTCTGGCGATTAAGACAGGTGCCCAGGTTTTGCCCATCTATTTCGCCGGGCGCAACCGTTCGCGATTTCAACTCGCTGGCCTGGTCCACCCTGCGCTGCGGACCATGATGCTCGCCTCCGAAATGCTCTCTCGCCGCAGACAGACTATCCGTCTCGTCGTCGGGCACGCGAGCACGGTTCAGAAGTTCCGAAACGCGGAGGCACTGACTACGCATTTACGAGCCGCCACTTATAGGCTCGCCAGTCAGGTCCGGCAAGTCCCGGTAGCCGCCACTCACGGAACCAATGCGCTCGCCATCGAAATAGCCGCCCTGACACCCATCGCCGAAACCGGCTCGTACCGCCTCTATCTTGAGAAGGCCGCCCGCATCCCACTGGCACTGGAGGAGATCGGCCGCCTCCGCGAGTTGACGTTCCGCGCCGCCGGCGAAGGCACGGGCCGTGACCGTGACCTCGATTCCTTCGACCGTCACTACTGGCACCTCTTCCTCTGGCAAAGCGAGGCCCAGGAAATCGCCGGCGCGTATCGAATATCGGATGGCGCCGAAGGTGCGTCCAGCTACTGCCAGACCCTCTTCCACTTCCCCAGGCACTGGACCGCCATCACCCGCCAAAGCGCTGAGCTCGGCCGGTCGTTCATCTGCGGTCGGTACCAGCGCGACTTTCTTCCGCTGCTAATGCTGTGGAAAGGAATCGGTCATTTCGTCATGGGCCGCCCGCACATCCGGTATCTCCTCGGTTCGGTAAGCGTGAGTGCCGACTACACTCCCGCCGCGCGCGCGCTCATCGCGGGTTCCCTCGGCGACTGGCGCGCGGGTATTCGTCCCCGCAATCTCCTCACCTTTGCCCTCGCCTGGCGCCCTGGAGTCCGTCCGGTAAAGGTCTCGAGAGACCTCGAAGTCCTATGCAAACAAGTCGAAGAACTGGAGCCGGACGGCAAGGGTCTGCCGGTCTTGCTCCGCCAATATACAAACCTCGGTGGCGAAGTTCTTTGTATGAACCTCGATCCGCACTTCAACAATGCGCTCGACGGCCTCGTCCTCCTCGACCTCCAGAGAGTTCCGCCTCGCATGATGCAACGCTACTTCGGCTCCGAAGGCGTTCGTCGCTTCTCTCCTCTACAGCCGCCGCCGTCCATCCACGACATGCTGCCCATGAGAGAAAAGTAGCGCCACAAGAAATATACACGCCGAGATCGCAGGTAACCCAGACCCGTTGCCCGCCATGGTTCCCGCCACGGCCGACGCCCCTTGCGCAGAGGAGATGGGTCGCCAGCGAATTATCGTCCCCAGGGCCAACGCGATGTTTATCCCGCCCGTTCATTGGCCCCGCATGCGACAGCTTCGTATGCGTATTCCAAGGCCATTGCTCATGCTCCCCAGTTCCGCAACGCGGGCGGCGCTAACGGCAGTGAAAATTCACGCCCGCAGGACTCCCGCAACCGCCGCGCCGAACGCGGGCTCGCCAGCTTCGACCTTCGCCAGCGGCGGGTCAACACCCTCGTCTACGATCTGCCTTTCAAGGGTCGGCTCTTCGGCGGCTGGCAGGTCTTCGGCATCACGCAACTCCAGGGCAGCTTCCCGTTCACTATAAACATCAGCGGCGATACAGCCGGCATCGGTGGCGGCGCCGGCGGCATCCTCATGCGCGCCAACGCCTATCCCGGCAAGACCTACTGCCTCAACCGCTCCCAGCGCTTGACACAGAAATTCTTCGACACCGCGGCTTTTGCTCTCACACCCGCCTTCCAATTCGGCCATGTCGGGCGCAACGCCGTCACCGGCCCCGGATCAGCCTCCAGTTTCGCGCCGAGTTCTTCAACCTGCTCAACACGCCCCATCAACGCCATTGTCGGCCGCCTCCGTAACGTACCCCGCCAGTTCGGGAAAGTGCTGAATCAACTCGATCCGCGTCAGATCCAATTCGCGCTCAAACTGACGTTTCAGAAATCGCCGGAACCAGCCGCGGCATACCTTCCGGAAACAGCTCCGCGATCGAGCGCACGACACCCGGTTGCGGCTCATAGAACACACGGTCCTCCAGCCGCCGCCATCCTAACGGATGGTGCGGCTGGTCCCGCAGCACCGCCAGTACATCGCGGGCGACCCGCACCTGCAGTGGGATTCGATACTGGGCCAGGAACAACACGCTGCTCATCCGCCACCGGCGAATCTCATCCACAAACTCATCGAACGTTTCTGCGTTCGTCAAATTGATATTGGCATTGGGCTCGAACCCGTGCCGGTCCCCGCCGCTGATCGTCGGGAAACCCCAGGTCTGGGCCATCTCCATCACCCTCTGGTTTTCCCGCCACGGCCGCATTCCGTTCAGCTCCAACGAATGCACGCCGCTGCCATACTGCGCCAGAAATCGTTCCGCCACGCCGCGATGCGTGGCTTCATCGGAGCCGCCCTCATCCCACAACGGATGGTTCAGCACCACCAGCACATGCGGAAACTGGCTCAGCCACTCCATCAGTACCGCGGGTTGCGCCCGGTAGGCCAACACCTCGTTCGCCCGCTGCGGCGGAAGATTATGGATCCCAAGGTGCAAGGACCCCGGCGCCAATTGCACCGTCAGTTCCACCGACGCCATACCGGCCTGTCCCGCGAACGCGTCGTGGTCCGTCAACGACACCAGCGGCCGCAGCCCAAGCTTCGCGATCTGTCCGCTCTCCACCGCACACGCTCCGGCCGCGTCGAGTGGCGGCGTCCACCATCCCTTCTCGAAAATAAACGGGTGCCCATGAACCCGCTGAAAACGGGTCTGAAACCGCCCGGCCTGCCATCGCATGGGAGGCACATGGCGCCCCATTCGCGGAACGAAATCCAACGACTCGCGCGAGTGCAGCGTGTGGCTATGCAGCGATACGCCGGTTCGAAATCGCCCCGCGGGCGATGGATCTTTCCAATGAAAATGGACGGGATTAGACATGGGAAGTGTTCTCCGTCCTAACATTAGTTTTTCCACATTGCAGTTCCATCTCAATCTCGTGAAACTTCGCCGGCAATTAACGCCGGTTCCCTCTGTAACAGCTTCTTCGGCCGATTGTCGTCATGTCGCCACATTCGCCCGTTAGAGTGCGATCTGACATTACCTATGCGAATCCTCACGCGCTTCCTCTCAGCCGCCGCGCTCGCGCTGCTGGTCACACTCTCCTCTCCGGCTCAGTCCGCCGCGCCCAACGTCCGTTTCGCTCTGCCGGAACGCACCCGCCTGCTCCAGGGCCAATTGATTGATCTGGTGATTGAAGTCCGCAACGCCCAGGCGGTCACGAATCTCAAAGTTACCGCCGGAACCGTCGACCTCACTTCCAGGTTCGCCGCGCCCGTCAAAGCCGAACTCGATTGCGACACCACGCCGGACATGGTGGTCCGCGCCAACCTGCAATCGTTTGAAACCGCCGGCGACATCCCCCTCACCCTTTCGCTTACCGCCGATGGCGCCACCGTAACTGACACGCGTGTCCTCTCCATTCGCGAGTTCAATCTGCCCGCTACCCAGCGCCGCAATATCGTCCTCTTCATCGGCGATGCCATGGGCACTGCCTATCGCGACGCCGCCCGCCTGGTGTCCCGCTCCATCGTCGATGCCGGCGGCAAGAACTCCTTCCGCGAAGGCTTCTTCGACGATCTCCTCGAGATGGACAAAATGCCCGTCACTGGCATGGCGATGACCTACGGCTCGGACTCCATCGTACCGGACTCCGCCAACACCGGCACCGCCTGGGCCACCGGGAACAAGAGTTTCCTCAACGCCGTCAATACTTTCACCGACGGCACCGACTGCCGATGGCGCTTCAACGGCCTCACCAACGCCTCCACCCTCGGATTCATCAACGACAATCCGCGCGTGGAAAACCTCTGGCAGTACCTCAAGCGCCGCCATCAATACCGCACCGGCATCGTCACCACTGCCGCCGTTACCGATGCCACGCCCGCCGTTCAAGGCGCGTACGTCGGATTCCGCCAAGCCCGCCTGGAGATCGCTCGCCAGTACCGCGAGAATCCGATGTTGAACGGTCGTCCCGCCTTCGACGTCATCCTCGGCGGCGGGTCAGATCCCTTCACCGCAGCCGGGCGTCCCGATCGCCGCGATCTCATCGGCGAGTTCCGCTCGCTCGGCTACCGTTACGTCACCAACGCTTCCGAACTCCGCGCCATCGCTTATGGCCAGCCCACCATCGGCCTGTTTAAGGGCTCTGCCGCCCCCGCGCCCGCCAGCAACGGCATTTCTACCGCCGCCGACGTCAACATGGATGTTGCCTACGACAAACTGGGAATGCAGCGCCCCGCCTCCGAGCCCCTCGCCAACCTTGGCGCTTTCACCGATCAGCCGATGCTCGACCAGATGACCGGCAAGGCTATCGAGATCCTCTCCTCCGGTTTCGCGCAAGCGCCGTTCATCCTAATGGTTGAAGCCGCTTTGATCGACAAACAATCGCATCCCAATCAAGCCGGCGGCACCATCTGGGACGCCATTGAAATGGACAAATCGATCGGCGTCGCCCGCGCCTGGGCCGCCAAACGCCAGAGCAAGGACACGCTCATCGTCGTCACCGCTGACCATGACCAGTCCATGCACATCATCGGCGTCAGCAACACGCCCGACGCGGAGTACTTCAACCGCTCCAAGTCGGAAAAGATAAGCTACAAAACCTCAGCCGGTGACCAGAACTTCACCGTCTACGGCGACTCCTTTACCAATGCCCGCGCCGGCCTGCCCTTCGTTAACGCCAGCACTGGTGCTTCGAATAACGGTGGCGCCGCAGGCATGCCCGGTTCCTTCGCTCCAGTCGCGACTGCCGCCAATCCGGCCTCCAGCACTTACTCCACGTACTTCGGCAGTCCCGCCTACACGCTCGATAGCAAGACCGGCTATCCCGCCAACAGCGGGGCCGGCCTGCGCCGTCTTGCAGTCGGCTTCCGGACCGGCGATCACACGGGCTCCAGCGTGCCCATCTCCGCCGAAGGACCCGGTGCATTCCTATTCACCGGCTACATGGATCAGTCGGACATTTTCTTTAAGATGGCCGCCTCGCTCTCCGCGGATACCACCGAAGGGGACCGCCTCATCGAACTCTTGCAAAACTCGAAGACGCTGCCGCGAACCGTGGGCAAGTAGTGATGCGTCGTCCGTTTCAAATCGTCGGGGGGTGGCTTTTAGCCGCGCCCTGGCTCGTCGCCCAGACGCCGCTCGTCGCCGCCGAACTTCTCCGGTATTCGCTCGAGGAGACTCCAACCCAACTCACTCGCTGGCTAGCGCTGCCCTTTACCCATAAAGACTCCGGGACATATTGCACTTAGTTGTCTCTCTCGGCGAACCCTCTGAGAGCAAACCCCTCGCAGAGCATTTGTAGTTTCTCATAGCCGTGCCACAT
>Ga0105046_10001981_pt1 | contig 31999 bp, 30 predicted proteins | sample MAT03_FD_78385 | JGI IMG/M metagenome (GOLD analysis project Ga0105046, IMG submission 78385) | Freshwater microbial communities from Lake Fryxell liftoff mats and glacier meltwater in Antarctica - MAT-03 (megahit assembly) | ecosystem: Environmental > Aquatic > Freshwater > Ice > Liftoff...
CGCTACGCGCATGGCGCGCATGAGTGGCGCATCATGGTCGCGCGCCGCCTGCCCCGCGAGCAGTTCCACTTGCTGACCTCGGTGCCGATTCCGCGTGAAGCGCCGAGCTTCATACATCACCTGCAGCCGCTTGTCGGCATCAGCCTGCCCGAAGACAGCCAGTTCCTGACGCTGCGCCCTAGCCTGACGCTGCGCCTCGACCGCGCGCCCGACGGCGCGCGCCGTCGCGAGCCCAGCGCTGGCCTGGACCTCAAGTGGCGCCCTCGCGCCGAGGCGGTGATCGACGCCACGCTGAACCCCGACTTCTCGCAGGTCGCGCTGGATGTGCCGCAACTCGCCGGCAACTCGCGCTTTGCCTTGTCCTACCCGGAGAAGCGGCCGTTCTTCTTCGAGTCGGCCGACCTGCTGCGCACGCCGACCGATGCCTTCTACACGCGCAGCTACACGGCACCGCGCTGGGGCCTGCGCGGCACCTGGCGCAGCCCTGTCTGGGCGGGCACCGCGTTGGCGCTTGACGACCGTGGCGAGGGTCTGGTGTTGTTGCCAGGCGCGTATGCCACTGGTGCTGCGGCGCAGCCGGCTTCGCGCGTGTTGGCCGCGCGCGCGCGCAGCGACGGCGGCCTCTGGCAATGGGGTGGCTTGGTGGCGGCGCGCCAGTACGCCAGCGACCGCGGCGACAACACCGTGGTGGGCCCCGACCTGGAATGGCAGATGAGCCCCGGATGGCGCCTGCGTGGCCAGTGGCTGCACTCACGCACCACGGCGCTGGACGGCGCGGCGGGGCTCACGCGTGGCCCGGCAGTCGCCGGCGACCGTGTATTCGTGCGCGCATTCCACCAGGGCGACCACACTGAGGCACAGATCGGCATCGACGACACCGGCGCCGGCTTCCGCCATGACAGCGGCTTCGTCAACCAGGTGGGCGTGCGCCGGTGGCACGGGCTCGTCGGCCGGGGCTGGCAGCGCGTCGGGCCATTCAACGAGTTCTGGCTCAACATCGAGTGGGGCCGGGTGCTCGACCACCGCAACGGACAGGTGGTCTCAGAGCACCTGCGGCCAGGCCTGTGGAGCACCGCGGCGCGCAACCTCGAGTGGTGGGCCGAGTGGTACACCCACTCGGTGCTGCGCACGGCATACGACGCGCCGCTGCTACGCGAGAACTACCTGGAGACCGGGCTGGTGATGACGCCGGCGCGCTGGTTCCCGCTGGTCGACGCCAAGCTGACGCTGGGCCAGATTGCCGACACCATGGCCAACGAGGTGCGCCCGGGCGGCAGCGTGAAGCTGACTGCCAGTCTGCGCCCGCTTTCGCGGCTGGAGCTGGAGCCCTCTGTGTCGACTGCATGGCTGCGCCGCGGCGGGCAGCAGACCTACGGCGAGACGGCACTGCAGGGGCTCGGTGTGTGGCACTTCGACGCGCGCCACACGCTGCGCCTGATCGCCGAGCGGCGTGAACTCTCGCGTGACGGCGAGAGCTTCACCGACGGCCGCGCCGCAGTGGCGGCCGAGCGCTCGGCCACCATCACCACCTCGCTCACCTATAGCTGGCGCGAGAGTGCCGGCACCCGGCTGTACATCGGCGCCAGCCGCGCGCAGCAGCGCGAACCGCGCACGCCCGCAGGCACAGAGGTCTTCGTCAAGTTGCAGATGGATGCCGAAGGCGCCCGCGACTGGATGCGCCCGCGCTGAGCGGCTTCAGTCGCGCAGGCCGACGACGAAGCTGCACACCGTCGCGCAACTGCCGCCGATGTTCAGGGTGGCAAAGGTGCTTGCGCCCTCGACCTGACAGTCGCCGGCGTGGCCGCTGACCTGCCTCGCGGCGTCCAGCAGCATGCGCGCGCCGGTGGCGCCCACCGGGTGGCCGAGACCGATCAGCCCACCGCTCGGGTTGACCGGCAGGGCACCGCCGGGCTCGATCAGCCCGCTGTCCACCGCCTCGCCGCTGCGCCCGGGCGCAGTGAGGCCGAAGTGGTCGATGGCCATGAACTCGGTGGTGGTGAAGCAGTCGTGCGTCTCGATGCCGTCGAGATCGTCCGGCCCGCTGATGCCGGCACGTGCCCAGGCCTCGGTGATGGCCTGGCGCACATGCGGGAACACGTAAGGCTGCCCGGCGCTGTGGGAGAGCTTGTCGGCCAGCCGCAGCGGCGCGTTGCGGTGGCCCCAACCCAGGATGCGCGGCAGGCTCGCCAACGGCACGCCGTGGCGCGCCGCATGCGCCTGCGCGAATCGCGGGCCGGCCAGCAGCAGCCCGGCGGCGCCGTCGGTGATCTGGCCGCAGTCCTGGCGTCGCGTGCCCGGCTCGATGACCGGGTTCAGCGTGTCGTCGTCGGTGAACGCGTCGGCTTCGAACTGCCACTTGCGCGTCTGGGCGTTCGGGTTGCGACGCGCGTTGGCGTAGTTGATCTCTGCGATGCGGTTGAGCTGGCGCCGCATCTCGTCGTGGTGCAGGCCGTGGCGGCGCTCGTACTCCTGCGCCATCAGGCCGAAGGCTGCCGGCCACATGAAGCGGCATTCGATGCCTTCGTGGCCCTGCCAGGCGGCGGCGTTCTGGTTGGCCGAGCTCTCGTCGCCGGGCAGGTTCTTCAGCTCTTCGGCACCGAGCACCAGCACGCAGTCGTAACGGCCGGCCTCGATCTCGGCCATCGCCGCCAGCACGGCCAGCGACGACGAGGCGCAGGCCCCTTCGTGGCGCATGGCCGGCACGCCCCACAGGGCAGGCAGCACCTGCGACACCATCGAGCCCAGCTGCGCCTGTCGACGCTGGATCTCGCCGAATGCATTCCCGACATGGATGCTCTGCACCGCGTCGGGCCCCACGCCGGCGTCGGCCAGCGTGCCCTCGGTGGCCTCGAGGATCATGTGTGACAGGTCCTGGCCGTGGCGCGACCAGACCTTGGCGAAGTCGGTCTGGTAGCCGCCGAGGATGAAGGTGGGCGTGGTCATGTCTTGTTCACTCCTCTTGGCTCCAACCGTCGATGCGCGGGGCACCGATCCAGCAGCCGTGAAAGCCCACCGGCACATGGCGCGGCAGCAGCATCTGCGCGATCGGGCCGGGGCTGAGGTCTCGCGCGTCGAAGACATCGAGCGTCTGCCGCCGGGTCTGCGCGTCGAACTGGAAGCTGATCAGATAGCCGTGGTCCTCGGATTCGGGCCCATCCGCTGCGGCGAACGCGGGCTCGCTGTACCAGCTGTGCTCGGGGCTGTCGCTCCAGGCTGAAAGCGTGCGGCCGCTGTCCAGGCACAGCTTGCGCAGCCCGCTCCATTGCAGGATGCGGCGTTGGTCCTGATCGGCCAGCCAGGCGAATCGCGTGCGCTGCCCGCTCAGCGCCGCGTTGATGCACGGGAACTCGAGGTTGTGCCCGGCGTCGAGCGGCGCCTCCTCGGCGTGCCCGGTGTCCAGATTCATGCGCCAGCGCCACAGCCGCGCCGTCATCACCAGATCTGCCACGTTGCGCGCGGTGCGCATGGCGTCGACTTCGCCGCGGGCATCGGTGGCCGGCATGTAGCGGCAGCCGATCATCTCGACCCAGCGCCCGCGCGCATCCTCGCTGTCCCAGGCATTGACCACGTGATAGATGTAGCAGGGCGAGAACTCGAACCAGCGGATCGAGTCACCCGCCCCGTGGCGCGGCAGCAAGCCCAGGCGCGTCGGCAGCGACGCATGAAAGGCCAGCTTGTGGCGCCCCAGCGCCATGGCGGCCACGTCGTTGAACAGCGGCAGGTCGTGCAGCACCGAGTAGCGCTGGGTGATCGCCATGTCGTGCGGCAGGCGCGGGCCGGGCAGGGTGATCGGCACCCGGTGCACGAGCCGTCCTTCGGCGTCGAGCACGCCGTAGTGCATGGTCGGCGATTCGTTGCCGTACTCGAAGAACATCAGCTCGCCGGTCGCCGCATCCACCTTGGCATGCGCCGAGATGCGCGCCTGCGCCGCCGCCAGCGCCGGCTGGCGGCCGAGCGTGCGCAGCGTCACCGGGTCGATCTGGTAGGCGTCGCCGCACAGGTACCACAGCACCAGTGCTCGGCCGGCGTGGCCGATGACGTCGGTGTTGGCGCTGTCCTTCAGCGGCCGGTCGTTGCGCCCGGGCAGGGTTTCGCGGATGCCCCAGTAGGCGGCCGCGCCGGCTTCGCTCTCGCGCTGCCAGTGCTCGGTGCGCACCCAGCGGTTGCGCACGGTGACGTGGCCGGCGCGGAACTCTGCGGCGTGGACCATGCCGTCGCCATCGAACGGGTGGTAGCGGCCCAGCGGCGCAAAGCGCGGGTTCGGGCCGGTGCGCAGGTAGACGCCGTTCAGGTCTGCCGGGATTCGGCCGTGCAGCAGCGGCAGGTCGGTGAAGGTGGACTCGTCAGAGATCGGCGCGAAGGCGCCGCTGAGAAGCGGGCCGTGTCCTTCGCCGAAGGGGGCGAACTCCTCTGCGCGCGCGGAGGCGTTCATGCGCTGGCTCCTGGGGGCGCCGGGCGGCGCGACTGCGCGATGCGAAAACGTCCGGCCACGAAGCTGAGGTCGGTCAGGCTGGCGTTGCCGGCCGGGTTCAGGCCGGTGACGTGATAGTCGCTGTAGGCCGCAGCAAAGTTCAGCGGCATCGGCCCGGTGAGGTTGATGGTGAGTTGTGCGCCCGCGTGCGCGTAGGCCTGCTCGGCACGCTCGATGAAGGCCTCGTCGCGGCTGTAAACAAAGGCGGTCAGGCCGCCGTGCTGCTTGACGTCGCGCGTGGCCTGGGAGAGTGCGTCGTCGGCGTCGTGGCACTCGATGACAAAGCCCACCGGCCCGAATCGCTCTTCGCGGTACAGCGCACCGTGGCGGGTGTCGGTCTGCACCAGCAGCGGCGTGCAGGTGCGGGCGTTCGCGAAGCCAGGGTGGCTGTAGGACGAGGGCTCGAGCAGCACCCGGCCGCCGCGCGCGCCCTCGTCGCGCATCTGTGCGACCAGCGCCAGCGTGGCCGGCGACTGGATCGCGGCGAGGATCATCGAGGCCCGTTTGGCATCGCTGCCGACGGCGCCGATGGCCGCGGCCAGCCGCTCGCCCACCTCGCCGAAGGGCACCCGGCCCTGCGGCGTGATCACCCCGCGGCGCGGCACGTAGACATTCTGCGGGCTGGTGCACATCTGCGCGCTGAACATGCACATGGTGGTGGCCAGCGAGCGCAGCGCAGCGTCCAGGTCGTCGGCCGACTCCAGCAGCACGGTGTTGCAGCCGGCGGTCTCGGTGAACACCAGCGCCGGATGGGCGTGGCGCTCGACCCAGTCGCCAAAGGCTGCGCTGCCGGTGAAGTCGACGATCGCCGTCTGCCGGTGCTGCACCAGCACCTTGCCCAGCGGCGCCTCGCGGCTGTCCACGGCCAGCGTGACCAGGTTGGGGTCGTGGCCGGCCTCGGCCAGCAACTCGCGCAGCACGCGCACCGTGATCGCCATCGGCAGCACCGAGCCCGGGTGCGGCTTGACGATCACCGCGTTGCCGGTGCCCAGGCTCGCCATGATGGACGGCCAGGCGTTCCAGGTGGCGAAGCTGGCGCAGCTGAAGCACACCGCCACGCCTCGCGGCATTGCGCGGTAGGTCTTGTCGAGCACGATCTGCGTGCTGCCGAAAGCACGCGACCAGCGCGCGGCGGGCGTGACCGCGCGCAGCGCCTGCGCCGCGTAGACCAGTGCTTCGATGCCGCGGTCAAGCGCGTTCACGCCCGAGCCGGCATAGGCCATGTTGGCGCTCTGGCCGGCGGTGTGCATCACCGCCTGCTGCAGCTCGAACAGATGCTCGCGGTACAGGCGGTCCAGCGCTTCGAGCAGCACGCCCAGACGGGCCTCGGTGCCGGCCGCGGCCCAGCCCGGGATGGCGCGTGTGGCCGCGCTGAAGAGCACATCGACATCGGCCTGCGGGTACAGGATGCCCAGCGGCTCTTGCGTGTAGGGCGACACCTCCTGGCCCAAGCGGCCGATGCGTCCGGGCTGCTCGAGCGCGAAGTCGCGGCCCAGTTGCGCCTGGAAGGCAGCCAGTCCCCGTGCACTGGCGGCCGCGCTGTCGGGGTACCCGGCGGGCATCTCGGGAAAAGGGCTCCAGCAGTGCCGCTCGCGGCAGGCGCGTTCGGCGCGCTCGAAGCGTTCTTGATGCTTGTCGAACAGCGCCTGGCTCATGGCCGCGCCCGCATCCAGATCAGCCGGTGGTGGCGCGCGATGGATGTGCCCGGCAGCGTGTCGCTGGCCGACAGAATCAGCCGGCCTTCGCCATCGAAGCCGACGTTGCGCACCTGCACCGAGCCGACGAAGTTGGGGTTCAGCGCATGCCTGACCTGATGCGCCACCTGCAGCCCGCCAGGCATGCTGGCGTCGCGCTGCAGCGTGTACGGGCCGGCGTACTGGAAATGGCTCTCGAAGGCGGCCAGGCGTTCGGCCTCGGGCGCCGAGCGCACGCTGTCGCTGGACAACCGCGCGCGTGCGCTGCGCGAGATGCAGGCGCTCATGAAGCCGTCGGCGGTGTAGACGATCAGGCCTTCGGCATCGGCGCCGTAGGGCAGGGTGGCTGGCCGGCCGTCGCTGTAGGCGATCTCCCAGCGCACCAGTTGCCAGCTGCCGAGCAGCGGGTTGCTGTCGGCGTTCACTGGACTACCCTCCGTGCTACGCGCTCCGGGATTCGCGCTCGGGAGCGGCCCGGCGCGCTCATGCCGGCACCGCGGTGCTGGCGCGCCAGCCGGCAAAGCGCGTCTGTGCCTGCAGGAACTCGGCTTCGATGCGATCGACCATCGCCGCCACGGGCTCCACGGCGTGGATGCCGCCGACGCCCTGGCCCGCGGCCCACACATCCATCCACTTCTTCGCCGAGATGGACGTGTTGCTGTTGTAGTTGCGTTCGGGCGCGGCGGGCAGCGCATCGGGGTCGAGCCCGTTGGCGCGCAACGAAGGCTTGAGCCAGCTGGCCGGCGTGCCGGTCAGGCCGGCGCTGACGATCAGGTCATCGACCGTGCTGTCGACCAGCATCTGCTTGTACTCGGGCCGCGCCATGCTTTCGGCGGCGGCGATGAAGCGCGTGCCCATGTAGACATAGTCGGCACCGGCGGCGATGGCGCCGGCCAGGCCCCAGCCGTCGCTGATGCCGCCGCCGATGACGATCGGGCCGTTGAAGAACTCGCGCACTGCGCTGACGAAGGCGAAGGGGTTCAGCGATCCGGTGTGCCCGCCGGCGCCCGAGCACACGCAGGCCAGGCCGTCGGCGCCGGCCTCGACGGCCTTCTTCGCCAGCGTGAGGTTGATGACGTCGGCGAACACCTGCCCGCCGTAGCCGCGCACGACCTCGATCGCCGGCTTCGGGCTGCCGAGCGCAGTCACCACCACCGGCGGCTGGTAGCGCGCCAGCAGCGCCAGGTCTTGCGGCAGCCGCTCGTTGGAGCGGTGCGTCACCAGGTTGGCGCACCACGGCGCGACGGTGCCCGCGCCCTGCTCGTCGCGGGCACGCGCCAGGCCTTCCGTGATGCGGCGCATCCACTCGTCGAGCACCTCGATCGGCCGGGCGTTGGGGGTGGGGAAAGCGCCGACGATGCCGGCACGGCAGGCCGCCACCACCAGCTCGGGGCCGGAAACCAGGAACATCGGTGCGGCAAAGAGCGGCAGACGCAGCGGGGACAGCGGGGACAGCGGGGACAGCGGAACAGGTCTCATCGTTCGCTTGCGGCCGGTCAGGGCTCGAGGGAAAGGCCACCAAGCGCCACGATGACGCGCCGCCAGCGCTCGCTGTCCTGCTTCAGTGTCTCGGCCAGCTGTACCGGGGTGCTGCCGTACAGGTTGTAGCCCAGCACGTTGAAGCGGTCGCGCACCTCGGCGCTGTCCAGCGCGCCGATGATGTCGGCGGCGATACGCTCGACGATCGCTGGTGGCGTGCCGGTAGGTGCGAACATCGCGAAGCGTGCAAACGTGCCTTCGATACTGGCGAAGCCTTGTTCGGTGAACGTCGCCACCTCCGGCAGCAGGGGCGAGCGCGTCGGGCCGTTGATCGCCAGCGCGCGCAGCTTGCCGCTGCGGATGTGCGTGTGCGCGGTGGCGAGGTCGGTCAGCACGCTGGTGATCTGGCCACCCAGCAGATCAGTCACCGCAGGCGCGGTGCCCTTGTAGGGCACGTGAATCATGTCGATGCCGGCGGCTTGGCAGAAGGCGGCCAGCCCCAGGTGGCCGCCGGTGCCCATGCCGAAGGAACCGTAGCTCAGCTGCCCCGGCCGGGCCTTGGCCAGTGCGACGAACTCGGCCAGGTTTCGCGCCGGCGTCGACTCCTGCACCAGCAGCGCAGCAGGGCCGATGCCGACGTGCGAGATCGGCGTCAGCGCAGCCTGCGGGTCGTGCGGCAGCTTCTTGAAGACCATCGGGTTGATGATCACCGGCGAAGACGAGGACATCAGCAACGTGTAGCCGTCCGCGGGAGCACGGACGACCGCGTCGACGCCGATGATTCCCGAGGCGCCGGCCCGGTTGTCGACGTTGACCGGCTGTTTCCAGGTGACGGCCAGGCGCTGTGCCAATGCGCGCGCGATCAGGTCCGAGCCCGACCCCGCGGCCGTGGGCACGACCACACGCACCGGGCGCTCGGGAAAGCCCGATTGCGCGCGGGCGCGGGGTGCCAGGAGAGCCGGCGGCAATGCGGCCAATGCCAGCACGAATGCGCGTCGCGTTGAAGCGAAAAGCTGATCAGACACTTGGACTCTCCTTGAGATGAGCAATGCCGGCGCTGTCGCGGCCGGTGAATTCGCTGAGGTCGAAAACGCGGTCGACGGTGGTGTAGTCGCGGTAGCCCAGGCGGGCGAGCGGCTGGATGCGCAGCGTGTCGAGCAGGCCGTCGCGGCTCAGTGCCGCATCGTCGATGTGGATGCCCACCACCTGCGCCACCAACAGCCAGGCCGCGGCTTCCGGTGTGCGTCCGGGTATGTGCAGCCGCTGGGTCAGTCGGCATTCGAAGTGGACCGGCGCGGCTGCCACACGCCGCGGCCGGACGTGGACGGCGGGCAACCAGGGGATGCCCAGCGCGTCGAACTCGTCGACGCCGGGCGGGAAGTCGCGCGAGCTGCCGACCACCCATTCGCGCAGGGCGAAGGTGGCCATGTTCCACACGAACTCGCCGGTCTGCAGGATGTTGGCGGCGGTGTCCTTGAGCGAACCATCGGTGCGCGCGTTGCACGCCACCATCACCGTCGGCGGGTCCCACGTCAGGTTCTGGAACTGGCTGAACGGCGCGAGGTTGTGCATGCCGTCGGCGTCGACGGTGGACAGCCAGCCGATCGGCCGCGGCACGCAGCAGGACTTGAAGGGGTTCAGCGGCAAACCCGAAGGCTCGCTGGCGGGTGAATAGAACATCTGGCGCGTCCGGGGCTACTCGGCCGCCTTGAAGCCCGAGATGCGCACCGCCTCGCCCCAGCGTTTCGACTCTGCCTGCATGAAGCGGGTGAACTCTTCAGGCGTGGAGGGCAGCGGCTCGAAGTCCATCGCGCGCCACTGGTCGCGGATGGTCTGCGAGTTCAGCGCCTTGACGAACTCGGCGTTCAGCCGCGCCACCGCGGCGTCGGGCGTGGCGGCCGGGGCCAGCAGCGCGGCCCAGATGTAGATCTCCAGATCGGGCACGCCCTGTTCGCGGAAGGTGCCTACGCCGGGCATCAGGGCCGAGCGGGTCGGGCTGGTGACGGCCAGCACCTTGACCTTGCCGCTGTCCACGTGCGGCTTGACGGCCAGCCGCGGCAGGAAGGCCGCGTGCACCTGTCCGCCCACCAGGTCTTGCACCGCAGGCGGCGTGCCGTTGTAGGGCACGTGCACCATCTTCAGCCCGGCGCGCTGGTTGAGGATGACGCCGGCGAAGTGCGACGAGTTGCCGGCGGTGAAGGACGCGAAGCTGATCTTGTCGCCCTGTGGCTTGGCCCAGGCAACGAACTCGGCCAGGTTGTTCGGCGGCACACGCTCGGCGTTGACCGCCATCACCATCGCCGTGCCGAGGAAGTTGGTCACCGGACGGAAGCTCTTCTCCGCGTCGTAGGGCAGCTTGCTGAAGGTGTGCGGGTTGATGGTCAGCATGCTGGTGTTGCCCAGCAGCAGCGTGTAGCCATCGGCGGGCGCCTGCAGCAGCGCTTGCGCGGCGACCAGGCCACCGCCGCCGGGCTTGTTGTCGACGATCAGCTGCTGCCCGGTGTTGGCGCGAAAGACCTCGCCCACCTGGCGCATCGCCGCATCGAGCGTATTGCCGGTGGCGAAGGGCACGATCACGCGCACCGGCTTGTCGGGAAAGGTCTGCGCCAGCGCGCTGCTGACGATCAGTGCACTGGCCAGGCCGGCCTGCGCGGTGCGTGCGACGAAAGATCTGCGGTTCATGAGGAGTCTCCGTTTTGGGTGGTCATGGCCGGTCCGTCAGGCCGCGCAGCAGCGCGGCCAGGCGGGCCGGATGTTCGAAGGGAACGAGGTGGCCGGCACCCTCGATCAGGTCGAGTCGGGCGCCGGGAATCATCTGGGCAAGCTCTTCGGAAAGCGCCAGTGGCGTGACGGGGTCGGCTGTGGCGCCGACCACCTGCACTGGCAGCGCCAGGCCCGGCAGGTGCTGGCGCTGATCGGCCCGCAGCGCGGCGGCGCGGTGCTGACGCACGGCCGTGGCGGCGCCCACGGCCTGCATGTCGGCGCGCACCTCGGCGCGCAGCGTCTCGTCGTGCTGGCCCTGCGCGCTGAGCAGAAAGCCGACCAGGCCGCCGACGAAGCGGTCGAAGTCACGCTCGATGCTGGCGATGGCGCGCTCGCGCAGCGCGGTGCCCTCCTGCGTGTCCGCACGCGCCGAGGTGCAGACCAGTCCGAGGCCCTGCACCGCACGCGGCGCGCTGTGCATCATCTGCAGTGCCACGTAGCCGCCCATCGAGTAGCCGGCGATCACCAGCGGACGCTCGGGCGGCAGATCGGCCAGCATCGCCCAGGCGTCATCGGCCATCGCCGCGATGGTGGGCTGCGTGCGCAGGTCGGCTATGCGGAGCTCGACCGCATCGTCGAAGTGCTGGCGCAGCCGGTCGAAGACCCGCGGAGTGTTCAGCAGACCGGGCAGCAGCAGCAGCACAGGGCTCATCGGCATCATGCGGAGCAGGACGGTGGAATTACGTAACCCGCGGAGGCGCGCTCGCGCAATTCGCGCTTGAGCACCTTGCCGACGGGGTTGCGCGGCAGGGCCGCGAACAGCATCAGGTGTTCGGGCACCTTGTACAGCGCCAGGCGCCGGTCGTCACGCAGGTAGGCCACCAGCGCGTCCAGCGTGGGCGCAGGGTGGCCGGTGCGCGTCACCAGGCAGGCACAGGCCTTCTCGCCCAACGCGGCATCGGGCACGGCCACTACCGCCACTTCGGCCACCGCGGGGTGACCGAGCAACAGCTCCTCGACCTCCTCGGCCGAGATCTTCATGCCGCCGCGCACGATGATGTCCTTGCAGCGGCCGACGAAGCGGTAGAACTGCTGCGCGTCGCCGGCGATCTCGAACAGGTCGCCGGTGCGGTAGTAGCCCTGGGCGTCGAAAGCACGCGCGGTCATCGCCGGCGAATTGAAGTAGCCGGCAAAGATGGTCGGCCCGGCCACGCGCAGTTCGCCCGCCACGCCGGGCGCGGTGATCTCGGCCTCGCTGTCCGGGTCGACCAGCCGCGTGCTGATCTTCTGTGCCGTCGAGATGGCCGAGAACGTCCGCCCGACGCCCGCGCGGGCGAAGTACTGCGCGCGCAGCGCGGGGTCGGGGATGTCACGCGGCGAGGCCGTCAGCGCCGCGCCCTCGTTGCTGCCGAAGTAGTTGACGATCTGCACGCCGCGTTCGGCGAATCCGCACACCATCCAGGGCGACAGCGGCGCCGAGCCCGAGCCGATGCGCGACAGGCGCTGCAGGTCGATGCCGTCCAGCAGCGCGGGCTGCTTGAGCAGTTGGTTCAGGATCGCCGGCGGGGCGACGCTGTAGTCGATGCGTTCCTCGCGCAACTGCTGCAGGAAGACCGGCAGGTCGAAGGGGTGGTGCTGCACCAGCGTGCCGCCCAGGCGCAGCCAGGCAGCCATGGCGGTGGACCAGCCGGCCATGTTGACCAGCGGGAAAGGGTTGAGCAGCCGCGCGCCGGGTTGCAACTCGGCCGCTTCGATGATCGACGGCGCGACGATCAGCCACTCGTTGTGGCTGCGCGGCACGCCCTTGGGCGCCGCCTCGGTGCCCGAGGTCCAGCACAGCGTGGCGATGTCGTTGGCGCTGAGGGCGGCGTCGGCGCGCTCCAGGCCCGGGCCGGTGTGGGCGACGAGGGCCGCGTCCAGCGAGATCACGCCTGCAGGCAAGGCCGCGCCGAAGGCCAGCACGCCCAGCGCTGCGCGTTCGCTGTCGGTATCACTGTCGCGGACCTCGGCCAGCGCGCGCCACATGTCCGCCGCGGCATGGCGGCCGTTGCGCGCCGCAGTCACGACGAAGGGGGCCTGCGTCAGCGCCAGCACGTGATGCAGTTCGAACTCGCGGAACTGCACCGGCACCGGGCTGACGATCACGCCCAGCCGCAGCGCTGCCAGATAGACCAGCACCTGCTCGACGCTGTTGACCAGTTGCACCACCAGCACCTGGTCGCGCCGCAAGCCCAGCGCGCGCAGCACTGCGGCCATGCGCGCCACCTCGGCGCCGAGCTGCGCCCAGCTCAGCCGGCGAGCGGCGCCGTCGGTGAGCAAGGCGCGGTTGGGCGCATCGACCAGCGCCTCGCGCGACGGGTGCTGCTGCACGCCGTCCAGCAACACGTCGTCCAGCGTGCGCTGGCCCCACCAGCCGCGGCGGGTGAAGTGCTCGATGTGCTCGCGGCGGGCGAGGATCATGCGGCGTGAATCCGGCGCGAATCCGGCGCGGCCTCAGGGCCAGCGGGCCATCAGCGCCTGCGGCACGAAGGTCGCGTGAAAGCCGCTGGGCACGCGCCGCGGCAGCCGCACGCGCGCAATCGGGCCGCGGCCGAACTCGCCGTCGCGCGCATCGAACACCAGCACCTCGGATCGCAGGGCCAGCGGGTTCCAGGCAAAGCTGACCACGTAGCCATCATCCTCGAAGCGGCTGCCATCGCGTGGCGCGAAGGCGGGCTCGTTGTAGAAGGCCTGCGGGCCGGCGCTCAGGTGCGTGAAGGCGCCGCTGCGATGGTTGACCTTGGCGATGCCGGTGAAGCGCACCTCCTCGCGTCCGCCATAGGGGAACACCACGTGGTATGAGTGCTGCGACGGCCGGCCCTGGTAGTCGGCGTTGATGGCCGGGAACTCGCTGTTCAGCGTGTCGTCGATCGGCCCTTCGGTGGTCTGGCCGGTCTTCAGGTTGAAGCGCCACTGGTAGAGCCAGAAGTCGCGCTGGCGGTGGTGGATGGTGCGCTCCAGCCGGCGCGCGTCGGGCCGGCCCTGCTCATCGTCGTACAGGCGGTAGGGCGTGCCGACCATCACCACCTCGTCGCCGCCGGGGCCGCTTTCTTCCCAGGCGTTGACCACATGCAGCATGTAGCAGGGCCGCGCCTCGAACCAGCGGATCTCGCTCGCCTGCCCATAGCGCGGCAGCACCGCAAAGCGGGTCGGCATCTCGGGATGGAAGCTCAGCTTGTAGCGGCCGAGCTTCCAGGCGGCGTCGTCCAGCAGCAGCGGAAAGTCATGCAGCACGGTGTAGTGCTCGGTGACGGCCATGTCGTGCGGCAGGCGCGGGCCGGGCAGGGGCACGTCGATGGCGTGGCGGCTCTTGCGGTCCGGCCCGATCACGCCATAGCGCATGTAGGGCGGTTTCGTGTCGTAGTCGAACCAGAGCAGCTCACCGGTCTGCGGGTCGGGGCGCGAGTGCGCAGAGATGCGGTCGATCGTGCCGCCGAAGTCGGCCGGGCCCTGCGTTCGAAGGGTCAGCGGATCGACGGCATAAGGCATGCCCGAGCGGTACCACATGCTGATCAGCCGGCCGGCGTGGTACTTGACGTCGGTGTTGCTGGTGTTCTTCAGCGGCTCACCGGGCCGGTCGGCGCGTGGCAGCTCCTTCAACCCTGTCCACAGCGAGTGGCCGGCGGCCTGCTCTTCCATCAGCGCGGCGGTGCGCACCCAGCGGTTGCGGTAGCTGGCCTGACCGCGGTCGAAGCGCAGCGCGTGCAGCATGCCGTCGCCGTCGTAGGCGTGGTAGCGCCAGTCGGGCGCGAAGTAGGGGTTGGGGCCGTTGCGCACGTACAGGCCGTTGAGGTCTGACGGCAGTTCGCCCTCGACCTCCAGGCGGTCGATGTCGAGCTCGTCGCTGACCGGCGCGTTGTTGCCTGCCAGCGCCGGGATATCGTGCACCGGCAGATCGTCAAGGCGCATGGCCGGTCTCCTGGGGGTTGTCGTCCCGATCGTTGTCGTTCCGGGCGGTGATTCGCATGGGGCCAGCTTAGGGGCAGCCCGGGCCTGCTGAGAAGCCACTGTTTCGATATGCTGACGGGTTTGCAGCCCCACCCGACCGCATGAACACCACCGAGCGCGAACGCTACTTTCGCAACCAGCCGCACCGCGTGCCGCTGGGCTACGAGGCGCATGCTGGTGACAAGCAGTTCGCCACCACGCTCGCGCGCGGCATCGAGTTGCTGCGCTGCTTCACGGCGCGTGAGCCGGCGCTGACGAACGCCGAACTGGCCGCGCGCAGCGGGCTGCCGCGGCCGACCGTCTCGCGCCTGACCTACACGCTGGTGGCGCTGGGCTATCTGCGGCACGACGCGCAAGGCGGGCGCTACCGGCCGGGCTCGGCGCTGATCTCGGCCACCTATCCGCTGATGGCCTCGCTCACCTTGCGCCAGAGCGCGCGGCCGCTGATGAACGCGCTGGCCGACGCCACCGGCGGGCATGTCTCGATGGGTATCCGCGACCGGCTGAGCATCGTGCTCGTCGAGACCAGCCGCACGCCCGGGCCGCAGATCGCGCGCGGGCCGCTGGCCGATGTGGGCCTGGCGCTGCCGATGGTCGGCTCGGCGATCGGCCGCGCCTACCTGGCGGGCTGCGAGCGCACGGTGCGCGAGGCGCTGCTCAACGAGATCCGCGTCAAGTCGGCCGAGGACTGGCGCCGTTTCGAGCCCGGGCTGCGCGCCGGCCTGCGCGAGCACGCGCGCCAGGGCTACTGCGCGCAGGCAGGAGAACTGGTGCCCGAGGTGCTGGCCGTGGGCGCGTTCTTCGGCACCCTGCCCGGTGGCGAGCGCGTGGTCTTCAACTGCAGCTTCGTGCGCGGAATGCCGGGCACGCAGGGCGGGATTGCCTGGCTGCGCGGCGAGATCGGCCCGCGCCTGCTGCAGATGGTCGAGCAGCTGCGCCCGGCCGCTTGACCGCGGCGACGCCAGGCCGCCTCAGCGCCCCCGGCCAAGGCCGGACGCCGCCCGTGCCATTCCCGTCTTGGCGTGGGCTTTCACAGCGTCGCGGCGTCGAAGGTGTTGCACTGGGCGACGCTGCCGCCGTCCAGTCCGCGCTTGAACCAGCGCATGCGCTGCTGGCTGCTGCCGTGGGTGAAGGTCTCGGGCACCGCATAGCCCTGCGACTGCTTCTGCAGCGTGTCGTCGCCGATGCGCGCGGCGGCGTTCAACGCCTCTTCGATGTCACCTTGCTCGAGCCAGCCCTTGCCCTGCTGCGAGTGGTGCGTCCAGACCCCCGCCAGGCAGTCAGCCTGCAGTTCGACGCGCACCGAGATCGCGTTCATCTGCGTGGCCGAGACGCGCCCGCGCATCCCATCCACCCGCCGCGTGACGCCCAGCAGGTTCTGTACATGGTGGCCGACCTCGTGCGCCACCACGTAGGCCTGGGCAAAGTCGCCCGGCGCGCCCATGCGCGAGCGCAACGTGTCGAAGAAGCCCAGGTCGAGGTAGACCTTGCCGTCGCCAGGGCAGTAGAACGGCCCCATCGCCGACTGGCCGGTGCCGCAGGCAGTGCGTGTGGCGCCGCGAAAGAGCACCAGCGTGGGCTCTTGATAGGTCTGCCCCGAGGCCTGGAAGACGCGGCCCCAGACCACTTCGGTGTCGCGCAGCACGGTCGAGACGAACAGTGCCGCCGGGTCTTTCACCGGCTCGCGGGTGCCGGGTGCGGCCGGCGACTGTTGCGTTGTGGCGCCTTCGGGCGCGCCGTCGCCCGACAGCATCCCGAGCACCGTCAGCGGGTTGATGCCGAAGATCCAGCCGCCGACCAGGGCGACGACGATCGTGCCCACCCCGATGCCGCGCCCGCCGATGCGCGGGCCACCGCCGTTGCCGCCGCTTGCGCGGCGGTCCTCGACGTTGCGGCTCTGCTCCTGGTCTTCCCATTTCATGGGTCGTCTCCGTTGTCAGCCCGCCCGGCCTAGATCAGGTCTTGGGCAAGGTCACCCCGCGCTGGCCCTGGTACTTGCCGCCGCGGTCCTTGTAGCTGGTCTCGCAGACCTCGTCGCTTTCGAAGAAGATGACCTGCGCGCAGCCCTCGCCAGCGTAGATCTTGGCCGGCAGTGGCGTGGTGTTGCTGAACTCCAGCGTCACGAAGCCTTCCCACTCGGGCTCGAAGGGCGTCACGTTGACGATGATCCCGCAGCGTGCATAGGTGCTCTTGCCCAGGCAGATCGTGAGCACGTTGCGCGGGATGCGGAAGTACTCGATCGTGCGCGCCAGCGCAAAGCTGTTGGGCGGGATGATGCAGACATCGCCCTCGATGTCGACAAAGCTCTTCTCGTCGAAGTTCTTCGGGTCGACGACCGTGCTGTAGATGTTGGTGAAGACCTTGAATTCGCGGGCGCAGCGGATGTCGTAACCGTAGCTGCTGGTGCCGTAGCTGACGATGCGCCGGCCGGCTGCGTCTTGCCGCACCTGGCCGGGCTCGAAGGGCTCGATCATCCCTTGCTGCTCGGCCATGCGGCGGATCCAGCGGTCGCTCTTGATGCTCATGAGGTCATTCTAGGAGTGTGCCGTTCGGGGCCGAACCGAGGCTCAGCCCGGCCCCAATAGCTCGAGCAGTGTGCGCGCCGCGCGGGTGCACATCGCGCCATCCACATCCAGGTGCGTCACCGCGCGAACCGTGCGCGCCCCGAACGCGTTCAGCAGCACGCCGCGCTCGCGCGCCGCGGCCACCAGCGCAGCGGCATCCGGTGCACCGGACCGCAGGTGGAAGACCACGATGTTGGTCTGCACGGTGGCCAGGTCCAGCTGTACCGCCGGATGCGGTGCCAGCGCCTCGGCCAGCAGCCGCGCGTGGGCATGGTCTTCGGGCAGTCGGGCGCGGTGGTGGTCCAGCCCGTGCAGCGCGGCGGCGCCGAAGATGCCGTTCTGGCGCATCGCGCCGCCGAACATGCGGCGGTGGCGCGTCGCCATCTGGATCAGCTCGCGCCGCCCGGCCAGCAGCGACCCACCCGGCGCGCCCAGCCCCTTGCTGAAGGCCACGGCCACCAGATCGAAGGGGGCGGCCAGCTCGGCCTCGGGCAGCCCGCTGGCGGCCGCCGCGTTCCACAGCCGCGCGCCGTCGAGAAAGCAATGCAGCCCGCGCTCGCGCGCGGCGCTGCAGATGCGCAGCACCTCGTCCTGCGGCACCACCACGCCTCCGCTGCGGTTGTGCGTGTTCTCGATCTGCACCAGCGTGGTCGGCGCGTAGACCGGCATCGTGCGCGGCTTGATGGCGGCCAGCATCTGTTCGGCGCTGAAGACGCCGCGCTCGCCGATCTCGACCAGCTGTACGCCCGCATTGGCGGCTGAACCACCGCCCTCGTGCCAGCCGGCGTGGCACTCGCGGCTGACGATGACCTCATCACCCGGCCGCGTCAGCGTGCGCAGCGCGGCCTGGTTGGCCATCGTGCCCGAGGGCAGCCACAGCGCCGCCTCGTGGCCCAGCAACTCGGCGCAGCGCGCCTGCAGCCGGTTGGTGGTCGGGTCTTCGCCGTACTGGTCGTCACCCACTTCGGCGGCGGCCATCGCCGCGCGCATCGCGGCGGTGGGTCGGGTGACGGTGTCTGAGCGCAGGTCGATCGACGGGTTCACGGCGGCGGGTTCCTTGTCGGGCAACAGCCCGGCGTGGAGTATCCCGCCGCCGTGACCCGCCGCCGTGACCTGGCGTCGTGACCCGCCGCGCTTCAGGGCTGCGGCGTGCGGGGCGGCGCCTGCACGGCCGCCATGACGCCGGCCAGCACGAAGGTGTTGGCAACGCCCGGTGGCAGCGCTTCGGCGCCGGTCAACACGCTGGCGACCGCAACGGCGCCGCGTTCGACGGCCGCTGCCTCGACCTGCGGCTGTAGCGCCTGCAGCGTGCTCTGCTGCTCAGGCAATGCGCCGGCGTTGAGTGCCGAAAGCACGGCCGCAAGGGCGGTACTGCGGGCGTCCGGCACCAGCGCGGCCATCGTGCCGGCCGCCACGCGGCCCTCGACGTCGGCCGCCGACGCCATTGCCGCGGTGCTGCCCGCCAGCCTGACCAGCCGCACCCCTGACCCGTTGTCGATGGTGATGCTGATCAGTTCTTGCGGGTCGGCCGTCCGGATGTCAGCGGACCAGCGGCCATCGGCGTCCGCGATGCGGCGTTCACTGCGCGCACCGACCTGCACTTCGACGGCCATGCCTGGCATCGCAGTGTCGCCGGCCGTGCCTTCCAGCCGCAGCGTGGCGGTCACCGCCAGCGCGACGACTTGGCGGCGCGGCTCGACATCGCCCATGCCGATCTGCTCCCAGACCACGCGGTCACTGCCGAAGTAGCCCGCTGCCGGCCGGTAGATCAGCACCCCGTCCTCGACCGTCACCACGCCATTCAGCGGCGGCTCGATGATGGTCATGGGCGTGCCCGCCTCGGTGGCCGGCCCGATGTTGGCCAGCGCCACCGCGCCGCCCCAGGCCACGCTCAGAGGCTCCTGTTCGGCTGTGGGCGCAGAGCTCTCGCTGCCGCCCCCGCAGGCGACGATCAGGCCGGTGGCGGCGATCAGCGCGGTCAACGTGAGCGCGCGCCGTGTGCTTCCAAATGACTGGTTCATGCTGTTTCCCTTTCCAAGTGGCGGGCACCCCTGTCCCGCATCGGGATGCATGGTCCGGCCGCTCGGCCAGCCGGCGCATCCGCCGGCCGGGGGAGAACGCGTCAGGTGTCCTTCGAGATATGGATGGCCGGGAACTTCGAGGAGAAGTCCTTGGCCTTCAGCGCGATCTTCAGTGCCACCCGACGCGCGATGGCCCTGTAGCGCTGCGCGGCCTCGCTGTCGGGTTCGGCCACCACCGTCGGGCGTCCGCCGTCGGCCTGCTCGCGGATGTTCATCGCCAGCGGCAGCGCGCCCAGCACCTCCACGCCATGCGTGTCCGCCATGCGCGCGGCGCCGCCTTCGCCGAAGATGTGCTCGGCATGGCCGCACTGGCTGCACACATGCACCGCCATGTTCTCGACGATGCCCAGGATCGGCACGCCGACCTTCTCGAACATCTTCAGACCCTTGGTGGCGTCGAGCAGCGCGATGTCCTGCGGCGTGGTGACGATCACCGCGCCGGTCAGCGGCACGCGTTGGCTGAGCGTCAGCGCGATGTCGCCGGTGCCCGGCGGCATGTCGACGATCAGGTAGTCCAGGTCTTTCCAGTTCGTCTGCCGCAGCAGCTGGTCCAGCGCCTGCGTGGCCATCGGGCCGCGCCAGATCATGGCCTGGTCAGGCTCGACCAGAAAGCCGATCGACATCACCTGCACGCCGTAGTTCTGCAGCGGCTCCATGGTCTTGCCGTCGGTGGTGTCGGGCCGGCCTTCCAGGCCCATCATCATCGGCTGGCTGGGGCCGTAGATATCGGCGTCGAGGATGCCCACGCGCGCGCCCTCCGCGGCCAGCGCAAGCGCCAGGTTGGCGGCAGTGGTGCTCTTGCCGACGCCGCCCTTGCCGGAGGCCACGGCGACGATGTTCTTCACGCCTGGCAGCAGCGCCACGCCGCGCTGCACGGCATGGGTTTCGACGCGGGTGGTGATCGCCACCTGCACGTCCTCGACCCCCGGCACGCTGCGCGCCGCCGCCGCCAGCACCTCACGCAGCGCAGGGTGGCGGCTCCGCGCAGGGTAGCCGATGTCGATCTCGAGGCTGACCCGGCCACCTTCGATGCCGAGCGTCTTCGGCGCGCGGCCGCCGATCAGGGGCTGGCCGCTCTCGGGGTCGATGACGGTCTTCAGCGCCTGCAGGAGCGCGGCTTCGGAGACGGAGCTGGGCATGGTGGGGTCAAAGGGGATGGGCCGACGAGTCTAGCGCCGCGCTATGCTGCGCCGCATGGCTGGCATCCACATCACCGACATCGAAGCGGCCATCAACTGGTGGCGTGAGCGCCAACCCTCGCCTGACGGCATCAGCGCCTGCGCCGAGGTGCGCGCGCTGGCCGAGGTCTATGCACTGCTGGTCTACCACCACGAGGCCGAGTGCGACGAGGTGTCGATGCCGCCCGCGGCGCGCGACGCCTGGCTGCGCTGGTATGCCGCGATGCCCGACGCGCCCTGCATCGCCATCTGCTCGACCAGCCAGGGCGACGAAGAGTGCAAAGGCTGCGGGCGCAGCTTCGACGAAGTGCAGCACTGGACGGTCTACACGCCGGCCGAGAAGCGCGCCGTCTGGCGCCGCATCACGCTGCAGGCGAGCGCCTGGCGCTTCAACCGTTATGCCGAACGCGCCCGCCTGGCCACCGGCGAAGACCACCCACCGCCAACCCGCTTCACGCCGCCGGGTTGACGCGCTGCGCTGGCTAGGCCGCGTCGGAGAACGCGACGGCCAACCGTCGACCAGCCGCTGGCGCAGATCCAGGAATTCAGGCGGGGCGGCTTGCGGTCCATGGCGTCTGCCACAGACCATGGCCTCAAAGGCGTCGGCCCGCCATGCGGCGGACGCTACCGAGCGATCGGGGTGAGGCGCAGGTGACGTTCGACCCTTGGCCCTTGCAGATGTGCGGGCCGGGCGATCAAGCGCGCGGCAGGCTGAGCACGAAACGGCTGCCGCCGCCGTCGCGCGGCTCGACATGCACGCGCCCGCCGTGGCGCTCGGCGATCTGGCGCACCAGGCTCAGGCCGAGGCCGACGCCGCCTTCGCGTTCGGCGTGGCCGGGCAACCGGAAGAAGGGCTCGAAGATGCGCTCGCGGAAGGCCTCGGGCACGCCCGGGCCGCGGTCTTCGATCTCGATGCGTGCGCCGTCGGCGCCGCGGTCGAGCACATGGGCCTCGACCTCGGCGCCGCCATAGCGGCGCGCGTTCTCCAGCAGGTTGCGCAGCGCCCGGCGCAGCAGCCGCTCGTCACCGGGCACCTGCACGGCGCTGCCGGCGGCGGCCACGCCCGTGCGCGCCGCCTCCTCGGCCAGCAGAGGCAGCAGGTCCACCGGCTCGCGGCGGTCGAGCGTCTGTGCAGCGCTCAGGCGGCTGGCCAGCAACACCTCTTCGACCAGCGCGTCGAGCTCGCCGATGTCGGCGTGGATCTCGCGCTGCAGTGCCTGGCGGGCGGTGCCCGCCGGCGCATCGTCGAGCAGCGCGACGGCCATCTTCAGCCGCGCCAGCGGCGAACGCAGCTCGTGGCTGGCGTTGGCCAGCAGGCTCTGGTGCGAGCGCAGCAGCGCCTCGATGCGCACGGCGGCGCGGTTGAAACTGGCGGCCAGCGAGGCCACCTCGTCGCGGCCCTCTTCGGCCACGCGGCGGTCCAGCGCACCGGCACCGAAGGCCTCGACGCCCTGCTCGAGCGCCTCCAGCCGCCGCGTCAGCCGCCGCACCACCGGCCAGGCGCCGGCGGCCACCGCTGCGAACAGCAGCACCAGCAGCAGCACCAGGCCGCTGCCTTCGGGCATGCCGGGCAGCCCCGGCAAGGTCCACCACGGCGGTGCCAGCAGCGGCGCGCCGGGGGCACCGCGCGGACCCTGCGGGCGCATCATCCACAGCGTGCGGCCGTCGTCGAGCCTGAAGGGCAGTGCGCGGCGCGGCATCGGCAGGCCCTCGGCCTCACGGCGCTGGAAGCCCTCGGAGGCGCCGATGCGGCGGCCGTTCTCGTCATCCAGCGCGAGTTGTACGCGCAGCCGCTGCGCCCACTCCTGCATCGCTGCGGCCTGTTCGGCGCGCGGCGCATCACTGCCGGGCAGCGAGCGCTGCAGCAGCTCGGCCCAGGCGCCGGCGCGCTCTTGCAGTGCGGCGCCGACGCGCTGGCGCTGCTCGTCCAGATGGCGCTGCAGCAACAGCCCGGAGACCAGCGCAAACAGCGCCAGCGCCGCCACCACGGTGAGCCAGATGCGCAGGTACAGCGATCGCATCGTTCAGTCGCGGTCTTGCTTCCTCGCGAACACATAGCCCGCGCCGCGCACCGTCAGCACGCGCCGCGGTGCCTTCGGGTCGTCCTCGATGAGGGCGCGGATGCGCGAGACGTGCACGTCGATGCTGCGGTCGAAGGCCTCCAGCGGATGGCCCTTCAGCGCGTCCATGATCTGGTCGCGCGAGAGCACACGCCCTGGCTGGCGGGCCAGCACGGCCAGCAACTCGAACTGGTGGCTGGTCAGCTCGCAGGGCCGGCCGTCCAGCCGCGCCTGGCGTGCACCCAGGTCGATTTCCAGCCGGCCGAAGACCAGCAGTTCGTCGGCCGCCGGCTCGGGCGCGGCGCGGCGCAGCAAGGCCTTGACGCGGGCCAGCAGTTCACGCGGCTCGAAGGGCTTGGGCAGGTAGTCGTCGGCGCCGATCTCCAGGCCGACGATGCGGTCGGTGGGTTCGCCGCGCGCGGTCAGCATCAGCAGCGGCAGCCGACGGGTGCGTGGCTGCGCGCGAAGTTCGCGCGTGAGATCCAGCCCATCGCCGTCGGGCAGCATCAGATCGAGCAGCAGCGCGTCGTAGCTGCGCTGGCCCAGCCGCTGACGGCCCTCGGCGAGCGTGCCGGCGGCGTCGACCTCGAAGCCGTGGCGGCGCAGGTAGTCGCCGACCATCGCCGTCAGGCGGTGGTCGTCGTCGATCAGCAGCAGCGCCGCGGTCAAGGGCGCCCTGGGCGCCGCGCGCGACGGGTAGGCTTCACGAGCCGCGGCGTTCGAGTTGATCGCGCTCGCCGCGGTGACGCTCCATCAGCGCGCGCCGCTTGGTCATGCGATCGGCCAGCTGCTGGCGCTGCGCCGGCGTGAGCACGCGGCTGACTTCGAGCATCGCCTGCATCATGCGCTGGCTGGCGCGGTCGTGCTGCTGCAACTGCTGCTGGCGCAGGGCCTCGGCGCTGCGTGCGTCCACGGTGGGCTGCGTGAAGAGCTGCATCATCTGCTGCTGCAGCGCACGGCCTGACTCGTGCTGGCCGCGAAGGTCATTGCGCGCCTGCTGCACGATCTGCTGGATCTGCGCGCGCTGGTCGGCGCTGGCATCGATGCCGTCGAGGATTCGCTCCATGCCGCCCAGGCTCATCATGCCGCCGCGGCCCTCGTGTCCGCCCATCCCGTGTCCGCCCACCCCAGGGCCGGCGTGCGCCGAAGGCAGCGCGCCCGCCGCGGCCACCAGCGCCAGTGTGGCCAACAGAGTGCGCAGGTGCTGCTGCGGGCGGGTGGGGTTGATCATGGTCCTCATCTCGGCTCCTTGTGTGCCGTTGTCGATGCAGGCATGTTGTGCGCGGTTCGTCACGCCACCATGCACTTGACGCAAAGTTGCGTAAACCGAATTCAACGCCGGCCGTAGCCGCTCAGGGCCCGGCGTCGACGCGAACCAGCCGGCGCTGCAGCTGGAAGGGCCGTTGCGCGCTGCGCAGGTCCAGCCGCAGCAACACGCCACTGGCGCGGTCGACGACGATGGCACCGTCGAGCCGCGTCGAATTCTCGGCGCTGCTGACATCGCCAAACAGCTCTATTACCGCGACGTCGAAGCGCCGGCCGGCCACTGTCTGCGGCCCGACGGCCACCACCTGGCCACGCACCCGGGCCCGGGTGCCGCCCTCGTCGCCTGCCAACACGATCTCGCCCGCCAGCACTTGGCCGAGCTCCAGCGGGTTGCGCAGCAGCCGGCGCCAGACCAGCGATCCGTCAGGCGCGGCAAGCACGTTGCCGGCCAGATCCTGGCGCCAGGTCTGGTCGCCCGGCGTGTCCAGGCGGAACTCGATCTCCTCGCGGCGCAGCGCCGTCAGGCGCAAGGTGCTTTGCTGTGGCGCGTCACGTGGGCTGGCGCGCTCTTCGTAGACCAGTCGGTCGCCTACGGCCACCGGCAACGCGGCAGCGCGGTCGGCGGGCAGGTCGATCGTGGGGGGCGGGCAGGCCCTGAATTCGCGCGCCACCCGCAGTGCCTCGAAACGGCCCTTCAGCTGCGCCAGCTCATGCGACTCGGGGCCGTCGGGGCGCATGCCCAGCAGCACCGGCCAGAACACGGCCAGACCGATGCCGAGTGCCACGATGTTGTTGCCGGCGCGTTCATCCACCGCGTAGGCGACGTCGGCGGCACGCTGCTGCACGCGGTCGAGTTCATCATCGATGCGCGCGCAATCCCAGCCGCGGAACAGCGCCGGGTTGGCCGGCGCGGCGCGCACGTCGACGGCGCGGGTGGCGCAGCCGCCGAGCCCTGCGGCCAGCAATGAGACCGCCAGACCAGCGCCCAGCGCCGACCGCAGGCGTGCCGGGGCGCGGTGGACGGTCGGAGCAGTGCGGGACGGCATCTCACGGCATTGTGCCGCGCCGCAACGTCCTGCCTGCAGGCTGACTCAGGAGGCAGTCGCCACCGCAGCCGCCACCGCAGCAGCGGCGGCATGCAGCAAGGGCGCGTTGACGGCGGAGCGCGCGCTGACCGAACCCGGCGCCGCGGGCAGATCGACGCGGCGCGGCACAGGCCGCGCGCCCGGGCTGCGGCGTGCGCGATGGATCGGCATGGCGGGCAGCGTGAGGCCTTCGTCCTGGCATGGTGCGCGCGGGGGCAGCAGCCGTTGCACAGCATGCGGCGCCTGCACGCCACCGGGCAATGCCCAACCTTCTGTGGCCTGCGCCAGGCTCAGGCAGCGCAGCTGCCTGCCGGCCAGTCCGCGTGCCACTGCGGCCTGCACCACACGCTCGCAGCTCAGCGCGTCCAGCCGCAGCGCCAGCCGCTGCCAGCGCTGCTGCACCAGCGGCTGTCGCCAGGCCAGGGCCATCGCGTGGCGCAGCGCGGGCTGCTCGTCGCTGCCGGCGGCGATGCGTCGGGCCATCAGCGTGGTGCCGAGCACGAAGAACTCGCCACGGGCGTCTTCTGGAAGTAGACGGCCGATCTCGTCGAGCCTGGCGGGCTGGGCGCCCAGCACGAAGCGCAGCGTCAGCAGCACCTGCAGCGCCTGCGCCGGGTTCAGCACGCGAAGCCGTGGCGGCGGCAACACCACCAGGGGCAGCGCGCATGCCGTGGCATGCGCCAGCGGCGTGGCAAAGCTCATCAGCACCGCCAGGCGCAGCCACTCGTGGGCGCGCAGGCCGCCGATCACCGCCTCGGCACCCGTGCTGGTTTCCGGCTGGCGCGCGCGCTCCAGTGCGGCGCGCCAGTCCAGCGCGCCGCGTGCAACCTGGACGCGGCGGCTGAACATCAGCAGGTTGCCTGCCGCCCAGCCGGCCTGTGGGTTGGCGCGCTCGATCACCGCGTCGGCCGCGCCACCGGTGTCATGGGTCAGCGCGTCGCCGGTGACGGGGCATTGGCTGACCGCAAGACGCGCGAGCACATTGGGCGTGATCTGCCCGTCGTCGAAGGCCTCGCCGCGCTGCCAGGCCGTGGTGCGCAGTGCCAGCCACTGGCGCACCTGCGGGGTGGCGCGACGGGTGCGCGGGCCGAAGACGGCCTTTGCCGCCCGCCAGCCTTGTTGCAACAGCTGTGCGGCGGCGCCGGTGCTGGCGGGCACGTCGAGCGCGAAGCGTGCATGGTCCCAGCCGATCTGGAACCCGGGGTGCCGCTCGGCTGCACCGGGTGCGCTGGCGCGTTGCGGGGTGGTCGAAGGTGCGAGGTGGGGCATGGGGCTCTCCGCAGGGTGGTGCGGCGGGCACCCTGCCCGCCGTGTGAACACAGCATCGCAGCCCACAGGCTCACAGAGTGAGCCTGCCACGGAGCCCCGGAGATAAAGTTGCGGCCATCGCCTTCGCGCATCGACAGAGCACGCCGCCATGAGCCAGACCGACCGCGTCTACCGCATCGAACGCCTGATCCGCCAGCGCGGACAGGTCAGCTTCCAGCAGTTGATCGACGAGCTCGAGGTCTCGCGTGCCACGCTCAAGCGCGACCTGGACTACCTGCGCAGCCGGCTCGGCGCACCGATCGTCTACGACCGTTTCGGCAACGTCTACCGCTTCGCCGAGCACAGTCCCGCGCACAGTGCCGAAGCGGCGCGCCATGAACTGCCCGGCCTGTGGTTCAGCGAGCGCGAGCTCTACAGCCTGCTGATGGCGCACCAGTTGCTGGCCGGGCTGGATGGTGAAGGGCTGCTCGGGCGCCACCTGCAGCCGCTGCTCGAGCGCATCCACCAGATGCTGGGCAGCCGGGACGGTGAGGCGCAGGCGCTGCTGGCACGCGTGTTGATCCTGAGCCCGGCGCGCCGCCCAGTGCCGCCGCGCTTCTTCGAGTTGGTCGGCACTGCGCTGGCCGAGCGGCGGCGCCTGCAGATGCGCTACCTGACCCGCGGCCGGCGCGCCACCGGCGAGCGCGAGATCTCGCCGCAGCGCCTGGTCCACTACCGCAGCACCTGGTACGTCGATGCCTGGTGCCACCGCAGCGAGGGCTTGCGCCGCTTTGCGCTGGATGCCATCGAGGAAGCCACGCTGCTGGAAAGCGCTGCCAAGGTAGTGACGCTCAAGCAGGTGCAGGCGGCCATGGACGCCGGCTACGGCATCTGGGCCGGCGCGCGCCGCCAATGGGCGACGTTGCACTTTGACGCCCAGGCGGCGCAGTGGGTCAGCCGCGAGCAGTGGCATCCAGAGCAGAAGGGCCGGGCGCTGGCCGATGGCGGGTGGGAACTGAAGCTGCCCTTTGCCGAACCGACCGAACTGGTGATGGACGTGCTGCGCCATGGCGAGCAGGTGCGCGTGGTGGCCCCGGCCTCGCTGGCGCGCGCGGTGGCGGCACGGCTGGTGGCGGCCGCCGCGCTATATGCCGACGAGGCCGGCGGTGTAGGCGTGGCCCCGCAGCCGGTGTGATCCGCTGATGCTGCGGTTGCCGGCAAGCGCCGGGCACAGGGCCTGGTTCGGCTGCCATCGGAAAACGCCGAAGTGCGCATTCCGCAGTTTGCCGCCGCTTACAAAGGTGCCGCGGGAGACTTTGGGCCGAAAGTGGGAGAATTACCGCTGCGGCTTGTGGAAAGCCGCCAGTTGCCGCGGGCGGGACTTCGTCAACAGAAGACGGCGCGCGGAGTTTTTTTACTTTCCGAAGAGACACAATGACCAAGACCTATCAGAGTATCCGCAAGCAGATCGACATCCTCGAGCGTCAGGCGCAGGCCCTCAAGCGAAAGGAAGTCCAAGGTGTCGTCGGTCGCATCAAGACCGCCATCAAGGCCTATGCCCTGACCGCCAGCGACCTCGGTTTCGGCGCGCGCGGCGAGAAGGCTGCAGCACCGGCAGCGCCGAAGAAGCGGACCGCCAAGACCGCTGCGGCAACCGGCAAGGTGGCGGTGAAGTTCCGCGACGAGGCCGGCAACACCTGGACCGGCCGCGGCTCACGCCCGCGCTGGCTCACGGCTGCACTGGCGGCAGGCCGCAAGCTGGAAGAATTCGCGGTCTGAGCATGCAGCCCCGGCCTGGAGCGCGGCGCGCGCGATGCGCGGCGCTTCAAGCCGTGATCAGCCCTTGCGAGGCTGCCAGGCCACGGCCTTGATCTCGATCAGCAACTGAGGGTGGGGCAGTTGGTGCACGGCCACGGTGGTGCGCGCCGGGCCGTCGAAGCCGAAGAATTCGCCATAGACCTCGTTGTAGCCGCCGAAGTCGTTCATGTTGACGAGGTAGGTGCAGCACTCGACCACATCGCCCAGCGTCGCGCCTTCGCTGGCCAGAATAGTGCGGATGTTCTCGATCACCGCGCGGGTTTGCGTGCGGATATCCAGCGTCAGTGTGCCCAGCGCGTCGGCCGCGGCGCCGGCGATGCGGTTGTCGGCCTGTCGCGAACTGGTGCCGGAGACGAACAGGAAATCGCCGGCGCGCCGCACATGCGGGTAGCGGCCGCGTGGCGTGGCCAGACCCGCAACAACGCGGCCGGCAGGGCTCGAAGAATCCATCAGGTGCTCCGATCGGGCCTGACTTGGCCCGCAAGCCCGCAGCGTAGTGTCGTGTGCCACCCAGAGCCGACGGGGAAAACCCGCCGCAGCGTCTGCGGGGCGCACTTCTAGAATGGTTCGATCCAAGGAGTTCGACGCATGCCCTCACAACGCCGCCGCGTGACCAGCAGCGCCGATGCCGCCGCTGCCCAGGCCACCGCGGCTGGTGGGCCGCGCATCCTGAAGAAGTATCCCAACCGACGCCTGTACGACACCCACGGCAGCAGTTACGTGACACTGGCCGACGTGAAGCGCATGGTGCTGGCCGGCGACGACTTCGAGGTGCGGGACGCCAAGACCGGGGATGACCTGACGCGCAGCATCCTGCTGCAGATCATCCTGGAGGAAGAGTCGGGCGGTCTGCCCATGTTCTCGACCACCATGCTGTCGCAGATCATCCGCTTTTACGGCCATTCGATGCAGGGGCTGATGGGCGAGTACATGGAGAAGAACCTGCACTCCTTTGTCGAATTGCAGCAACGAATGCTCGCTGGCGGCCTGCCCGACGGCAAGGCGCTTTCGCCCGAGACCTGGACGCAGTTCATGGGCGGCAATGCACCGCTGATGCAGGCCTGGAGCAGCACCTACCTCGAGCAGTTGCGCGAGATGTTCGACAAGATGCAGGGTTCGGGCGCGCTGTTCCCGGGCTTGCCCACGCCGCGCCGCTGAACCTCGCGCAGCGAGGCCGCCCGCGGGAGTGCAGGGCTGACGGGCTGACGGGCTTGCCCGACAATCCGGCAAATGATCGACACCCCCAACGCGGCGGCGCGCGCGCCGCAGATCGCCTTTGTCTCGCTCGGCTGCCCGAAGGCGCTGACCGACTCCGAACTGATCCTCACGCAGCTGCGCGCCGAGGGCTACGAGACGAGCAAGCGCTTCGAGGGCGCCGACCTGGTGATCGTCAACACCTGCGGCTTCATCGACGACGCCGTCAAGGAAAGCCTGGACGCCATCGGCGAGGCGCTGGCCGAGAATGGCAAGGTGGTGGTCACCGGCTGTCTGGGCGCCAGGACCGCTGACGACGGCGCGAACCTGGTGCGCCAGACGCATCCCAAGGTACTGGCCGTCACCGGTCCGCATGCGACACAAGAAGTGATGGACGCGGTGCATCTGCACGTGCCCAAGCCGCATGACCCCTTTGTCGATCTGGTGCCCGAGGTGCGTCTGGAGTTCCGCGGCAGTGCGGGCATCAAGCTGACACCGCGCCATTACGCGTACCTGAAGATCAGCGAGGGCTGCAACCACCGCTGCACCTTCTGCATCATCCCGTCGATGCGCGGCGACCTGGTGTCGCGCCCGATAGGCGATGTGCTGAGCGACGCACGCGCGCTGTTCGAGTCCGGCGTCAAGGAACTGCTGGTGGTCAGCCAGGACACCAGCGCCTACGGGGTGGACCTCAAGTACCGCAGCGGCTTCTTCGACGGTCGTCCGGTGAAGACACGGTTTGCCGACCTGTGCGAACAGCTCGCGCTGCTGGCCGAGCCCTTTGGCGCCTGGGTGCGGCTGCACTACGTCTACCCCTATCCGCATGTGGACGACGTGCTGCCGATGATGGCCGACGGGCGCATCCTGCCGTATCTGGATGTGCCCTTTCAGCATGCGCACCCCGATGTGCTGCGGCGCATGAAGCGCCCGGCCAGTGGCGAGCGCAACCTCGAGCGGCTGGCCGCGTGGCGCGCCGCCTGCCCGCAGATCGTGGTGCGCTCGACCTTCATCGCCGGATTTCCCGGCGAGACCGAGGCCGAGTTCGAGACCTTGCTCGAGTTCATGCGCGAAGCGCAGATCGACCGCGCCGGCTGCTTTGCCTACTCGCCGGTGAAAGGCGCCACGGCCAACGCGCTGCCCGACCCGGTGCCGCAGGCGCTGCGTGAAGAGCGCCGGGCACGCTTCATGGCGGTCGCTGAAGAGGCCTCGACGCGCAAGCTGCAGGCCCGCGTCGGCGCGACGATGCAGGTGCTGGTGGACCATGCCCCGGCACTGGGCCGCCAGGGCGGCGTGGGCCGCAGCTATGCCGATGCACCGCAGATCGACGGCAACGTGCGGCTGCTGGCGCCACAGAAGGCCTCGCGCACGCTGAAGGTGGGCGAGTTCACCCGCGCGCGCATCGTGGCCGCCGATGGCCACGATCTGGTCGGCCAGCCGATCTGAAACCCCTCTCCAAAGTTCTCTGGACACCCGCGATGACCGACCGCCTGACCACCGGCCTGATCCACCATCCGTACCAGCCGCCGGCCGGTTTCGAGGCGCCGCAGATCGGCGTGCACAAGGCCTCGACCATCATCTTCCCCAACGTAGCGGCGATGCGTGCGCGCGACTGGCGCTACAAGAACGGCTACACCTACGGCCTGCATGGCACGCCCACCACCTTCACGCTCGAAGAACGCATCGCGCAGATCGAAGGGGGCCTGCACTGCCAGTTGGTGCCCAGCGGGCTGGCGGCCATAGCCTTGGTCGACCTGGCCCTGCTCAACGCGGGTGACGAACTGCTGCTGCCCGGCAACGCCTACGGCCCGGGGCGTGAAGTCGCGCGCCAGGAACTGGCCCGCTTCGGCATCACCTACCGGCTCTACGACCCGATGGATGCCGCAGCCTTCGAGGCCATGCTGACCCCGGCGACGCGGCTGGTGTGGCTGGAAGCTCCTGGCTCGGTGACGATGGAGTTTCCCGACCTGCGCGGCCTGGTGGCCGCAGCGCGGCGTCACGGCGTGACGACGGCGCTGGACAACACCTGGGGCGCGGGCGTCGCCTTCGACGGCTTCGCGCTGGGCATCGACATCGTGATGCAGGCGCTGACGAAGTTCCCTTCTGGCGGCGCAGACGTGCTGATGGGCTCGGTGACCACGCGCGACGAGGCGCTGAACGAGCGCATCAAGCTGACCCACATGCGGTTGGGCCTGGGTGTCGGCGCCAACGACGTCGAAGCGGTGCTGCGCTCGCTGCCCTCGATGGCGCTGCGCTATCACGCCCACGACGCCGCGGCGCGGCAGCTGGCTTTGTGGCTGCAAGGCCGGCCCGAGGTGGCCCGTGTGCTGCATCCGGCCTTGCCCGATTCACCCGGGCACGCGCACTGGCAGAGCACCTGCACGGCAGCGGCGGGGCTGTTTTCGATCATTTTCGACGAGCGTTTCAGCCAGGCGGTGGTGGACCGTTTCGTCGACGCGATGCAACTGTTCCGCATCGGCTACTCGTGGGCCGGGCCGATGAGTCTGGTGGTGCCCTACGACCTGAAGTCGCTGCGCGAGCCCGTGCCCTATCCCGGCACGCTGGTGCGCTTGTCGATCGGGCTGGAGAACGTGGCCGACCTGCAGGCTGACCTCGAACAGGCGTTGGCGGCGCTGCACGCCGGCTGACGGCCGGGCGCATGGTTTCAGGGCCGGCTTCAGGGCCGGCTTCAGGGTAGACCGCGCTCGACCCGCAGCTTCTCCGACAGGGCGCCGACCAGCGCCACGTCGGCGCGCGGTGCCCGCGCGCCTTCGATGACCTGCATCCGCCCGCCGGCGGCAAGGAACTGCCCGCCGGCCGCGCGCAGGCCAGGCATGTGGCCCTGCACATAGCGGCCAAACGCCGGGCCGTCGTGCACGTCGACATCGATGATGGCGAACGCTGGGGACACTTCGGCAGAGGGCGCTGACGGACCGACGCCGTGGACCAGCACCACGTCGGCGCTGGACGCCGAGTGGTGCAGCCGCGAGGGTGCGGGGGCGGGGGCGGACGTGCTGCACCCACCCATGGCGAGCAAGGCGGGCCAGCCGCGTGGATACTGCCGCGATGGACTTCGTCAACTTGCCGCTTTTCGCCGCTGCCGCGCTGGTATTTGTCAGCGTGCTGGCCGGTCTGTTCTCGGCCCGCTTGGGCCTGTCGTTCCTGCTGGTCTTC
>Ga0105046_10001982_pt1 | contig 31994 bp, 24 predicted proteins | sample MAT03_FD_78385 | JGI IMG/M metagenome (GOLD analysis project Ga0105046, IMG submission 78385) | Freshwater microbial communities from Lake Fryxell liftoff mats and glacier meltwater in Antarctica - MAT-03 (megahit assembly) | ecosystem: Environmental > Aquatic > Freshwater > Ice > Liftoff...
AAGCGCGACTTGAATTCGGCAGAGATCGGCGGCGGACGGCGACTGGCGACGGCGGACGGCGGACGGGCGCGCGACGCCGGCAATTCAAGGGTGGATGTAGACGAGCGTGCCTTCCAGCGAGAGTGCACTGTGCCAACGCATCGGTACCGGGGGGTCGGTCCACGTGAACAAGTAACGCGCGTCCGCGGGCGACAGGTTGATGCAGCCGTGGCTGCGCGGAGAGCCGAAACCGTCGTGCCAGAAGGCCGCGTGGAACGCGTAACCCTCATGGAAATACTGCACGTAGGGCACGTCGCGCAGGTCAAACTCGTCGTCGGCGGTGTCGCCGCTCATCGTCGCCGTCACATGCTTGGTGTGGATCAAGAACACGCCTTGGGCGGTCGAATGGGTGGTGAGCGGATCGCCCAGCCCGTCACGACCCGTCGAGATGAGCGTCGCGAACCTGGGGCGCGCTCCCTCGTAGGCGACCAGCGTTTGACGAAGAATCGACACGTCGATCCAGGTGCGTTTGCCCGTCGCCCACTTGGGCATGGCGGCGCGCGGCTCGACGCGAACGAGCCGCTCTCCATCCTTCAAGAACTGCCCGTCGGTCGTTTCCAGGAAAGATTGACCGGCCACACGAAAGCGCCGCCCGCTGAGCAGGAAGCTTTCGCGGTATCGCGCTGGGCGAATGATGGCGAGCGCTCCTGTTTCGGCGTTGCCCCCATACAAGTGCTCACGCTCGGAACGCACGAAGGCCAAGTGGAGATCCGCTCCCTCGGGCAGCACGCGCCCGGCGAATTCGCTGGCCTCGACGACGCTCAGACGATCGAGAGGCAAGATGCTGAGATCGACCGTCAGCCCGTAGCGACGACCATCGGCCTCGAACATGTCGATGAAGGCAAAAGCGCTGTTGACCAGCGCTCGACCTCCCACAAAGTCGCGTTCGAGCCGCGGGTACGCGAACGGACGGGGTACCCGCTCACCACCAGCCAAGAGTTCCGGCGGGGGCGTGTCGGCATGCTGGGCCCAGCCGGCGCCAAGGTTCTTCGCCAGGTGACCACCCAGATCGTGCTCGACCTGTGCCTGCTCTGCGCGGCTGGGCAACCGAGTGTAGAGCGGCGGCGTAGGGTAGCGGCTGCGGCCGTAGATGTAGGGCAGGGGCCGCGAACGGTCCGGTTGGTAGGACGAGATTTGCAAGACCGGATGGTCCAACTCGAGAGTCGCCGTCTTACCTACGCAAACGTAGCCTTCGGGTTCGACCCGATACCAACCATCCTTGCAGCCGTTGGTGCCGGCGGGTTCGACGGCCCGACGGAGCAAAGCGCCCGTTCGCACCAAACCGAGGACGCGGCTCTTGGCGCTTGGTTTCTCGAAAACGCGCGTTTCTTTGGCCAAAGCACCGAGCAGCGCCTCGGGATGCAGATCGGTAGCGTTGCCCACCAAAGGTGCCGGATGCGCCGCATCCGCTGCGGGCGTCGCGGCTGGTAACTGAGCGCCACTGGGCACCATGCCATCGCCGAAGGGGCCGGAAAGGCTTGCGACCGCAACTGCCGCGCCCGAAGCAACGGGAAACGCGTCCCGGGCGGGCGCAATGCCCTTTCTGCCGCCACCACTCGGGATCATAGGCGTGAGCGGAGCTGTGACCTTGGGCCTGAGGGCAGCTGAAATGCGTGTCCGACCGAAACCCACGACTGCAAAACCGAGCGCTGCGCCACCGGCGGCACCCCACAGTACTTGCCGAACTTTCATCGCCCCTTGGGGCGTACCCGAGCCTTAGTCCGCCGGGAAAGTTTTCGGAGGTTCGCCGGGTGCGGGCGCGGGCGCGGGTGCGGGTGCGGGTGCGGGTGCGGGTGCCGGCGCGGGCGCGGGCGCGGGCGCGGGCGCGGGCGCGGGCGCTGTCGCTGTCGCTGTCGCGGGTGCGGGTGCGGGAGCTGCCGCTGCCGCAGGCGCTGGCGCCGTCGCTAGCGCGGGCTCTGCCGGCGTCCCCGCGGGCGGCTGGGCCGGGGGAACGATTTCGGCGGGCGCTAAAGGTGCTGAGGGTAGTGCGGCCTCGCGGGGTGGCTTCACGAAGCCACCGGTACGCAGACCCTGACCGACCAAAAACACTTCTTTGCTGCTGGGGCGCGTGCCCTCGGGGCGCACGACCTTGGTCTTTTTGAAGGTCTTCTTGGCGAGTTCGATGGCCTCGCTGAACTCCGGGCCCATGAAGATTTTGACGACGAAGGCGCAACCGTCGGGCTTGCCGAAGGTTTGGGCAACTTCCATCGCGCGCACGAACAGCTCGAAGCTAGCCGCTTGGTCGCGCATCTTCACGCCGCTGGTCTTGGGCGCCATGTCGCTGAGCACCACGTCGTAGGGCGCGTAACGCGCCAGGACTTCGCTCCCCAAGTCGAAGGCGTCCCCTTGGACGACCGTGACGTTGGGACCGAACGGTTGCGTGATCTGCGAAAGATCGACGGCAAGGACTCGTCCTTCCTGTCCCACCTGCTGCATGGCGTACAGGCTCCACGAGCCTGGTGCGGCGCCCAGATCGAGCACGCGCATGCCGCGGCGTAGGAGCAGCATCTTCTTCTGGATTTCTTCCAGCTTGAAGATGCTGCGCGCCGGGTAGCCGCGCTTCTTCGCTTCGATGGTGCGCGCGTCGGCGACGTAGGGGTTGTTGCTCTTTTTCATGGGACGGTTGCGAGCAGGCTTTTGCTGGGCCAGGGGCCTTCAGGGCCATCCGGACAGTCGAGCCCGGACGACATGTCTTTGAGCGCGACCAGCTTGAGGCCCGCGCGCTCGGCGGCTTCGCTCAGCATACGCCGAAACGCCAGGCGCGGCGTGGCGGTGTGGTTGGTCACGGCCAACAGCCGCCCCCCCGGTGCGAGCAGTCGCAGGCAATGCGCCGCGGCCTCGACGTAACGCCCTTTCACACTGAAGGTGCCTTTGCCAACGGTCGCGAAGCTCGGTGGATCGAGCACGATCAGATCGAAGCTGTCGCCGCGGCGCACCGCGCGAGCAAGGTACTTCATCGCGTCTTCCTTGATGAACTGGTGCCCGTCGAGCGAAAGGCCGTTCAGCTCGAAATTGTCGCGTGCGCGCGCGAGTGCGCGCCCGGAAAGATCGACGCTGACGGTGCGGGCTCCCCCTTGGGCGGCCGCGACGCTGAACGAACCAGTGTAGCAAAACAAGTTGAGCATGCGGCCGGCGCGCGCCCAGCCGACCGCGCGTTGCCGGTTGTCGCGCTGGTCGACGAACAGGCCCGTCGAGAGACCATCGCTCAGCGAAACGCCGAAAAGACGACCGTTCTCGATCACAGCGCCTTCCGCCTGCTCGGGCGCACCGAACAGCGGCGCGGCCGGCGCGAGCTGCTTGGCGTCTTCGGCGCGCAGGTCGCGGCGCACGCGCTTCTTGAGGAAAGCGGCAAGGTAACCGAGACGTTGGAGCGCCGTGACGAGTGCGTCGACCAGCGGCAGGAGCGCCTCGTCGTAGATGCCCACCGCTGCACTCTTTCCGTAGCTATCGACGACCAAACCGGGCACGCCGTCGCCGTCCGAGTTGAATAGGCGAAAGGTGCTGGTGTGCGCGGGCAGAGGGGAGCGCAGGCAAGCCGCATCGGCGACGGCTCCTTCGAGCTCGAGCGGCGAAATCTCGACCGAGCCCATAAGCGCCCGCTCGAAGCTAGGCGGAGCTGGACTCTGCACCGGTCCTGGCAAGGGGCCCCCTGAGAGTTCGGTCGCATGCAAGAACTGACGGGAGGCTGCGTCGCCGCCGTACAGCCGATCGCCGACAACGGGTGAGCCCATGTGCGCTAGGCTCACGCGGATCTGATGCGTGCGACCGGTTTCGAGTTCGAGTTCGACCAACGCGCGGCCCGCCTGGCGAGCGAGCACGCGGTAGTGAGTGACGGCGCGCTTGCCGCCGCGCGTCACCACCGTCGTGCGGTCTTTGTCGTGATTGAGCAAGAGTTCGATGCGGCCACTCGCTGCGAGCCGCGACCCCGCGTCGCTCCGTACGACTGCCTGGTAGACGCGACGAAGTTCGTGCTTCTCGCTGGCCAGTGCGACTTCCGCGTTCCGGCCTTCGTCGGTCGTGAACAACAGCACGCCGCTGGTCTCCTGATCGAGCCGGCTATGCACGCCTAGATAGTCGCGCCGGCCGCGACTCTTCAGGAACGTCCCGAGCCGATCGACGACGCTGTGCTCGAGCGTCTCGTCGCCGCCATGCACCGGCAAGTGGATCGGCTTGTCGACGACCAGCAGACCGCCTTGGTCGAACAAAATGCGTTCGACGCGCCACGGAGGCAGCTCAGGAGCCGCCTCGGGCGCGTCGGTCATGGTTCAACTCGACGAAGGAGCGGGGCTCAGGCCTGAGCCTTGCCGCCGTTCTTCTTCTTGATCGCGCCGCGCACGATCACCAGGGTTTCCTTGTGACCGGGGATACCGCCGCGCACGAGCACTAGGCTGTCCTCGACGATGACGCGCACGACCTTTTGGCTCAGTACGCTGACGGTTTTGTTGCCCATCTGACCAGGCATCTTGCGACCAGGCAGAACGCGACCGGGGGTCATGTTCGTACCGATCGAGCCACCGTGACGGCGGTACTCGTGGGTACCGTGGCTGCCAGGCGAACCGGCGAAGTTGTGGCGCTTCATCACGCCCTGGAAGCCTTTGCCCTTGCTGGTCGACTGCACGTCGACGAACTGACCCACCTGGAAGATGGCGTCGAGCGACAGCTTGGAACCCACCTCGACCGCAGCAGCTTCCTCGGCCGAGCAACGCAGCTCACGCAGGTTGCGCTTGGGGCTCACGCCAGCCTTGGCGAAGAAGCCTGCCTGGGGCTTGTTGGTGTGCTTCTCTTTGAGCTCGCCCAAACCGACGATGATGGCGTCGTAGCCATCCTTCTCGACGGTGCGCTTGCCGACGACCGTGGCGACGGCCTCGATGACGGTGCAGGGAATGACGGTGCCGTCTTCTTCGATGACCTGGGTCATGCCGATCTTGCGACCGATTACGCCGGGATTCTGATTCATGTGCTGACTCCTGATTGGCTGGCGCAGGTGAAGCCTGGGAGGGGTTGGCACCATGCCAGACCGCCCAGGTCTCCCGACGGCAGCGTCGAGGGCGTGGACCTTTTCGGGCCACTAGGGACGCGGGAGGTAGCGCCCCCCTCCCCCCTCGTCAAGACGAGCTGGGGCAGGGCGAGATGGTCGTTCGACGCTCCGCGCGGTTTCCCGTGCTTGTCTTTCGCGTTTCCAAGCGGTCCTCGTTGTAGCGCCAAGCGAGAATTTCATGTTTTTGGCCATGAAAGCGACGGGGCGCCCGGAATGCGGGGAATACACTGCGTAGTTTCGCTGTCATCCTGGACGATGCCGCTCCGATTCTTCTTCGGCTCGGCCACCCAGGAGGCCCCCCGTCCATGTCGCGCAACGTCCAGCAACTCGTCAACGAGCAATTCCACCGCTGGCTTCAAGATCAGGAGCGACGGAAGAAGGACAAGGTCCCCGAATCCCGTTCTGGCCTCGTACAGAAGCCCATGATCACGATCTCGCGCCAGTTCGGCGCGCTCGGTGGCGAAATCGGTCGCGTCGTCGCCGAGGACCTGGGCGTCGGCTTCTATTCACAAGAGCTCGTCCACGAGGTGGCCAAACGCGCCGACGTGCGTGGCCAGGTGGTCGAGGCCCTCGACGAGCGAGCTCAAAAGGGACTTGGCGCCTTCATCGACAACATGATGATGCTGCGCCGTTTCACGCAAGACGACTACGTACGCAGCCTGTCCGAGACGATCGTGGCTCTCGGTCGTCATCGTTCGGGCGTGATCGTCGGCCGTGGCGGCCACTTGATTCTCGATGCCCAGCACACGCTGCGAGTGCGTGCTTACGCGCCGTTCGAGTATCGCGTGCAGTACATTGCAGAACGCGACGGCATGAGCGAAGAGGAGGCTCGCGCCAAAGTGATGCGTGTCGACGAGGAACGGCGCACCTTTTACGGACGCCACTTCCAGAACGACAGCACCAGCCCGCACCTGTTCGACGTCATGGTGAACACTTCGCTCATGACGGTCGCCGAGTGCGCGACGGTGGTGAGCCAGTTATTCAAGAAGCGCTTCGGAACGCCCGAATAGCTCAGCCGACGAACAGTCGCGCGCTCGCTGACGAAAGATCGTGCGCTCAGCCGACGAACAGTCGCGCGCTCTCGAACAAGCGCATCCACGGTCCGCGCACGCCGAACTCGGCGGGCGCGTAGCTGTGCTGAACGGCTCGAAACACGCGCTCGGGGTGCGGCATGAGGATGGTGACGCGCCCGTCCATCGTGGTCAGGCCCGTGATGCCGTCAGGTGAGCCGTTGGGATTCTGCGGGTAGGTGGACGCCACGCGTCCACGACCGTCGACGAAGCGCACGGCAACGCGCGCTGCCTGTCGGTCTACGTCGCTTGCGAACTGGGCGTAGCCCTCGCCGTGCGCGACGGCGACCGGAATGCGACTGCCAACGAGACCGCGCAGCAGCACCGAGGGGCTTTCCAGAATTTCGACCTGGGCAAGGCGCGCCTCGAACTGCTCGCTGCCATTTTTGACGAAGCGCGGCCAGTGCTGGGCTCCCGGAATGATTGTTTTCAGGCCCGCCATCATTTGGCAGCCGTTGCAGATGCCGAGCGCGAACGTCTCGGGGCGCGCGAAGAAGCGGCTCAAGCCCTCGCGCGTCTCGGTGTGAAAAAGCGCCGAGCGCGCCCAGCCGAGACCCGCGCCGAGCACGTCTCCGTACGAGAAACCGCCGCAGGCAGCCAAACCCTGGTAGTCGGCGAGCGACACGCGGCCGCCCAGCAAGTCGCTCATGTGCACGTCGTGCGCAGAAAACCCCGCCAGATGAAAGGCAGCGGCCATCTCGAGCTGCCCATTGACGCCTTGCTCGCGCAAGATGGCCACGCGCGGGCGCTCGGACACCAGCTGCAGCGACGACGTCACGAGTGGCTGTTCGGGATTGAACGCCAGCACGGCGACCAGGCCCGGATCTTCGGCGTCCAGCAAGCCTGCGAACTCTTGCTCCGCGGACTCGGGATTGTCGCGTCGAGCGCGCATGCGATAGCTGGTCTCGGACCAAGCGCGACGTAGCTCGATGCGGCTCTCGTCGAGCATGACTTGCCCGGCTCGTCGAATCACGACGCGACCGTCGGCCCGCAGCTGACCGATGGCGTGGACGGCTCCCTCGAGACCCTGACGGGCGAACTCGGCCATGACATCGTCCAGATCCGCTTCGCGCACCTGGACGAGCGCACCGAGTTCTTCGGCAAACAACACGCTCGGAGCGAGACCCGCGTCACCGGCGCCCCCGAGAGCATCCAGTTCGATCTCCGCGCCGACGCCTCCGGCAAAGCACATCTCGACCAGCGTGGTGAACAGGCCACCGTCCGATCGGTCGTGGTAAGCGAGCAGCTTTCCGCTCTCGCGCAGAGTCTGAATAGCCGTGAAGAACCCGGCCAAGTCGGCAGCAGAATCGACATCGGGTACGCTTTGGCCGATCTGCTCGGTCACCTGAGCAAAGGCGGACATGGCCAAGCGATTCTTGCCCCGACCCAGATCGATGGCCACGAGCCGTGTCGCCCCCTGATCCGTGCGAAGCTGTGGCGTGAGCGATGAGCGCACGTCCGCGACACGCGCGAAGGCCGTGACGATCAGCGAGATGGGCGAAACGACGCTGCGCTTTCCGTCATCCCAAACCGTGCGCATCGACATGCTGTCTTTGCCGACGGGGATGGTGAGCCCGAGCGCAGGACAGAGTTCCATACCGACGGCGCGCACGGCCTCGTAAAGCTTGGCGTCTTCTCCCGGAGCGCCAGCGGCAGCCATCCAATTGGCCGAGAGCTTCACGCGCCGCAGGCTCTCGACGGGAGCCGAAGCCAAGTTGGTCAGCGCTTCGCCGACGGCCATACGTGCCGAGGCAGCAGCATCGAGCACCGCTACAGGTGTCCTCTCGCCGATGGCCATGGCTTCACCCGAAAACCCCGTATAATCGGCTAAAGTCACGGCCGCATCGGCCACCGGAACCTGGAAGGGTCCGACCATCTGATCGCGGTGGACCAGACCCGTCACCGTGCGGTCGCCGATGGTGATGAGGAAGGTCTTGTCTGCCACGCTGGGCAAGCCGAGTACGCGGTAGGCCGCCTCTCGCAGGCTGACGACGTCGAGGGCTAGCGGGCATGTGGGCGCGGGCAACGTCGTCGCTTGGCGCGTCATCTTGGGTGGCTTGCCGAGCAGCACGCCGAGCGGCATCTCGATCGGACGGTCGCCAAAGTGCGCGTCGTTCAGCACCAGCTCCTCGGCGTCGGTCGCCTCGCCGACGACCGCGTAGGGGCAGCGCTCGCGACGGCAAATATTCTCGAATACATCGAGCTTTTCGGGCGCGATGGCCAGCACGTAGCGCTCTTGCGCCTCGTTGCACCAAATCTCGAGCGGCGACATTCCGGACTCGACGCTGGGCACGTTGCGCAGCTCGAACTTGCCGCCGCGACCGGCGTCGTGCACCAGCTCTGGCAAGGCGTTGGACAAGCCACCAGCGCCCACGTCGTGGACGCTCAGGATCGGTGTATCGTTGCCCAAGGCGTTGCAGCGGTCGATCACCTCTTGGCAGCGGCGCTCCATCTCCGGGTTGTCGCGCTGCACGGAGGCAAAATCCAAATCCGCCGAGCTCGAGCCCGAGGCCATCGACGAGGCCGCGCCACCGCCCAGACCGATCAACATGGCAGGACCGCCGAGCACCACGATCTTCGCGCCCGCCGAGAAAGGCTTCTTGAGCGTCAACTCGGGGCGCACGTTGCCGAGGCCGCCGGCCAACATGATGGGCTTGTGATAGCCTCGCACGCCGCCCAAGCTGCTCGGATCTCCTTCGACCCTTTGCTCGAACGTTCGGAAATACCCGGCCAGGGCCGGGCGTCCGAACTCGTTGTTGAACGCCGCGCCGCCCAGCGGCCCGTCGGTCATGATGTCGAGGGCGGACACGATGCGCTCGGGCTTGCCGACGTCGGTGACTTCCCAGGGCTGGACGAAGCCTGGGATCCTGAGGTTCGAGACGGAAAAGCCCGTGAGTCCGGCCTTGGGTTTCGAGCCGCGACCGGTCGCACCTTCGTCGCGAATTTCGCCACCACTGCCGGTCGAAGCACCAGGGTACGGCGAAATGGCCGTCGGGTGGTTGTGGGTCTCCACCTTCATCAAGATGTGAGCTGCCTCGCGATGCGTTTCGTAGACGGCCCCGGGGCCCGGTTGAGGAAAGAAGCGCTCGGCCTCGTGGCCTTCCATGACGGCGGCGTTGTCGCTGTAGGCGGAGAGCACGCCTTCGCTGCACTGATCGAAGGTGTTCGTGATCATCTTGAACAACGAACGCTCTTGAGGCTCTCCGTCGATGACGAAGTCGGCCTTGAAGATCTTGTGCCGACAGTGCTCGGAGTTGGCCTGCGCGAACATCATCAGTTCGACGTCGGTCGGGTCACGGCCCAGTTCCACGAAAGCGGCCAAGAGGTAGTCGATTTCGTCCTCTGCCAAGGCGAGGCCCAAGCTGGAATTGGCTGCACTCAGCGCGTGGCGGCCTGCGGTCGACACCGGCACGCGGCGCAACGGGCGGGGCGGCTCCTGGCGGAACAACAGGCTTGCTTGGCCGGCATCGAACACGACCGATTCGGTCATACGATCGTGGAGGGCCGCAGCCGCCAAGGCCGTCTGCGCCGCATCGAGAGGAGCGGGGCTCGACAGAAAATAGCAGATGCCGCGCTCGATCCGGCGGACCCGGGCGAGGCCCGACGCACGAGCGATGTCCGTCGCCTTCGAACTCCAAGGTGAGATGGTTCCCAGGCGCGGCATGACCAGGACCAGTTGGCCAGGCGTGGGTCCAGAAGCCTGGCCCCGTCCATCGTCGAGTAAGCCCGACAGCGTGCGTTCTTCGTCGGCCGTGAGCGGCCCGTCGGACTCGACGAAGTAGGCCCATTCGCTGGCGAGCGCGGCGACCTCGGGAACGCGCTCACGCAACGCTTTCAGCCGCTTTTCGGAACGGAAGCCGGAGAGCGCCGCAGCGCCGCGAAAGTGTCGGAAAGCAGCCACGGGGGGCTTTTGGCGCAGGGGGTAGAGCGTGGCAAGGCCTAGGGAGCCTCTTGCCCTCCAAAGGGGGCGCCGTGCTAGAGGGTGGCCATGCGCATCGAGAAATTCCTCGACGAATTGGCTACCTCCACGCTTTCGGCGCTGACGGGCGAGTCCGCGCCTGCGCTACTGCGGCCGACTACCGATGCCAAACACGGCGACTACCAGATCAACGCCGCAATGGCCCTCGCCAAGCGTCTGGGCAAGAAGCCGCGCGACATCGCCGAACCGCTGGCAGCGAAGCTGGCCGAGCACGAAGCGATTGAAAAGGCCGAAGTCGCGGGGCCTGGCTTCGTGAACCTCACGCTCGCGCCGGCGTTCCTAGCTCGAGCGCTGTCAGAGGCCGCGACGGATTTCGGGCGCGACGGCGTGCCGAGCGTCGAACGGCCGCTGCGCGTCATCGTCGACTTTTCTAGCCCCAACATCGCCAAGCAGATGCACGTGGGGCATTTGCGCTCGACCATCATCGGCGACGCTTTGCGTAACCTCTTGCAGCTCGTGGGGCACGAGGTGACGGGGGTCAATCACATCGGTGATTGGGGTACGCAGTACGGCCTGTTGCTCACCGGTATGCGGCGGCTCGGCGACACCTCGGCGCTCGAGTCTTCGCCCATCGAAGAACTGGAGCGCGTCTACCGCGAGTCTTCTGCGCGCGCCAAGGAGGACGAGGCCTTTGCCCAGAGCGCGCGCGACGAGCTCGCCAAGCTGCAGAACGGCGATCCCGAAAACCTGCAGCTCTGGAAGAAGTTCGTCGAGACGACCCGATTGGAGCTCGACCGCGTCTACGATCGCATGGGCATCGAATTCGACTCCTGGCGCGGCGAGAGTTCGTACAACGACGCTCTACCGGGCGTGGTCGACAGCCTGAAAGAAGCCGGTTTGGCTCGACTCGACGACGGCGCCATGGGCGTTTTTTGGGGCGAAATCGAAGGCGCTCCGGAGAAGCTGAAGAAGCAAAAGGAACCATTCCTGGTACGAAAGCGCGACGGAGCGTTCCTCTACGCCACGACCGACGTCGCCGCGGCCCTCTACCGCAAACGCGAGCTCGAGGCCGACCGCATCTACTACGTCGTCGACGCGCGCCAAGCCGGACACTTCGAGCAATTGTTCGCGCTGGTGCGGTTACTCGGCGTCGAGCTCGTCATGGAGCACGTATCGTTCGGCACCGTGCTCGACGAGAGCGGCAAGCCACTCAAGACGCGCGACGGCAAGGCCGTGACTCTAGCCTCGCTACTCGACGAGGCCGAAGAGAGAGCGCGCGCCCGCATCGCCGAGGGTGTGAGCGAGGGCAAACTGCACGTGGCCCCCGAAGATCTGCCGCAGGTGGCGCGGGCGCTCGGTATAGGCGCAGTGAAGTACGCCGATTTGCGACAAAACCGCACCAGCGACTACCAGTTCGACTGGGACAAGATGCTCAGCTTTCAGGGTAATGCTGGTCCCTATTTGCAGTATGCCTACGCGCGCATCGCCAGCTTGTTCGAAAAAGCCGACAAGAAACCCAGCGCGCAGCGCGCCGCCGTGACGCTGGAAGCGCCCGAGGAAATTCGACTCGGCAAAGTGCTCGTGCGGTTTGGTGAAGTCGTGCACCAAGCGGCCGAAACGGCGCAGCCCCACTTGCTCACCGATCACCTTTACGAGCTCGCGCGGGCGTTCTCCGGTTTTTACGAGGCCTGCCCGATCCTCAAGGCAGAAGGCGACGCGACCGAGAGTCGACTGACGTTGGCAGCCATGACGTCGCGACAGCTCGAACGCGGGCTCGGACTGCTCGGCATCCAAGTCGTCGAGCGGATGTGAAAGGCACCATGCAAGCTGCTGGTTGGTTCGTCGTTTCAATCCCTTGCCTGTTAATCGGCTGCGCGAAGGCCCCTTCGGGCCAGGCGGATGGCGATCACGGCCCCAGGGTCGTGGCCGAAGCCCCGCACCTCGCGCCTTCGATGCCTGCGTCGGCCGTCCCAGCGCCGACTCCCTCACCCAGCGTTCCCGCAGCCGCCGCGTCGCCGCGGCGCCGCTACATCGTGGCCGCTCTTGGCGACTCGATCACCGACCAGCGCGTCGGCGGCGGCGGTTACCTGCGGAAGCTGCGCGAGCTTTGTCCGCAAAGTCAGTTCTTGGACTTCGGCAAAGGCGGCGACATGACCAGCCAGATGCGTCGCCGTTTCGAAGCCGAAATCGTGCCCCTGGCCCAAGGCGGTCGCTTGACGACACTGTTGCTCTACGGCGGCGTCAACGATCTGTACAGCGATCTCACGGCCGGAAGGACCAACGACCGCATCGAGGCCGACCTTTCCGCCATCTATCAACGAAGCCACGACTTGAAGCTCGAGATCGTCGCCGTCACCGTGAGCCCTTGGGGCGGGTTCACTCGCTACTTCAACGCGCGCCGCTCGGACAGCACCCGCCTGCTCAACAGCTGGATCTTGAGCCAGGTAGGTCGAGGGGCCATCGACCACGCCGTGGACAGCTACCCGCGGCTCAGTTGCGGCGATGCAGAAAAGCTGTGCCCCGACTACGAAACCCGCGGCCACGACGGCCTCCATCCGGGTCCGAAAGGACACGCCATTTTGGCCGAAGCCCTGTGGGCGGAGGCTTTCAGCGATTGCGAGTGAGTGGGTTGTGTGGGTAAACCCGGGGCCATGGCGCCCGAGCCCACCTCCAAAAAGACCTCACGAGTTCCCGCCGGTGGGGCCAGCAAAGGCAAGCGTCCAGTCGACGACGAGAACCCCGTACTCAGCGGACGCATGGTCTGGGCCATGGCGCTCGTGCTGGGCATGGTCGTGATCCCGCTCAGTCCGCTCGGCAAGGTCATCCGCAAGGATTCGCCCAAATCCGAAGAGCGTGAGCTGTGGCAGGTCGGCAAGGTCGCCACCGTGCACGTGACCGCGACGACGGCCGACTACGACAAGCTCGCTTGCGCCGATGCGCGCGTCGTCGGCACGGCTCATTGCGCCTTCAAGAACGAGAAGGAACGCTTTCCTCTCGCTCCCAACGAACCACTCGACGACAACAAGAAGAACACCCTGCAGCCGTACCGCACCACAGACGGACAGTTGCTCTTTCTCAGTGGGCTCTGGACCGATCCCACCCTGGCCATGCGTTTGCACAATGAGCCAGCTCGCGGCGTCGCCGAGACGAAGCTCGCGCGCTTCGTCGTCGCCTGCGAGGTCCGCTTCATCGAGGAGTGGGAAAACCCGCTGCTCCGCTGGGGCCCGCGCGAGAATTGGTCCGGCCAGGGCAAGGCCATGGTCGCGACGCCGCTGAAGTGCGAAATCCTGCGCGACACGCTCAAGAGCTAGTCCGCGTGGGCGCGCGCCAGCCGGATTTCGACGTACGCCCTCAAAAACCTGCTCATTTGGCCAGCTCAATGGAGTTGACGTTCGGGTTCGGCAGTGCATACTTCGCCACCCCTGAAACGGAAGAACTGCTCATGACTACGGAAGCATCGCCCGCGCGCGGCAACATCATCGACAAGCTCGAGTCCCAGTACCTGCGGACTGATCTGCCGCAGTTCCGCGTGGGAGACACCATCACGGTGAACTACCGCATCGTGGAAGGTGACAAGACCCGCGTTCAGGCCTTCAAGGGCCTTGTCCTCAAGCGCCACCGCGCTGGCGCTCGCTCGACCTTCACGGTCCGCAAGACCAGTTTCACCGTCGGTGTGGAGCGTACGTTCATCCTCCATTCCCCGCGCGTCGAGTCGATCGAGATCGAAGCTCGCGGCGTCGTGCGTCGTGCTCGCCTGTTCTACCTACGCGACCTGACCGGCAAGAAGGCTCGCGTCCGCGAAAAGAAGGATCGCTGAATCGTCCCGCGTGGCCGCAGCCAGCTGCCAGCCACCAGGTTCGTTGCAGTCGGATCTGCCCTCGACGACCTCGCCTCACGGCGAGGTCGTTCTGCGTTTGGAGCCCGGATCGCTCGAGCGTCCCAACACTTGTGGGCTGCCGAGCCGAGCCCGATGATGGCCATCGCATGGCGGTCAGGGCTCGAGCTGGTTGGAAAAAAGCGTGGCTCGGCTGGGGCGCTGGCGCGGTCTGGTTCTTGGGCACCTTCGGCGCCAATGCGACTCCCGCCGCACACATCTTGCGCATCGACCCGCGGACCTCGGTGCGCGACGGCAACCCAGTCGTCACCACCCTGATCGATCTGAGCGAGAGTCGACGCGCGAGCGAACTGCTCACGCCCTGCGCCCGCCTGTCGGGCGATGCCCAAACCGACTGCACCAGCGACGCGCTCGAGAAACCGGGCGCGCTGTTCAGCTCGCTGCCCTTTCCCGAGAAGACCGCGCTGTTCACGGTCAAGGTGAACGGCAGCGACGAGCCGGCGCACTACCTGGGACACACGCGCTTCGGCGAGACGCAGAACGAACCTGGCATCGGTACGGCTTGGCTGATCGTGCTCGATGCCGACGCGCATGCTGGCCGCGCGCTCGACGAACTCTCGGCCGTGGCGCGTCGCTTCATCGACGCACTCGGACCGAGCGATCTGGTGAACTTGATCGTGCTGAGCGACCGACAGGTCGCCGTCGACAGCGGTTGGCTCCCCACGTCGGCTCGCGAACCCGCGCTACTCGCTCTCGACGTGCTCAAAGAGCCCTACAAATCCCCGGGACGCACCCGACCGCTGCTCAGCCTGATCAAGCAGGCCGCAGCCGACGCCTTCCGTAGCCTCGGCGACCCCAAAGACAAGCTGACGGTCCCGCTCCATCAGGCGCTGGTCGTGCTGTCGAGCGGCTACGGCGGCGGTGACCCGTCGACAACCGGTCCAGGCGCCGCGCAATTGAGCGCCTTCCTCAGCGCCGGACGCCTGGTCGAAGGCAACTCGGCGTTGCCCAAGACGCCAGTACCCGTCATCAGCATCCTCGCACCGCCGAGCGGTCTGGACGAGTACCGCCTCTTGGCACGCGAGTTCATGCAGAACCTCTCGAACCCGGATATCGGCGGATTCTTCAGCGTCATTCGCGACGGTCAGTCGAGCCACGCCAGTCGCATCGTCGACGCGGTGCGCGCCAGGTTTTCGCAAATGATCGTGGCGCGCTTTCGCTTGAGCTGCGTCGCGCCCAGCGTCACTCAAGATTTTTCGCTGCTCTTCAGGGGCAACGATCCGGCCATCGCCGGTGATGCTTCGTACACCGGCGTCCCGCTCGGTTTCGAGCCGAGTGATTGGCCGCTCGACGTCGACGCCGAACTGACACGTCAGAAGGCGCGCGATGCAGGCGGTGTCTATCCGGGCGGCAATCTGCGGGTTTTCGGCAATTTCTGCTGGGGCGGCGATCTGACGCGTGCCGAGGTCTATCTGCTGCCGCCCGGCGAATCGCTGCCGCGCGATTTGAGTGGCGAGAGCCTCGACGCAGCTCGCCAGGTGCAAAAGCGACTGATCGCTCTGGACATGCGCGGCACCGTGCTCGCGGCCAACGACTCGTTCGCCGAGTTCAGTCTGCCCGACTCCGACTCGATCTTGCATGGCGATGGAGACGCGACTGTCGTACGTCTGGTGGTGGTCGATCGCGCGTTACGACGCACGAGCGGTCTTTCGGAAGCCACCGTCCTGCAGCTCAAGGGGCGCACCCCGCCGCTGCCTCTGGTCCCGTGGGCCATTGCCGCCGGCGCGGTCTTCGTCGGTTTGGTGGTGCTCGCCTTCTTCTTGCGCAAGTCGAGCAAGCAACGCGCCCGCCAAAGCACGAACCCGGCGCCGCGTTTCGATGGCTCACCCTACGCGACGCCTTCGCCCGTGACGCGCTCGCCTCGCGGCAGCTCAGGCCCGGGAATCCGAGCCACGTTGGAGGGCCCCGCGGGGCGCTTCGTGCTCTTGCCAGGAGCGGATCTACGAGTGGGGCGTGACGGCGCGCGCTGCGCAGTCATCCTGAACGATCCACAAATCTCCGGTCTTCACGCCACCTTCCGCATCGAAGCCAATCGCGTGCTCGTACGCGACGAAGGCAGCACGAGCGGCACACGCATCTCGGGGCGGCTGCTCGAGGCCGGGCGTTTCCTGCCCGTCGAAAGCGGCACCGACGTGTTGCTGGGGCCCGAGACGCTACGCGTGACCATCGGCTGAATTCATGAGCATCCTCGCGAACCTGGGTCGCCAGACCATCCGCATCGGTAGACGCGCCGATGTGGAGCTGCGTCTCGACCAACCCAGCGTGAGCGCCTTGCACGCCGAAATCGTGCATCAAGGCCAGGGCCGCCTGTTGTTCCTGCCCGGTGACGAGGGACCCTGCTCTTGGAACGACCGCGTGCTCGAGCCCGGCGTGCCCGTACCGTTCGATTTTCAGAGTCACTTCATCCTGGGGACCGTCGAGCTACCGCTCACCCATTGGGCCATCTGCGAAATGGTCCTGCGGCGCGGCCTCTTGCCGCCTCACCCGCGCGAGCTGGTCCTGGGGCGCGATCCGGATCGCTGTCACCTGGTGTTCGCGAGCCCCGGCGTTTCAGGGCGACACGCCACGCTGACTTTTCCGGGGCCGCTGCTCGTCGACCACCATTCGACGAGCGGCACCTGGCACGACGGCCAGCGCTTGCCGGAAGAAACGAACGTTTCCCTGCCTGCGGACGGTGTCATCGCCGTGGGCCCGTTGCCGCTCCCCATTGCGTTGGCCCGCGAGATCCACGCGGCGCTCCAGACCGCCGACCGGCCTGCACAAGCCGGCGCCACCCACCAGATGGTGGAGATGGAGGCTCCACCGCCCCCGTTCTTGATCGTGCCAGCGCAGCCCGCGGCGCGGCAGCGCACCTTGATGGGCACCGTGCGCATGGAGATGGCGCGCGATCGGACCATCGGACGCACGGCCGACAACGACATCGTGCTCGACCACCCGCAGGTGTCGAGCCACCACGCCAAGTTGATCTCTGCCGGCGCGCAGCTGCTGCTCGAGGACCGAGGCAGTGAGCTGGGCACCTACGTGCGCGGCTCACGCCTCAAGCCGGGCCAACGCGTTCCTGTCGAAGATGGTGAACGGGTCTCGTTCGGCCCGCTTACTTCCATCCTGCATTACGAAGGCAGCTCGGTCGAACTCTTGCTCGAAGGTCAGGCCGACTGGGCAGGCCGTCCTCTGCTCGAGATCGAGGCGCGCCACCTCAGCGTCGAGGTGCCGGATCGCGACGCTCCGGGCAAGAACAAACTCTTGCTCGAAGACGTCTCTTTTCGCGCGTTACCCGGCGATTTAATCGCGCTCATGGGCCCGAGCGGCTCGGGCAAGACGACGCTCTTGCACCTGCTCACCGGCTACGTGACGCCCGGCCAGGGCCAAGTCCTGGTCAATGGCCAGCCGCTGGACAGCATCTTCAACGCCTTGCGCGGCAGCATCGGCTACGTCCCCCAGGACGACATCATCCATCCCGAGCTGACCGTTTGGGAGGCCGTACGCTACAGCGCGCGCTTCCGTCTGCCGCGCGACTACACGGACGCGGAAATCGACGAGCGCGTGCAGCGCACCCTGGCCGAACTCGGTCTGGAGAGCGTCGCTCACTTGTTCATCGGCAAACCCGAAGCCAAGGTCCTCAGCGGCGGCCAGCGCAAGCGCGTCAACATCGCACTCGAACTCGTCACCGATCCGGTGCTGTTGTTCTTGGACGAACCGACCAGTGGTCTAGCCGCCGACGACACGGCCGCCCTGGTCGAGCTGCTCGCGCATTTGGCCAAAACGATGGGGAAAACCATCGTCGCCACCATCCATCAGCCGGCGCGCCACGAGTACGAACGCTTCAACTTGGCGCTCGTTCTCGGCCACGGGGGCGTGCCCATCTACTTCGGGCCCACGCGCGAGGCCTACGGCTTTTTCGAGAGCTGGCGACCGCAAAGCGAGCGCTCGAACATCGACAATCCGCGCGATATGTTCGCCGAACTGGGCGAGCGCGAAACCCGCGAATCCCGGCGGGCCCCAGACGGCGTGACCGAGGGCCGTGCCGTGCTGCGCCGGCGCGTCGCCGAAGACTTCCGCGACGATTTCGAACGCTCGCGCATCTACGAGGCCATGCAGACAGGCGCCCGACAAATCGGTGGTGGTCCCGGGCAACGGGCCCAGGTGACGGCCCGCACACGCCCCCGCGGACAGCTGGCGCTGCTGCTCAGTCGTTACATGCGCGTGAAGGTCCGCGATCGCGTGGGCACCGCGATCTTGCTTCTGCAAGCTCCGATCATCGGTATTTTGCTGGCGATGGTGTTCGGGGCCCAAAAAGCCTCGGTCCCCTACTGGTGCCTGGGCGCGCTGGAAGAATTGGCACGCCGCGGCGGCGCGATCGCCCAGGGCGCCGATGGCGTGCTTTCGCGCATGCACGAAGCTCAGGACCACGCAGGCGCACTTTTCTTCCTGGTTGTCGCGGCCGTGTGGTTCGGCACCAGCAACGCTGCGCGCGAGATCGTCAGCGAGCGCAGCATCTACCGCCGCGAGCGCATGGTCCACTTGAGCATCGTCGAGTACGTGCTCTCGAAGTTCCTGGTGCTCAGCGCCTTCTCGGCCGTGCAGTGCACGGTGCTCTTGGCCATCGTCTTTTCCGCGCTGGGCTTGCACGGCGGCCCGCTGGGCTTTTTGACCAGCCTGAGCATGCTGATGCTCACCTCGTTCTGTTCGGTCGGTCTGGGGCTGTTGCTGAGCGCTGTCGTGCAGAGCAGCGAAGCTGCAATGGCTCTCACGCCCATCGCGCTCATTCCGCAGGTGGTGCTTGGCGGTCTGATGGTACCGGTCACGACCGTCGCCTGGCTGGGCGTTCCCATGCTGGCCGTCCCAGCGCGCTGGGGCTTCGAAGGCGTCGTGCGCATCGAGCGCTTGGCCGAAAAGAACGACCCGGCCTGGCGCATCCCGCTCGATGGCGTCCCCGACAGCCCGCCCGACTTCTTGAGCGGCGGCGCCTTCTCGTGCGCGGAAGCGCAACTCAAGAGCAAGGATTTTTTGGGCGCTTGGGGCTTCTCGACAGCGGACACGCCCTACTTGGCCGCCCTCGTGCTCGCCACGATGACCATCGGTTGCCTCGTCTTGGTGGCGCTCCAGCTGCGCCGCTCGGACAAGCGCTAGGCAAGGCGGCTCCGGCCGTACCTTCGAATCTCAATGCGTCGGGCTGCGACGCTGGGTTTCGATGAATTCGGCGTAGAGCGCCTGGACGGCTTGCTTGAACTCGGCCGGGATGACGCCAACGATGATGTTCACTTCGCTGGCGCCCTGATTGATCACGCGCACGTTGACGCTCGCTCGACCGAGCGCACCGAACACACGCGCCGCGATACCGACCGAGTGGCTCATGCCTTCGCCTACGACGGCGATCAGTGCCAAATCGGGTACCAAAGTGATCTTGTCGGGGCTGAGTGCGCCCTGGATTTCCGCCAGCACGTCGTCGGTCTGACCCTCGATCTGATCTTGCTCGACGATAACGTTGATGCCGTCGATGCTCGAGGGCGTGTGCTCGACGCTGATGCCACGGCGCTGGAAGATGCCGAGCAAGCGGTAGGCGAAACCCACCTCTTTGTTCATCAAGCTCTTCTCGACGCACACCATCGAAAAGCGCTCTTTGCCGGCAATGCCGGCGATGGCCGTCTCCTTGTACTCTTCGGCGCTGAGCTGCGACACGATGCGCGTGCCGAGGTGGCCGGGCTCGTTGGTGTTCTTGATGTGGATGGGGATGCCCACTTCGCGCACCGGCAAGGTCGCTTCATCGTGGAGCACGGAGGCGCCCATGTACGAAAGCTCGCGCAGCTCACGGTAGGTCACCTCGACCATGGGCTCGGGGTTTTCGACGATGCGGGGATCGGCCATCAACAAGCCGGAAACGTCGGTCCAGTTTTCATAGACTTCGGCGTGAATGGCGCGGGCCGCGATGGCGCCGCTGATGTCCGAGCCGCCGCGCGAAAAGGTCTTCAGCTTACCGCCGGGGCCTTGGCCATAAAAGCCGGGGATGACGTAGAGTTGGTTCGCATTGCCCAGGCGCTCGCCGAGCAGCGCGTAGCTCTTCGGATCCACGAGCCCGTTGCTCTGGATGAAGATCGTCTCGGCCGGATCGACGAACTCGGCGCCGAGGAACTCGGCAATGATCAGCGCGTTGAAGTACTCGCCGCGCGACGCGACGTAGTCGGCGCTCACGCCCGATTTCAACTCTTCGGCGAAGGCGTCGAGCGCTTGGCCGACGACTGGCGTCACTCCCAGCTCGCGCTCGATCTCGACGAAGCGCTGACGAACGGTCGAAAACGGTCCGGAGAAATCGGTGCTCATGCCGGCCATTTCGGCGCACAAATACAAGAGATCGGTGACCTTGGCCTCGGTCTTCACGCGCTTTCCGGGGGCCGAAACGACGACGACACGACGACGCGGATCGGCCTCGACGATGGCTTTGACCTTGCGGATTTGCATGGATTCCGCGCAGCTGGTGCCTCCGAATTTCGCGGCTATACGGCTCATACGGGCCGTGTGTTGCCACAGGCGCGAGCCGCTGGCCACCAGCCCGAAGCCCAGGCGCTATTCGCCTGGCTTGGCTCAGGATTTCGACCGAACCGCCGTTCTACTGAACGTGCATCTTCCTCTCGTCGACCCCTCGCCCAGCGAACGGCCGCCGATGCCCAGCCTGCTCGCCCGGGAGGGCGACGCCTCGCCCATCGTCGAGCGCCTGCTCCGGCTGCTCGAATCCGAGGACTATCACCCGCCACACCTGCCCTCGACTGCAGTGCAGCTGCTCGAGCTGTCGCGCAACCCCGACGTGCAGCCTGGCTCGATGGTGGCTCTGCTCGAACGGGATCCGCTGTTGGCCGCCGAATTGCTGAGGCTGGCGCAGAGTTCTCAGTACGGTGGCTCGTTCTCGGTGCGCACGCTCGACGAGGCCATCGTTCGCGTTGGCATGCGGCGCATCGGCGAACTGTTCTTGCATGCAGCGCTCGAGGCTCGCGTGTTTCGGTCACCCGATTATCAAAGGGTCATGGACGAGTTGCGGCGCCACTCGGTGGCCGTCGCCCACCTCTCGAGGCTGGTGGGACGCTCCGCGGGCGTCGACGACGAGGCTGCATTCATCGCCGGACTACTCCACGATGTCGGCATCGCCGCCAGCTTGATTGCCGTCGTCGAAACCACCCCCAGCGGCGAGAAGCCGCCAAGCTTCGAAGCCGTGTGGCCCGCCGTCGCCCGGGTTCACCAATATGCTGGCGGTCTCGTCGCCAGCTTGTGGAGGTTTCCATCCGACGTGGCGTTCGTCATCGAGCGCCACCACGACGCACTGGTCCAGGGCAACACGCACCCACTGGTGGCCGTCGTCGGCCTGGCGGATTGGGTAGCGGGTGAGCTGGGCTTCGCCTTTGCGACCGAGCACGATCCGGACGGCGGAGCGCCACTGCTCGATGCGCTCGGTCTACGCGCCAGCGAGGCGCAACAGCTGCTCGCCGATGCGTCTCGCGTGCTCGAACGCGTGCACTGATGCACGGGGGGCCGCGCCGCTGAGGCGCGCTCGTCCGTGCTGCTTCGTTTGCGCGCCTCAGCGGCGCGCTTCGATGCCCCAAATCTCTTTGCCGTAGGCGCGGATGGTTCGGTCGCTCGAGAAAAATCCCATACGGGCGACGTTCAGGATCGATTTGCGGGTCCAATTGGCCTGGTCACGATACGCCTGCTCCACCACGGTTTGGCAAGCCGCGTAGCTGCGGAAGTCGGCCAGCACCAAGTACGGATCGCGGTTGAGCAGCCCATCCATGAGACCCTGAAAGCGACTGGGATCTTCGGGGCTGAACTGACCGCGGGAGATGGCATCGATGGCGCCGCGGACCGTGCGATCGGCGAAGTAGATCTGGCGCGGATCGTAACCGGCACGCTTGGTGGCTTCGACCTGATCGACGTGGAGGCCGAACAGGAACATGTTCTCCTCGCCGATGTTGTCCTTCATCTCGACGTTGGCGCCATCGAGCGTACCGATGGTGAGCGCGCCGTTCATGGCAAACTTCATGTTGCCGGTGCCAGAGGCTTCGAGACCTGCGGTCGAGATCTGCTCGGACACTTCCGTTGCCGGGATGATCAACTCGGCCCACGACACGTTGTAGTTGGGCACGAAGATGAGCCGCAGTTTCTGGCGGATAGCCGGGTCGCTGTCGATGACGCTGCCCACCGAGTTAGCCAACCAGATGATGTTCTTGGCCGTTTCGTAGCCGGGAGCTGCCTTGCCGCCGAACAAGAACGTGCGCGGCACGGCGGCTGCCAAGCGCGCGGGATCGGCCTTGTAAGCCTGGTAGAGCGAAACGGCGTGCAGGATGTTCAGGTGCTGGCGTTTGTACTCGTGGATGCGCTTGATTTGGCTGTCCAAGATGAACGTCGGATCGAACTCGATGGCGTGATCGCGCCACAATTTGTCGGCCAGTCGCTGCTTGTTGTGCAGTTTGACGGCGCTCCATTCGGCCTGGAACGAGGCGTCACCCGCCACGCTTTCGAGCTGCTTGAGTCGGTCGCAGTCGATCTCCCAGCCCTTGCCCACCACGCGATTGAGCAGAACGGTCTGCTCGGGATTGCATTTCAGCATCCAGCGACGTGGCGTGACGCCGTTCGTCTGATTCAAGAGCTTGCCCGGCTCGAACTCGTCGAAGTCCTTGAACAGATTGTCCTTGATCAGTTGCGAATGGAGCGCCGACACGCCATTCACGCGCGAGCTGCCGAGCACGGCCAAGTTGGCCATGCGCACGTAGCGCTCGATTCCCTCTTCGATCAGGCTCATGCGACGCTTGCGGTCTTGGTCGCCGGGGAAGCGGACCTCGAGCTTCTCGAGAAAGCGCGCATTGATCTCGTAGATGATCTGCAGGTGGCGTGGCAGCACGGTCTCGAACAGCCAAAGCGGCCACTTTTCCAGGGCTTCGGGCAGCAGCGTGTGGTTCGTGTAGTTGATGCTCTCGCGGGTGATCGTCCAGGCCTCGTTCCACTCCAGCTCGTGTTCGTCGACCAACACGCGCATCAGCTCGGCCACCGCCAAGGCGGGGTGCGTGTCGTTGAGCTGAAAAGCCGCCGCGTGCGGCAGCGTTCGGATGTCTTGGTGGGCGACCATGTGGCGCGCAATGGCGTCCTGCAGCGTGGCCGAGACCAAGAAATACTCTTGCTTGAGGCGCAGCTCCTTACCCAGCGGGTGATTGTCGTTGGGGTAAAGGACGCGCGTGATGTTCTCGTCGTGGCTGCGGCGTTCGACGGCGCGGGCGTAGTCACCGGCATTGAAGTAGGAGATATCGAAGTCGTGGTTGGCCCGCGCGCTCCACAAACGCAGCGTGTTCACGGTCTCGATTTGGTAGCCGGGCACCGGAATGTCGTGCGCGACGGCCAGCACGCTCTCGGTGTCGACCCACTCGTGCACGATGCGACCGCTCGGCCCGGAGTATTGGATGACGCGGCCGCGGAAGCGGACCGAGTAGCTGCGCTCGGGGCGCGCGATCTCCCAAGGCGAGCCGTACTGGAGCCACATGTCGGGCGCCTCTTGCTGGCGGCCGTTGACGATGTCCTGCCGAAAAATGCCGTAGTCGTAACGCAAGCCGTAGCCCATGGCCGGCATGCCCAGCGTGGCCAGGCTGTCCATGAAGCATGCGGCCAGACGACCGAGGCCACCGTTGCCCAGGCCTGGGTCGCGCTCGTCCTCGATGATCGCCTCCAGATCGAGGTTGAGCTCGGCCAGCGCGGCCTTGGCTTCCTCGTAGATGCCCAGGGACATGAGGCCGTCGGAAAGCAGCCGGCCCATGAGAAATTCGAGCGACAAATAGTAGACATGCTTGGGTCGCGTCTCGACGCGCTCCTGCCATGTCTTGGTCCAGCGGTCGTACATGCGGTCGCGCGCGGCGCGGGCGATGGCGACGAAGTTGTCGAGCGAAGTCGCTGCGCTGGGATGCTTTCCCAACGTGTGCTGCACGTGCTGCACGAACGACTCGACGAGGGCCTCCTTGTCGAGGCCGAGTTGATCCACCGGAATGTCCATGCGCTGGGTGTTCACGGCCGAGAGGATAACCATGACAGGCGCTCTCGCCCAAGGGGCTCGTCTCACCTAACCTCCGCCGGCCATGTCCCGATCCAAGCTGAACAATCCTGCTCTTTGGGCCCTGCTGCTCGCTGTCGTACCCGGTTGCGGGTCCGGAGACGTTCCTCGGCCGTCGTCGCCCCCGCCGCCTCCGCCGCCCCCGCCCGAGCACGTTCCGCCACCAGAAGAAGCCAAGAAGCCTCCAACCCCGGAAGAGCTCGGCATCCGCATCCTCGCAGACGTCGGTTTCAAGACGCCAGAGAGCGTTTTGTACGACGACGCTCAGGACACTTACTTCGTCAGCAACATCAACGGCTCGCCGCTCGACGTCGACAACAACGGCTTCATCTCGAAGGTGACGCCAACGGGTGAGGTCACTCTCAAGTTCATCGAAGGCGGTCAGAACGGCGTCACGCTCAATGCGCCCAAGGGCATGGCCGTCTCGGCCGGTCTCCTCTACGTGGCCGACATCGACCGCGTGCGCACATTCGACGTGACGACGGGCGTCTTCGAGGGTGAGATCGTGCTGCCCGGTTCGACGTTCGTGAACGACGTCGCCGAGGCGCCGGACGGCGGCCTCTACGTGACCGATTCGGGCCTGGACAAGACGTTTTCGTCCACCGGCACCGACGCCATCTACAAAATCGTCAAGGGCAAGGCCAAGAAGCTGCTCTCCGGCAAGAAGCTGGGCGCTCCCAACGGCGTCTTGGCCGGCGAAGGTGGCGTCTGGGTCGTGACGTACCTGACGGGCGAGCTCTACTTCGTGACGGACAAGGGCAAGCAGGAGCGCACGCAGAAACTGCCGAAGGGCGCCAACGACGGCGTCGTGCAGACGAAGGCCGGCGCGGTGTTGGTCTCGTCGTGGGAGGGCTCGTCCGTGTTTACGGGGGCGCCCGGAGGTGAGTTCACCGAGATGCTCAGCGGACTCACCTCGCCTGCCGACATCGGCTACGACGAAAAGCGCAACCGTTTGCTCGTGCCTTTGTTCCAGAAAGACGAAGTCGTTTTTCAAGATCTGGACAAACTGACGGTCGGCACGAACCCCGCGCCTACATCCGTTTCAGCCGGTCCCGTGGCTCGCTGAGCCAAGGACTTGCTGGAGGCGAAACCCAGAGTCAGATTGAGGCGTAGGGATATCATGTGTGCCGCCCTGCGCTTCGGTCTGCTGGCCTGCTCCGCCTTGGCTTTCGCTTGCGCGCGAGGCGAAACCACCAGCGCTCGGCCCAAGCCCGTTGAGATCGCTGCCGCGACGAACGAAGCCCCAGAGCTCCCGACGTCGACGCAGCAGTTGAAAGCAAGCGGGCAGCTCGGCCCCGGTCGCGGGACCCTGATTGTCGACATCGAGCCTGCGGCTGGCAGTAAACTCTCCGAGGGGGCGCCGCTGCGACTCAGTGCGGTCGGGCCGCACCTCACCTTTCCCGAAGCTATCCGTACCGAGCTTTCGGCTGCGCACCTGCCGCTGCGTCTGCCCATCGTGGTGAGTGATGGCGCCACCGGGCCGGCGGAGCTGAACCTGACCTATTACACCTGCTCGCACGGCGCAGACGCAGTCTGCCGTCCCGAGCGCGCGCGCCTCACCGTCGAGCTCGATCTGAGCGGCTCGAGCGAAGGCGGCGAAGCGCACCTCACGCACCGCGCCGGCAGCTGATCAGGCGAGCTTCTTTTCGAGAAAGAGCGCGCGACCCATCACTGGATCGAGGGTGAACGTCTCGGCGCCTTGCACGCCTCTGCCCGGCGGACCAGCATGCACGCGCTCATGCGCGCCGCACGCTTCGCTCCCCTCTGGGTCCTGCTCTGTTCGTCCTGCACGGAAAAGCCCGCCGAACCCGGGGCGCCACTGGTCGAGCCCGCAGTCGCCGCGGAGCGGGTGCCGACTGGCGTCGCAGTGACGGCTCCGACACTGACCCAGCCACGCGTCGCCGTGGCCGTCGAACGCACGCCGGCCGAACTCGATGCTGCGCTCCGCCAAGCCTGCAGCCAGGGGCTCGTCGACAAGGAGCCCCTGCTCTTGGATTTCGGCGCCAACTGGTGCGGCGACTGCAAGAAGCTACACATCATGAAAGAGCGGGCGCCAATCGCTGACGAACTCGCGCATTTCCAGGTGGTCGACATCAACATCACCGATCCCGACAAGCACGCCGCGCTCATGCGCGCCTACCAGGTGAAAGCCATCGCCCGCTGGGTCGTGCTCCGCCCCACCGATTGCAGCGCGCCCGTCACCGACTGGCCACGCGGCGCGACCCGGGTGGTCGAACCCAGCTCGAGTGGCGACGCGACCGCCGACCAGCTGGTTGCCTGGCTGCGCGCCGCCCGCGGCTGAGCTAAGACGCGCGCCATGCGTCTCCCGACGATCCTGAGCCCGCTCGTCTTGCTTGTCGCTTGCGGTGGCCGAGCTCCCGCAAAGCCCGCCCAAAGTCCTGAGCCAGAGAAGCCTCCGGTGGCCGCGACCGAAGCGAACAAGCCCGAGCCTGAAGCGAAGAAGCCCGAGCGAGCCACCCCGGCAACCGCCGAGCACGTGCAGCTGGCCGATGGCGATTTGGCCACCATCGCCTCGCCCTGCGGCGTCTACATCGTCATCTCGTGGCGCGGCAGCACGGTGCGAGGCCTCTTGGCGGCGCGCGAAGTCAAAACCATGAACCCACCCAATCCCAAAATCTGGCTCTTGGATGGCGTCCTCACCGAACTGAGCGTCGTGGCTGCATCCCAACTCGAAGCCGAGAAGCTGCGCGGCAAGCCGCTGCTCGATCACTACCGGGGCTGGGAGCTTGGCTGGGCCGCCAAAAGAAACGGCTGGGCCGTACCCGAGGCCCAGGTGTTCATGTCCGAGCAGACGCGTCCGGGCTCCGGGCTCGCGGCGCAAGTCTGGGCCTTCAGCGCTCCGGGCAAGATGGACGTCTTGGGGGTTCCCGTCACGGGCATGTCCTACGCCACCGTCGCCATCGACGATCTGATTCTGACGACTGCAGTGCCTTTTCGGCCCGGCGACGATCCCCAGCGTGCTCTTGGCCTGTTCGTCTCGCTGTTCCGCACGATCCAGCAGGAACGCGGGGCGCCCGATGTCGCGGCGTTGTCGCGCCAGGTGCGAGACGAGTCCGTCGCCGAGCCCAGCTGCAAGCTCGTTCACGGCGGGTGACAATCGAGGCCCAAGGCGCGCGGGCCTCGATGCAGCTCGAGCTACGCAGCTTTCGCGGCCTTAGCCTACGCAGCGCACGGTGACTTGGTGGTTGTGCGTAGCGTCACCATAGCCGCCTTCGCCCGACGTTTTCACGACCGTTTCACCTTGCCCCAGCGCGTGGAAGTCCGCGGCCGTCAGCGACAGACCGTGCGTGTGCGCGCCGGTGATCGTGTAGTAGTGCGCCGCGCCGAGTAGCACTTCGGCGGCCGTAATCGTCAATTCGTGCGGATGGGGCGCCGCGATATCGGTCTTGACCCGACCGCAGCTGCCGGCCCCGGCAAAGCCGCCTTCAGCGCTGTCGCCACCCGAAGCCGGTGCGCCGCCCGACGCATTCGGATTGCCTCCGCTGCCATTGCCGCCCGCTCCATTGGGCGAGCCCCCACTGTCTGCGTTCTCGGTGCCGCCTTCGCAGCCCAAGAGCCACGCCGTCCCGAACGCCGCACCACAACCGATAAACTCGCGTCGCTTCACCATGGTGCGTCGATCATGGTCCAGGCGGGCTCGGCTCGTCCAGCGCGAACGGCTCGATGCCCAAACCTCGCGAAACCAGGGCGTGACAGAGATAGATGAAGGGCGTGAGGCCCAGGGCGATGAAGATTTTGAGCCCGTAGGCCGAAAAGACGATGTTCAAGATCTGCGAAAAGCCGAGCATGCCCGTCCAGGCCACGAAGTTGATGGCGATCGTGTCGATCAACTGCGAAATAGCCGTGGAGCCGGTCGCGCGCAGCCACAGGTGACGCGGGCCCGACAGGCGCTTCAAGAAATTGAACACGCCGATGTCGACGAACTGCGACACCAAAAAGGCGCACAAAGACGCGATGAGCATGCGCTGCGACCCCAAGAAGACGTTTTTGAACGTGCTTTCGTTGACGCCGCTCCAGTCTGCCGCCCGCGTGAACTCGGCGATGGGAATGGCGCCCGCCACGTAGATGATGAAGAACGCCAGAAGCGCCATGCAAAAGCCGACGAGCGTCACGAAGCGAGCGGCCTTTTTGCCGTAGAACTCGTTCAGCACATCGGTCAGCAAGAAGGTGACGGGGAACGGCACCATGCCGACCGTGGTGGTGAACTCCAGACCGAACAGCTGCGTCTGCACGAGCTTCCCGCCGACGATGTCACCGACCAGAAAGCAGGTGAGGAATGTGGCAGCGAGTACGAAGAACAGCTTGTGGCGAGCGTCGAGCAACATGGCCGTGCGCCGGAGTAAACCACGAAAAGAGAACGCCGAACCCGGGTGGTTCGGCGTTCTTGGCTCAGGATGCGTCGAATTTCAGGGTGCCGCTACGATCTTGAACTCGATGCGGCGGTTCTGTTCACGACCGGGTCGGGTCGCGTTGTCGGCGATCGGCTCGGTGGGTCCCGCGCCGCGCGAGATGACGCGATCGTCGGCGATGCCCTTGGTGACCAGGTACGCCTTGACCGAAGCTGCGCGCTGCTCGCTCAGCTTCTGGTTGACCTCGGCTGTGCCTTCGCTCGAGGTATGCCCCGAAATCTCGATCCGGATGCTCTGGTACTTATCGAGCACCTCGTAGGCCGCGTCGAGCGTAGCGTACGATTCTTTGCGGATCGTCGCTTTGCCCTGATCGAAGGCGATGCCTGTCATGACGCCGGTGAAGCGCTTCATGGCTTCGGGCATCTGATCGGGGCAGCCGTCGTTGTCTTCGAAGCCGTTGCGCGTCTCGGCCTCGCTCGGGCACTTGTCGACGTCGTCGTTGAAACCGTCGCCATCCGTGTCCTTGATGGCGCAACCGTCGGGCGCCACGCCCTTGGTGTCGGGGCACATGTCACACGGTACCGGAATACCGTCCATGTCCGCGTCGGCTTCGCTGACAGCCACTTCGGGGCAGCCATCGGCGGTGGTCGCTGCTTGGTTGGGGCAGTGATCTTCCGCATCGAACAGGCCGTCACCGTCGCTGTCGCCCGGGCAACCGTCGGCGGTGAGCGCGCCCTTGGTCGGGCACTTGTCCTCGGTGTCGTAGAGACCGTCGTAGTCGGTATCGACCGGCATGGGCGGCGGGTTGCGATCGAACGTGAAGGTCGCGCCGAGCAGGATGTCGAAGCTGTTGGCGGCCGTTCCTTGCGGCGTATTGCGCTTCTGCGTCAACGTGTCGCGCAGATCCAAGCGGATCGATACCAGGCGATGGACGGGCACCTTGGCGCCGACGCCAAAGTGAAACGCCGGATCGGCATCGTGACCCATGACCTGGCTGCTGGCGCCCAGCACGCCACCACCGACCGTGACGAACGGCACGATGCTGTAGAAGGGCAGCTGCAAGATACCGTGAGCGCGCGCCGCGTAGAGCAGAGCGGTATCGTTGGTGGCTCGCGTCTCGGTCGGGCTGATCATGCCTTCGGCTTCGACGCCCAAGAACGACAGCGGAAAGTAGGCGATGCGCGCGCCGAACTCGGGACTGACGGTGTTGTACGCCTCGGCATTCGAACCCGGCCGTTGCAGGTTGTGAGCAGGCGAAGGGAACAACAGGCCCGTGAACAGGCCGACCTCCCAGAGGTTATGGTGCGGCTTGAAGCGCTGCATGTACGGGACCGCTGCGAAGCGGGCCGAGTCACTCATGCTATGGTTGGGGTTGGCGCGTTCGCCAGCGTAGGGCGGCGGACCGATGGGCGAAGGCGTCATTTCAGCCTGCCCCGGTTCCGCCTGCGGCAGAGTGTCAGTGCTGACCGGTGCGGCCTCGGGCACAGCGGCGTCGCTCGTGGTCGTGGCTGCGGGAGCCGCATCCGTCGAAGCCGAGCCCGACGCCCCAATGCTCGCGCCTTGCGCCAGAGCTGCTTGAGCCCCCAGCAAAGATACGAGAACCCCTCCCCAAGTGTGTCGTTTCATTCTTTCACTTTCCCTCTTTCAACAATCTGCGCAGCGGACGGACCGACAGCACAGGCCGCGAGGTTAAGAGCGTTGGGCGAAACCGTAAAGCGACCATTTCGCCACAGAAGCCGCAAAATTCCGCAAAATCCGCGACCCACAGCCAAGGTTGTATAACTAATTCTGTGCCTTCGGCGGGCGAATGTGGGATGAGCCGCCGCGTTCATGCAGCGCCTTCTCGGTCCGGCTCGCACCATCTTTGGCAATCGCGACTTCACCGTGCTGCTCGTCTGCAACGTGTTGGTGGGGCTCGCCTACTCGTTCGTCGCGCCGTTCCTGTCGATGTTCGGCACGCTCGAGGTGGGCATGTCGCCCTTCGTCTTCAGTGTCTTCATGACGACGACGTCGATCGCCGCCATCGGCATCTCGACCGTGCTCGCGCGCTGGTCGGACACGCGCTATTCGCGCCGAACCATCCTCGCCGTCGGCGGCTTCTCTGGCATGCTGGGCTACTTGGGCTTCGCCTTCGTGCGTGACGTCGTCGGGCTCACGCTCGTCGGCGCCATCCTGCTGGGCCTGGCATCCAACACCTTCTCGCAGCTCTTTGCGTACGCGCGCGATCTGCTCTCGCGCAGTGACGTGCCACCGGCGCAAACGCCGCTCTACATGAACGTATTTCGTCTGTTCTTCGCGCTCTCGTGGACGGTGGGACCCGCCGCCGCGGCCTGGGTCATGTCGATCTGGTCGTACGTTGGGACCTTTTTGGTCGCAGGCAGCTTGTTCGGCGTGTTCTTTCTCACGGTGCTGCTCTTGGTCCCGGCAGTCCCGCCCAGCAAGAAGAGCCTCGAAGCCGCAGCCGAGTTGCCGCTGAGCAAAGCCTTCAAGAATGGGCCGCTGCTCGCCCACTTCATCGGTTTGGCGTTGTTCTTCTGCTGCTCGACGCTCGGTATGATGAACTTGCCGCTGCTCATCTTGAACGAACTCCACGGCGTCGAATGGCAGGTCGGTATCGCCTACAGTGTCGCGCCGATCTTCGAGCTGCCGCTGATGCTCTACTTCGGCCTTCTGGCCTCACGCAGCGACCACGCGCGCCTGATCCGCTTCGCGCTCGGCTTGGCCGTCGTCTACTACGCGCTGCTCTCGCTCGTCGGCGCGCCCTGGCACGTTTACCCTCTGCAAATCCTCAGCGCCGCCATCGTCGCCGTCACCAGCGGCGTGGCCATCACCTTCTTCCAAAATTTCCTGCCCAATCAGGCCGGCACCGCCACGAACGTCTACTCGACCGCCAACCGCATCGGCGCGACCGTCGGCTACCTGCTGTTTGGCGCCCTGCTGTCCGCCTTTGGTCATCGCTCGGTGTTCGTGGCCTGCGCCGGCCTCTCACTGGTCGCCTCGAGCATCCTCTACGCCTACCGGCCAGAGCGAACCGCGCCGATTGCAGCCTGAAATGCATTGCCCAGCGCGCAACCTTCACTAAGAAACAGCCCGCAATGCCGACCATCGAGTTCGAAGGCACCGGTCTGGCCGGTGAAAAAACCGTCGACGTCCCCGAGGGCGGCGATTTGCTCGACATTTGCGACACGATCCTCGCGCCCATCGCCTTTTCGTGTCGGTCGGCCAGCTGCGGCACCTGCCACATCGAGGTGCTCGAAGGCATCGAGCTATTCGAGCCAGCCAACGAAGAAGAAGCCGATCTGCTCGACTTGCTGCACGGCCCCGCGACCAGCCGCCTGGCCTGCCAGGCTCAGATCAAGCCTGGGCCCGGGTTCATCCGCATTCGGCCCGTGCGCTGAGCGCCGCCGCCGTTGGAACGGTCCGTTCTAGTTAGAAATGGATCTAAACCATCCTCTTGGAAGCGGCTCTTTGAGCTGAATTGAACCACACTCGGAGCGCGCTCTGGGTACCTTTGAGCCTGCTCGCCGCCTAGCGGACGAAGCTCGATTTCTTCCGACTGGAACAAGAACCGGCCGCGGGACGGCC
>Ga0105046_10001983_pt1 | contig 31987 bp, 29 predicted proteins | sample MAT03_FD_78385 | JGI IMG/M metagenome (GOLD analysis project Ga0105046, IMG submission 78385) | Freshwater microbial communities from Lake Fryxell liftoff mats and glacier meltwater in Antarctica - MAT-03 (megahit assembly) | ecosystem: Environmental > Aquatic > Freshwater > Ice > Liftoff...
ACCGCGACCTATGCGGACGTGCTTGCGGCTCCCGAGCACCTCGTGGCCGAGATCCTCGATGGCGCGCTGACGCTCAGTCCGCGACCGGCCGGCCCTCACGCTGAGGCCACGGCGGTCTTGGGTATGGATATCGGTTCGGCCTTTCACCGCGGGCGCGGTGGGCCTGGTGGCTGGATCATCCTCGATGAACCCGAGCTCCACCTGGGTCCTCAGATCCTGGTGCCCGATGTCGCGGGCTGGCGTAAAGAACGGCTGCCGCGCGTGCCCGACGCGCCCTACTTCACGCTGGCGCCCGATTGGGTCTGCGAAGTGCTGTCTCCCAGCACGCACCTGGTCGATCGGCGCACCAAGATGCGCATCTACGCGGAAGAAGCCATCCCGCATCTGTGGCTCGTCGATCCGCTCGTGCGTTCGCTCGAAGTCTACGTCCTCGACGGCGCGAGCTACCGCGCCCACGGCACCTTCGGCGAAAACGAGCGCGTGCGGGTGGCGCCTTTCGAGGCGCTCGAACTCGAACTCGAGGCTCTCTGGCCATCGACCGTGACCCCGCTACCGGGCACCGAGTGAAATTGCCCCGGGACTTTGGGCGCGAAATTTTCTAGCTTTCGAATATGACCCAGACCGCTTCCTCGCTTAGCGCTTCGCTTCTCACCTTCTTGGTCGCCGCCTCTGCCCTCGTCGCGTGCGGCGGTGGCAGCGCCGACGGCTCCGAAACCTCGCCCTCCGCGCTCGCCGCGCGCATGTCCAAGTGCCCTGCGCTCACTGTCACCCAAGACGACACGGCCGCCACCTGCCTCATCGGCAGCTACGAAGGTGAAACCCTCGCCGGTGAAGCTTGCTCACTCGGAGTGCTGGCCAACAACGCGTTCGAGTTCATCAGCCCCAAGCTATCCGTCAGCTTCACGGCGCCCGCCGGCAAGGCCTTCGTCTACAGCTACACCTCGATCCAAGAGGTGAACCAGCTCTTCTGGTCGGTGTCCGAGCCGTTCTCGGCCGCGACCTACTACAAACTCGATTTCACTGCGGGCTGGGGCGCGAACTACCCCGCGACAGACCGCAAGATCACGATCGAGGTCGCCGAGAACACGGCTGACGTCGACACGACCGTCGTCTGCGTCGTCAAGCTCTGAGCGGGGCCAGGGCGACCTGCGCCTGGCGATCCGTGGTAGCCTGACGCACATGAACGAGCCCGCCCGGCGCGTCGCCACCTACGAAGACGTCCTTCGCAGCCCGGAGAACGTGGTGGCCGAGCTCATCCACGGCGTACTCCACCAATCGCCGCGTCTCGAATTGACACGTCTATTGCCGCTGCCAGGCTGTTCGGAGCGTCCCCATGCCCCCTGAGGATCTAGTCCATCAGCTCATCTACGTGAGCGCGGCCCGCGAACCTTTCAGCGCCCCTGCGCTCGCGCTACTGCTCCTCAAGGCCCGCGCGAACAACCGCCGACTCGGCGTCAGCGGTCTGCTGGTCCACAAGGACGGCTCCTTTTTCCAAGTGCTCGAAGGCAACAAGGACGTCGTCGAGTCGCTCTTCGCGCTCATCTCCCGAGACAAGCGACACGACCGCTCGGTGGTCCTTGTGCGAGGCAGCGCGCCCCGCGCCTTCAGCCAATGGTCGATGGGCTTCGTCGCTGCCGAAGACGTGACGCGCATGCCCGGCTTCGTCGACTTCTTTAAAACGGGACTCAACGGCGACGTCGACGAACAGAAAGCCACTCGGGCGCGCTCCATGGCGCTGGCTTTTCGCGAAGGGCGTTTTCGGCAGTTTGTCGACGGTCGCTGAAGCCGATCCTGGCCAGGACGATCCCGCTCGAGGCTGCTCTCGTTCAGCTCCAATCGCTCGGATCGACCAAGTAGAAATGCGCGAGCACCTCGAACAGCTCGGGGTGCTTTTCCTTCATGCGCTCGGGTTCATCGAAGAAGAACTCGGTGGCGACGGCGAAGAACTCGGCTTCGTTCGTGGCGCCGTAGTGATCGAGAAAGCTGCGGGTGCCGCTGACGGCGGCGCTTTGCAGTTTCGCGAACTCGCGCTGGCACACTTCGGCGTAGCGCGCGTAGTCGGCCGCATCGTGGAGCGGCGGAGCCCCGTCAGCGCGCCCGTCCAGCATGTCCAGCTTGTGAGCAAACTCGTGGAGAACGACGTTGTGACCGCGCTCGGCATGGCGACCGCGTCGGACCGCGTCCCAAACCAAGATGACAGGGCCACGCAGGTGCGCTTCGCCCAGCAACGCCGCGCCCTGATGCGGCACGGGCACCAAGCTCTGTTGAAAGATGCCGGGCTCGCGGACGGGCGCGCGGACGGTGCTGGGGTAGACGACGATCGTTTCGACGTCTTCGTAGAGAAAGTGCGGCAAACCGAGAATCAAGAGACACGCGTAACCGGCTACGGTCACGCGGATCTCGTCGTCGATCTCGAGACCGCCACCAGCTTGCCAGTTCTTCTCGGCGACAAAGACCTGGACGAGTTCGAGCCAGTGCCGCCGGACGTCGTCCGGCAAACGCTCGGACACGGGCACCCACCGCGGCAGTGCTGCGAGCCAACTTTCTGGAAAGGGCGATTCGAGCAGCTTCTGGCGACGATGATCCCGAATCCAATCGAACAACATGCCTGCGAGTCTAGTTCGCTTTCAGCGACAAGCGCTCAGAAACGCAGCCCGAGTGCAGCGCGGACCGAGCTTACCTTACCTTTGCTTGACCGCACGCGAGCGAGCCGGGAAACTGCAACATGGGGACTCCCTCGATTCCATTCCGCTTTTCTCGTGTTGCTCTCGCTTCTGCAACGGCCGCTGGCCTCGTAGTGGGCGGCTGCGCTACCGAGACAGTCGACGCGAGCGACATCCGCACGGCCGGCATGCACCCGGTTTACAGCGCGCTTTCCACCGGAGACGGCAAGACCACGGTGACCGGCGAACTCCGCGTCGGAGGTGACGACGGCACCTTCGTGGTCCTGGTCGCCGGCGATGAGCTGACCGCCTCGGCCGGCGACGAAGAAAAAGCGATGAAAGCCATCGACGATGGCCTTCGCTACGAGACCAGCTTCGCGGTCGACGCCGCGGGCACTCTGGTCAACGTCGCCTTGTCGCGTGGCGATTCCGCTGACGGCAATACGAATGGCCCGAAATCCCAAGTCGAGATTCCGCAGCCCTTCACTCTCTCGCTCAGCAAGCTGAAGGCAGGCAGCTCGATTCCGCGCGGCGGCGACGTGGCCATCGAGTGGGATCCGGCTGGCTCGGGTGAGGTGTCTTGGGAGCTCGACGGCGACTGCGTTTTCTACTCGTGGGGCTCGACCGAAGACGACGGAGCCTTCTCCATCCCGAGTGACGAGATCGACACCGCCGGAATCGACGAAGGTGAGACGTGCGAAGTGACCATCACCGTCGAACGTGTTCAGCGCGGCAGCGTCGACCCCATCTTCGCCAAGGAAGGCGGCACCATCCGCGCCACCCAGCAGCGCACTGTCGCCTTCGAATCGAGTCCCGGGCCGAGCGAATGAGGCGAATTTTGCCACGCTCCCTTGATCGAGCAGCTGGTTCGGGCCCAATAGGGGCCATGCCCAAGAAGAAGCAGGAGAAGAAATTGGCCAAAGCGACCGCAGCGCAAGCCATCGGAAAAGCCATCTTGGGCCTGGTCTCCGAAGTGCCGACGAGCCATGAGGCCCAGAGCCCGACCCCGCACGAGCGCGCGAGAGAGATCCAAATCGCCGGCGCCCTGAGGGCAGCTGGCGTCTCCGGGGCACTCGCCTTGCCACCCGGACCCTTCGCTCTCTTGACCATCCTTCCCGATCTGGGAGCCGTCTGGAAGCTGCAGGCGCAGATGGTGGCCGACATTGCCGCGGCCTACGGCAAGACAGCCAAGCTCAGCCAAGAGCAGATGCTCTATTGCCTCTTTCGACACGCTGCCGCCCAAGCCTTCCGCGACGTGACGCTGCGCGTTGGTGAGCGATTGGTGTTCCGACCCGCGACCATGCGAGTGCTCCAAAAACTGGGCGAGCGCGTCGGCGTCAAGCTGACCCAACGCGTCATCGCCAAGTCCGTCGCCAAATGGCTGCCGGTGGTTGGCGCGGTCGGTGTGGGGGCCTACGCCTACTACGACACGACCCAAGTGGGCGCGACGGCTATCGAGCTGTTCGAGCAGGATTTCGAGATAACGAGCGCCGAGCCATGATGCGCACGAAGATCCACCTTTCGTCGATGCTCCTTTTGAGCGCCTGCGGCGGCAGCGCCTACGCGCGCGACGGCTTCGCCGAGAAGCTGCGCGGCGGGTGCAACGAACTCACGTGCGAGAAGTTGGCGCTGGAGGCGCGCGATCGGGCGGCGCGTTGCGCGGCCGAAGAAGACGACGATCCAAAAGCCTGCAACCAGGTTCAGCGCGAGCTGGGCCAGGCCGAAGCACTGCTGTCGCGCTCGGAGCTCGTGGTCGGTCGCGACGAGGCGGCGGAGAAGCGAGCCGCAGAGATGCAGGCAGCCCACGACAAGCAGCAACGCGAGCAAAAAGCCGAAGCTGCCGAGCGAGCAGTCCGGCAGAAGAAGGCCGACGCCCTGCCCGCGACGGGCAAGTGATCACCATGTCGCGCGGAGCAGGCGCTCTTCTTCTTTTGGTTTCGCTATCGTGGGCGTGCGACCAGGCGGACGAGCCGGTGGTCCGGCCGACACCGAAGCAGCTCCGACAAGCCGCGCCCCCCCCCTGCTTTCGAACATTCGCTCGCTGCCAAAGTTCCGCTGCCCTGGCTCCCGCTTCAGCAGGAAGCGGGCCAAGTTTGCTCGAGACCAGATCGCGGCAAACCGCGCGCCGCTGTGTGCCAGTGCGTGCCAAAAAGCTGGGTCGGACGCTTGGCCTGTCACTGCTCCTTCACGGCCTCATGCAGCCCCAAACGACGTTTCTGCGAGCCGATGGCCCGGGACGGCAGCCTCGGGTACTCTCGCGCGCATGAGCGGGATGACGTCGGGGCCGCGCCTCCGTTGGGCGATCGTGTTGGTGGGTCTTTCGAGCTGGGGCTGCTCCAGCACACCAACCGCCGAGGTCCCGTCCTCGCCGGCCGACGCCTACCCCGAAGAGAGTGCAGCCGAGCCCAAGGCCGAGACGCCGCCAGCGCCCGCAGCAGATGGAGCGGCCGAGCCAACTCCAGCGGCAGCCGCGCCCGTCGCTGACGAAAATGGCGAGACCCGAACGCTCGAAGCCATCATCGCCTTCGTCAAGGAACGCCGCGAAAAGGTGCGCCCTTGCTACGACGCCGTGCAGAAGGAGCAGCCCAAGATCAAGGGCGACCTGGTGATCCACTTCGTGCTCGATTCGAAGGGCAAGGTGAAGAAGGCCGAGTACGACAAAGGTCAGAGCACAATCGATTCGGACAAGATGGGCGCCTGCGCCGTCGCCGAAATGAAAACGTGGCAGTTTCCAGCGTCATCGCGCGGTCTGGAAAGCGAAATCGACTACCCATTCAATTTCAATCCGCGACGTTAGTCGGCCGCTGCCCTGACGCCCCAGATCGCTTGCTCGAGTTCGCACCTCGGCTAGGGCTGCGCCCTGCGCTAAACAACCGGCATGGCCGAGCACAAAGCGCGAGTCGAATCGAAATCCGACGGGAGCGATTTCAAGAGCGGTCGCTACTCCCGCGCCCACGCCTGGTCGTTCGACGGTGGAGTCGTCGTTCCGGCATCGTCGTCGCCCTCGGTGGTTCGTCCGCCACTGTCCGATCCCTCGGCGGTCGATCCCGAAGAGGCCTTCGTGGCGTCGCTGTCGAGCTGCCACCTGCTGACCTTTTTGTATGAAGCTGCGCGCGCTGGCTTCGTGGTTGCGCGCTACGAGGACGACGCTGTCGGCACGATGACCAAGAACGAGCGCGGCGTGCCTTGGGTGAGCCTGGTCGAGCTCCATCCGCGCATCGAGTTCACCGGTAGCGGGCTGCCGACCGACGACGAACTCGAGCACCTCCACCACCTTGCGCACGAGGGCTGTTTCATCGCCAACTCGGTGAAGACGGAGATCCGCGTACATTGGACGCGCATCTGACGCAGCACGGCCGAAATTTCGCGGGCGTTTCAGCGCTCAGCCGCGCCGCGTGGCGACGACGACACTTGAAGGGCGCGACGCGACGGCAATCCGGTCTTTTGGAGTACCGACGAGACCTGATTGGCGACGGTACGCACGGATGTGCCGCGCTTGGAAGCGATCTCAGCGTTGGCTCGGCCCTGGCGGAGCAGCTCGAGCACTTCGCGCTCAGCCGCGCTCAAGTTCTCGATCCCGCTCAGCCCTGGATTGCTCGACACGAGGCCGCTAGCGACGCGGACCAGCTCGGCGCGACTTCGACATCCCAGCTTGAACGCGGCGCGCGCCAAGGCGTGCGAAACGCTGGCCTCGGAAACTCCCTGCGAGTAGGCGATCAACTTTCCGGACAAACCTCGTGCCGCCAACTCGATGCTGCGTTTTTCGACGGGCGACAGAACGCGTGAAGGCGACAAGGCTCGCTCCACGACCACGTAGTAGCGCTGTCCGTCGGTGTCGGTGCGCTCGACCAGCCCGAATCGACCCTGAACGAGTGCCGTCCAGATGGGCAATGCCTCCGGCGTCTTGCGTCGCCGGTAGGAGCGCACCCCCTCTACTCGCTGGACGTGTCGACGCAGCTCCTCGTCGACGAGGGCGCTCGCGCCCGCTAACCGATGAAGCACCTTGCCGTCGGGTCGCAACAGCAGACGCTCGCGCGTGGGGTGCTGTCGCAGTTCGAGCGCGGCTTCGACGTGCAGCGCCAGACGCGTCAGTAGCCGTAGCTCGGGTTTCGCCAGCTCGAGCATGCTGGCGCAGCTCACGGTCAAGGCCAGATGGTGTTCGTCGACGCGCGCAATGAGCACGAGAGCATCCGGACCTTCGGCTGCCTGACGATAAGCTCGATGAAAATCGGCTGGTATCAGGTTCACGGCGTCGACTCGTAAGTTGCTTTCGGTCGTCGCGTACGTGCTCGAGAAAAATGCGTCGAACAATTCGAGGGCCGACCTATCCATTTGCGGCACGAGCCCTGCGTACATCCCAGGAGCGACGGCGCCGTGGATGACGAAGTCCTGGTGCCGCCGCTCGAGCAGCAGGGCCGTCCCGTGCACCGCTTGCGGCAGTAGTGCCCTCAACGGCTCGACGATGCCCGCCATCCAGGCGTCGAGGTCGGCCGTTTCCGCGTGCGCGGCTTCGACCACTTGCATGGCCTTGCCCAAGTCTCGATTGAGGTGGACTACCATCTTCCGCAAGTTTCCCGTCCTCTGCTCTACGCGAAGAACTCGAATCGGCGCCATAGTCATTTTTTTTCTGGAACGACCACCAACTCCCCGAATTCAGCTGCTTGATTGTGCTGATCGCGAAACGCGCGAAACGCCCATTTGCGGTGGTACTGTCCAGAAGCTCCGTGCGTGCGTTGGAGCTGGAAAGAGCGATGAGCAACGTCATCAACCTGAACAAGGTGCGCAAGCGCAAAGCCAAGGAGGCCAAGGAGCGACGGGCCGATACGAATCGGCGTTTGCACGGTCGCACCAAAGCGGAGCGCGCGGTCGAAGAATTGCAGAAGAAGATGCAGCAGCAACGAGTGGACGGCGCCAAACGAGAAGCGCCCGCACCGTTGGCGGGCGACGACGAACCCACGTCTTCTCAGTCGGCGAATGCCACGGAGGTTTTTGACCGCGGGGCTGAACCCGCTAGCGTGGAGCGCATGCCGGTCAACCAGCTGCAACCGATTCAGCTCTACTTTTTTCGCACGCCCAATGGACTGAAAATCTCGATCGCGCTCGAGGAGTTCGGGGTTCCGTACGAGGTCCATCCGATCCACATCGGCCGCGGCGAACAGCTCACGCCCGAGTTCTCGAAAATTTCGCCGAACCACAAGATACCCGCCATCGTCGATCCGGAAGGGCCTGGTGGTGCTCCGCTGTCCGTCTTCGAATCTGGCGCCATCTTGCAGTACCTCGGTCGCAAATTCGAACGTTTCTACCCGAGTGACGAGCGCGCGCGCGTCGAAGTCGACCAGTGGTTGTTCTGGCAGGTCGGAGGATTGGGGCCCATGGGCGGCCAAGCGAATCACTTTCGCCTCTACGCCAAAGAGACGATTCCGTACGCCATCGAGCGCTACACCACCGAGGTGACGCGGCTGCTGGGTGTGATGGACCAACGACTGACCGACCGCGATTTCCTGGCGGGCGAGTACTCGATCGCCGACATGGCATGCATCGCCTGGGTGGAGAGCCAGAAGCCGGACTTCGCTGCTTTGCCGCAGCTTGGCGCCTGGTTGGCTCGCGTCCTGGGCCGACCCGCGGTGGAGCGAGGCTTGAGCGTGGGCAAGTCCCCCGACAAACCGTGAGCGCGACGCTGGACGAAGACTGGCTTTGCCAGGTCACGCGCGCCGAGCGAGTGGAACGGGGTGCCGTCGCGCAACGGCTGTGGAGCGGCTACGGCAGCATCGTGCGCTACCGCCTGTGGGGAGCGGCGCTGCCGAGTGTCGTCGTCAAAGAAATTCTTCCGCCGCCGCGCGGCGAAAGTCGGATCTCGCACGCTCGCAAGCTCCGTTCCTAGGAGGTCGAGTTCGCGTTCTATGCGCAGTTCGCCGGGCGCTGGCGCACTTTCATGCCGCGTTTCTCGACGTGACGCCGCTCCACGTCTCGACCGCTTGCTCGGGCAGGCGCGCTTCCAGACGCTGGTTCATGGTGACGCCAAGCACGACAATTTTGTCTGGCCGCACGGGCCAACGGCGCAGCCGCCGTCGATTTCCAGTACGTGGGCCGCGGGCCCGGCATCAAGGACGTCGCCTATTTTTTGGCGAGTTGCCTGACACCGAGCGGGCTGGGCGCCAGGCGAAGCCGCGCGCGACCGCTACGCCGCGTGCTTGACCGAACCAGTGCTCGCGACCCTCGGGCGAGGAGACACCAGCGCCTCCGTTCCGCCCTGATTTTGTCATTTGATTCTGTGGCTCGTGAGCCCAGACTGGGCCCTCTGTGCGGCCCCTAGCCCCCTCACCGGTCAGGCATTCATGACGAGCGACACCCCTCACCTGGGGGTTCGGGTTCTCCCACAGCCCGACGACACCGTGTGCGGCCCGACCTGCCTCCACGCGGTCTACGAGTTCTTCGGTCACGATCTGCCCTTGGCTCAGGTCATCCGCGAAGTGCCGCCTCTGCCCGAAGGTGGAACGCTCGCAGTGTTCTTGGGGTGCCACGCACTCGATCAGGGCTTCTCGGCCACCATCTACACCAACAACCTGCAGACCTTTGATCCGACGTGGTTCAAACCCAACGTCGATCTGGCCGAAAAGCTGAAGGCGCAAATGGCGGCCAAGACCGATGCGAAGCTGCACATCGCCAGTCGCGCGTACCTGCGCTTCTTGGAGCTGGGCGGCCAGATTCGCATGCGCGCGCTGTCGCTCGATCTGTTGCGAGGACTGCTCGATCGCGGCATTCCCATTCTGGCGGGTCTGAGCGCGACGTATCTCTACGATTGTCCGCGTGAGTTACCCGACGGCACGCTCGACGACGTCTCAGGCGTGCCTGCTGGGCATTTCGCGATCATTCGCGGCTACGATGCCGACCGCGAGCACGTGCTGATCGCCGATCCGCTGCCCGACAACCCCAAGTTCGAAAAGCCCTACTACAGCGTGGAACTCGACCGGCTGCTCGCGGCCGTTCATCTCGGCATCGTGACCTACGACGCCAACCTGCTCGTCATCGAGCCCCACGCTCGGACCTAGACGTCATGCCTCAACTGATCGTCGTCGAGAACAAGAAGGACTGGCCGCTCGAAATGCCGGAGACGGAGATCATCTCGGCGCGGGACTACCTGACCAATCGACGCTTCATCGACATGAAGCGAGCCAAGGTCTTCAACCTCTGCAAGAACTACGGCTACCAGACACTGGGCTACTACGTCTCGCTGTTGGCAGCCGCACGCAATCACCGTCCGCTCCCGTCGCTCGGTACAATCCAGAACTTGCGTCACTCCGCCGTCGTGCGCATCGCCTCCGACGATCTCGAAGATCACATCCACAAGTGTCTGCACTCGCTCAAGAGCGAAGAATTCGAGCTGTCGATCTATTTCGGGCGCAATCTGGCTTCGCGCTACGATCGCCTCTGTCAGGCCCTGTTCGACCACTTTCCGGCCCCGCTGTTGCGGGCGAAATTCCACCGCAATGGCGCCTGGCGCCTGGTCTCGCTCGATCCCATCGCCTCGCGCGACATTCCCGAGAGCCATCGCGAGTTCCTGATCGAGCAAGCCCAACGCTACTTCGAACGGCCGCGCGAGCGCGACGTCGAGCAACTGCGCTACGACATGGCCATTTTGGTCAATCCCGAAGAAATCGACGCCCCTTCGGATCCCAAGGCGCTCGATCGACTCATCCGGGCTGCGCGCAAGGTCGGCATTCGCGCCAGCTTGGTGGGCAAGGAAGAGTACGGACGCATCGGCGAGTACGACGCGCTGTTCATCCGCGAGACCACAGGTGTCAATCACCGAACTTTCCGTTTCGCAAGTCGCGCCGAGAAAGAAGGCCTGGTGGTGATCGACGACCCCGAAAGCATTCTGCGTTGCTGCAACAAGGTCTACCAAGCGGAGCTGTTCGAGAAGCACGGCGTGCCGTGCCCGCGCACGATGGTCGTGCACGCCGGCAACCGCGAGCAGGTCGGCCCAGCGCTCGGCTACCCCGTGGTGCTCAAGCGTCCCGACAGTTCGTTCTCGATGGGCGTGGTCAAAGCCAAGGACGAAGCCGAACTGAAGGATCATCTGGATCGCTTCTTCAAGGGCTCCGATTTGGTGGTCGCGCAGAGCTTCGCTGCCTCCGAGTTCGATTGGCGCGTGGGCGTGCTCGACGGCAAGCCGCTTTACGTCTGCAAGTACTTCATGGCTCGGGGCCACTGGCAGATTCAAAAGGCCACCGAGGACGGCAAACGCAGCTTCGGTCGCAACTCGACCCTGGCAGTGGAGGATGCGCCCCCGGCCATCGTCGAGCTGGGCGTGCGCTCTGCCAATCTGATCGGTCGCGGCCTGTACGGCGTCGACATCAAGGAAGTCGATGGGCGCTTGCTGGTGATGGAGGTCAACGACAACCCCAGCATCGAGGCGGGCATCGAGGACGCCGTCCTCAAGGACGAACTCTACCTACGCATCATGCGCAGTTTCTACGAGAGGCTCGAGCAGCGCGGTCGCGCGCACGGTTCGTCGCACTGACGCCATGAGCGCTCGTCCTTATCCGGCGTTTTTCGGCTATGGCATCGAGATCGAGCACATGATCGTCGACACCCAGACGCTCGACGTCCGACCCATCGCCGATCAGCTGCTGCGTTCGGTCGGCGGCGGCTACGAGTTCGAGGTCGAACGCGGCGACGCGCGCTGGTCCAACGAATTGGCACTGCACGTCATCGAGATGAAGACGGCCGGCATCTCGCGCGATCTCGAGGACAGTGCCGCTGTCTTTCGACGCCAAGTCGACGAGATGAATGCGCTCTTGGCCCCGATGGGCGCACGTCTCTTGCCTGGCGGCATGCATCCTTGGATGCAGCCGGAGCGCGAGTTGGTGCTCTGGCCGCACGAGAACGACGTCATTTACAGGACGTTCGATCGCATCTTCGACTGTCGCGGCCACGGCTGGGCCAACCTGCAGAGCGTGCATATCAATCTGCCGTTCCAAAACGACGAGGAATTCGCGCGGTTGCACGCTGCCATTCGCGTCGTCCTGCCTCTCGTTCCGGCACTGGCCGCCAGTTCGCCCTTCGTCGAGGGAAAACGGGCACCGGCGCTCGACTATCGCGTCGAAGTCTACCGACACAACGCACGTCGGGTTCCGTCCGTGTCCGGCTCGATCATTCCCGAGCGCGTTTTCTCCGAAGCTGCTTACCAGAGCGACCTCCTTCAGAAGATCTATGATGATCTGCGGCCGCTCGACCCGGACGAGACCCTGCTCGAGGAGTGGGTCAATGCACGCGGCGCCATCGCGCGCTTCGAACGCGGAGCAATCGAGATCCGGCTCATCGACACACAAGAATGTCCCGAGCAGGATCTGGCTTTGGTTACGCTCGTCACGGCTGTGGTGCAGGCGCTGGCCGAGGGGCGCTTCGGTCCACCGGAACGACTGCAGCTCTGGGACGAAAAGCGTCTCGAAGCCATACTGCTGCCATGCGTCGAGCACGCCAGCCGAGCGGTGGTGACCGATCGCGAGTACCTGGACCTGTTCGAGCTCGAAGCGAGCGATCTCATGGCCGGCGAAGTCTGGTCGCGACTCGCCGATCGGCTGCTGCCTTCCGCTAGTCCCGCGCGTCGGCGTCTGGAAGTCGTGTTCTCGCGCGGCACCTTGGCCGAACGCCTGGTGCGGGCGGCGGGCCTCGCGCCGAGCCACGAGAAACTCGTTTCGACTTATCGAACTCTCGCCGCTTGCCTGGCCGAGGGCACGGCCTTCCTGGGCTGAGGACGCTCGTGGCAGCACCGCGCCCGCTTCAACTCTTGCTCAGCTCGGAGCACGGCACGAACCACGTGCCGGCCGCGCTCGGCGGCCTGTTCGCGAGTCGTGCAACACGCTTCGCCCTGAAAAGTAATCGCGGTTGGGATCCGGGCTCTCTCTGGCTCGCCCAGCGGCTCTCCCGGCGCTTCCCGGCTCCGCTGGTCGTGGCGCGCGTCAGCCGTCTGGTCGTCGACCCGAATCGCTCGTCCGGCCACCCGCACCTGTTCTCGGAGTTCACGGCTCCGCTGCCTGCCGGCACTCGCAGCGCACTCGAGGCGCTGCGGAGCGCTCTCACCATTCACAAGAACGCTCCCTATCGTGGGACCGCCGACGGTCTGCCGACCGGCTTGCGGCGCAGATTGGCCCAGAAAAGTACCTCGGCCTCGAGATGAATCAGCGGCTGGCGAAGAGGCACCATCTCGTCGCAGTCGCGGCGCTGTTTGGCGACGCCCTCGAAGTCGCGCTCACTTCCTCAAGAATTTCTCGGTAACGCACTCGGGACGAATCGATTCGCCGCAACTCAAGCTCGAGTAGAGTTCGATGCAGGCTCGTGCCATGTCCGGGACGAGCGAGTAATACCCCGAGCAAGGAGCGGCCGCTTCCATGGCCATCTCGCAGTCCTCGATCGTCGTCAAGGGATTGCAATACTGCCGCCATTCGCACACGGCCTGGTAGAGCTGAAGACACGCGACGTAGGGGTCCGTGCGCTCGGCGATGTCCTCGGGCTCGCAACCATCGGGCCATTTTTCGCAAGCGCCGTCCTTGGCGATCTTGGCCAACTTCGGCGCACAACCTGCATACGGAGCGTCGTCCATACAGGTGATGTAGCCGACGTCGTCGTGACACTGGCTCTTCTCTTGGACGCTGCCGCACTGGTCGACTGCGTCGCAGTAGCTGATTTTCCAGTCGTTGCAGCTTCCGGGCTCGGCCTCGAAGTCGTCGCCATCGCTGCCGTCGTCCGTGCTCGCGCTGCTGCTACTGCCCCCGCCCGCCCCCAAACCCAGATCCATGCAGGCCGGCGTCGTCGACAAGGCAAAAAACAAGATCGAAGCGAAGCGCGCGCGTGAGCCCATCGCCATGGAAAATAGGGAGGGCAACGCGCTTGGGCCAAGTTCACGTTGAACCTGAGTGCGCATGTGGCATAAGGGCGCCGCGACCCCAGGAAATCGTTCGAGTTTCCGAACATCCCCGGCCGCCCCCCTTTGGAGACCCCATGGCCCTCGAGCGTACTCTCGCCATCATCAAGCCCGACGTCGTCGCCCTCCGCAAACAGGGGGTGGTCGTGCAGCGCATCCTCGACGAGGGCTTCCAGGTCCTCGCCATGCGCCAGGCGCAGCTGACGCGCGCCGAGGCAGAAGGCTTCTACGCCATCCACCGCGGCAAGGGCTTCTTCGAGGAGTTGTGTGCATTCATGAGTCAGGGACCCGTCGTCATTCTCTCGCTCGAGCGTGAAGGCGCGGTCGCCCATTGGCGTGAGGTAATCGGTGCGACCGATCCAGGCAAGGCAGCCGAGGGCACGATCCGCAAGCAATTCGGAGCGAGCGTCGGCGTCAACGCAGCACACGGTTCGGACTCCGTCGAGAACGGTCAATTGGAAAGCTTCTACTTCTTCCCCGGTACCGAGCTCCTGGCCGGTTCCTGAACACGACCCCGCGCATCTTCGGAAAAGCCGTGGCCAGCGAATCGGTCCCTCCTGCTCCTCGGCCCGACGTCCTCGGCGGCTTCGGGAAGTTGCGCGAAGCCCAGGCGGCGCTTCGCAACCTCGAGCATTTGCTTGGGTCGGTGCAAGTCGGACCGAAGGTTCTGGCGCACGTTCTGCCCGAACTCGAGCTGAGCTCCGCGTCTTGGAAGGAAGAGGCTGAAACACTGATTGGCTACTGCGCCAGTGTTCTGTCGAGTTCGACGGAGCTGCTCGGTTTCCAGCGTCACTTCGTCGAGCTGCTACGCGATTTCGCGAGAGCACTCGGCCCGAGTGGCGCACCGACGATGACCGCCAAGGTGCGGCTCGCCTTGGAACGCGACGTCCGTCGGCTGGTACCGGCCATTGGCGCCGCCATCGATCACCTGGAACTCCTCGTGGAGGCGACTTGGGCGCGCGGCCTGCCGCTGAGCCTCAAAGAGCTACTGCTGTCTCGCCCGGACATCGGGAGCGAGCGTCCCTATCGAACCGTGCGTGTCGTGGGCGATGCCGAGAGTGTCGAAGTGACTTTGCCCGCTCGCGTCGCGTTGCGCGCCGTCGGCGCGCTCGTAGGTCAGGCCGGGCCCGACGTCGGACTCTCGGTGCGGCCAGGCCCGACCAGCTGCATCTTGGTGCTGGAGCGCGGCTTGACAGGGGGTGTGACGGCTCAACTGCCGATCATGGTCGGAATCTCCGACACCAGCGCCGTCGTGCGCAGCGCGTTGCTCCGTTACGGCGTGAGCGTATCCGACGACGCTCTGACTCTCGAGCTGCCCAGCCAACCGATGCATTGAGGGTTTTTCCCGACCCTTGCCCAACAGCGCGCGCGCCAGTAGACGGGCTGATGGAACTCGCCGAGCTAGAGACCCTCGTCCAAGCCGCCTACGCCGACAAAACGCTGCTCTCCGACGAGCGCCATCAGAGCGCAGTGCTCGAAACCATCGAGCTGCTCGATCGCGGCGAGCTCCGTGTCGCGACGCAACGTGGCATCGGTGATTGGTCTACGAACGTTTGGGTCAAGCAGGCCGTGCTGTTGTATTTCGCAGTGCGCAAGATGGAGCGCATCGAACTTGGGCCATTCGAGTTCTACGACAAACTGCCGCTCAAGAAGAACCTCGATCAGGCCGGCGTGCGCGTGGTGCCGCCCGGCACGATTCGCTACGGCGCCCACATGGAGAGCGGCTCCATCCTCATGCCCGGCTACGTGAACATCGGTGCCCGCGTCGGCAGCGGCACGATGGTGGACACTTGGGCGACGGTCGGTTCGTGCGCGCAGATTGGCAAGAACTGCCATCTGTCGGGCGGCGTAGGCATCGGTGGCGTGCTCGAACCGCCGGGCGCGCAACCGGTCATCGTCGAGGACGGTTGCTTCATCGGCAGCCGGGCCATCATCGTCGAAGGTTTGCTGGTCGAGGCCGAAGCCGTGATTGGCGCGGGCGTGGCATTGACGGCATCGACCGCCATCATCGACGTCACTGGGAGCGAACCGGTCGAACTGCGCGGCCGCATTCCGACGCGCAGCGTGGTCATTCCGGGTACCCGCACCAAGAAGTTCCCCGCCGGTGAATTCCAGATCCCGTGTGCATTGATCATTGGTCGGCGCAAAGAGAGCACCGACAAAAAGACCACGCTGAACGAAGCACTCCGGGACTTCAACGTCGCCGTTTGAGGCGACGCGATGAAGCCCGCCGCCCTAGTGCTGTTCGTGCTCTCGGTGTGGGGTTGTGACCCGCGGCCGACGAGCACGACGGCGGAGTCAGCCGAGTTGGACGGCGTGCGCGTGGCGCAGGCGATCGACAGCTTGATGCCACACTTGGGCCCCGAACCGTCGCTGCTCGAGTTGCGAGCCAATGGGGCGGGCGTGACCTTGCAGGTAGTGCGAGCCGAGACGACACCGCCGCAGGTCGTCGAGTTTCACTACCCCTTCGCCACCGATGGCGGCCCCGATGGCTCCGTCGAAGGGCCACGCGAGGTGCCGCTGCGCGGCACCGGTGAGGCGCAAGAAAACGCATTCCCGCTGGGCGAACTGGATCTTGCGAAAATCACCGCCTCGTTCAGCGTGGCCCGGCGCGCCGTCGATCCGGCAGATGGCCGGGTTCGTGAGCTGATTGTACGCCGTATGCTGCCTTTTCACCGTTCGATTCGCGCTCGCATTTACGTCGACAGTCCGCGGATGAGCGGGAGCATCGACACGAATGCTGGCGGAACGCCGCTCAAGCTCTGAGCGTCTCCAAGACCTGCCCGCTGCAATCGCCTGTCTTTCGCGGGTCATTTTGGATCGCGGTCTCCGTGTTAGCCTGAGCCCGTCGAAGTGCTGTCTCAGAAAGAAAGACCAACGAGTTCGAAGATTCGAGCGTTGCCACGCTCGCGCATCAACGTGCTCGTCGTCGACGACAGCGAAGAGCATCGCCTGCTGTACGCAGCCATGCTGCAGCAAGACCCGACGACGCAATACGTGTTGACCGAATGCGCAACCGGCGCCGAAGCCATCGCACATGTGCGGACTCAGGTGCCCGACTGCATCCTGCTCGACTTCTTTCTGCGCGACGGCAACGCGGTCGAGTTGCTCGACCAGCTAACCAAGATCGTCGACTTGGCCGCCCTGCCCGTCGTCGTCACGTCGGTCGACGACGACCAAGTGAACATCGACCGGGCATTCCGTGCCGGCGCCGTCGACTTCGTGCACAAGGGCCGCATCACCGCCGGTGACCTCTCGCGCTCGTTACGCTACGCGGTCGAGCGCGCTCGCAATCAGGACGTGCGCAGCCAATTGGCGCGCTCGCAGAGGCTCATGTCTCTCGGCCAAGTGGCCGCAAGCGTCGCCCACGAGATAAACAATCCCGCAGCCTTCGTACTTTCGAATCTCGTCAGCCTCCAGCAAATCCTGCAGCAACTCAAACCCCTACTCGATCCGCCCGAACCGCTGACCGACAATGCCATCGATCTGATCGGCGAACTCGAGAGCATCACGCAGGACAACATCGACGGCGTGCGGCGCATCGCCGCCATAGTCAGCGAGCTACGCCTGTTCTCGCACCCCAAGACCGAATCGGTCGAACGCGTCGATCTGAACGACGTCGTGCGCATTGCCACCAAGCTGCTTGGCTCCAAGCTGCAGAGCGCCGGACGCTTGCTGCTCACGCTCGACCCGATTCCAGCCATCGCCGCCGATCGCGGGCGCATGGTTCAGGTGTTGGTCAACCTGCTCGACAACGCGGCCGTCGCGCTCAAGGATGCTCCTGGCAAGGAGCACGAGATCCGCGTGCGGACGCGAACCCAGGGCGACTGGATCGAGGTCAGCGTCGAGGACACGGGGCCGGGCATGAGCCAAGAAGTGGCAGCTCATGCCTTCGAGCCCTTCTTCACGACCAAAGGGGCCGGCGTCGGCACCGGCTTGGGCTTGAGCCTCTGCGCCGAGTACGTCCACCAGCACGGCGGCGAGATCGAACTCGATTCCACCGAAAATCAAGGCACGACCGTGATCGTGCGCATTCCACGGCGCACGGGCCTAGTGCCCAGCAGCGAGCGCCTGCCGCTCAGTCAGAAGGCTCGCAGCACACGCGGCCACGTCGTAATCATCGACGATGAACAGCCCTTGCTTCGCGCCTTCCAGCGGGTGCTCGCGGGACACCACACCGTGGTCACGTTCGAACGCGCCCGGGACGCCATCTCGGCGCTGCGCGCCGGACTGGCCGCCACGGCCATCATCTGCGACGTCAACATGCCCGACCTCGATGGTCCCAGCGTTCACTACGAGATCCAGGAGTTCGACCCCGAGTTGGCGCGCCGCATGATCTTCTGCACGGGTGGAGCGTTCAGCGAGAACTCTCGCAGCCTGCTCGATCAGACCGGGCTCTTGGTCCTGTCCAAGCCGGTGGAACCGTCGACGCTGCTGCGTGCCATCGACCAAATGTGGGCGACGAGTGAGCGTAGCCGTGGCGCGGACTGACATGCACGATGACGCACTTTTTCTGGCCGCTAGAGCGCGCTTCGACGCCTTGAACTCACTGGATCCCGAGCTCATCGGGGAGGTCGGTCTGCTCCGTCCGAAAGAGTTGGTTCAAGCCGAACGGCTCGAAGCTTGGGTGCTCCGTCTGGTGCTCGAGCCGAGCTTGGCCCTGCGACTGGCCGCCCGCTGCCAGCACCTTGGACGCTTCCGGATGCCCCGTTCGGTCTATCCCGAAGGGCGAGTTGCGTATCTGACATGGCGCAAGGATTTGGCTCGGCTGCACGCCCAAAGCGCGCAGGAAATCCTCGAACAGGTGGGCGCCGATCCCGTACTCGTGGCCGCGGTGCGCGAGATCAACCTGAAGCAAGATCTCAAAGGCAAGCCCGACGTGCAGGCGATGGAAGATGCCTTGTGCCTGAGCTTCCTCGAGCACGAGTTCGTGCCGTTCGTCGATCGCCACGAAGACGACAAGGTCGTCGACATCGTGCAGAAAACCTGGCGCAAAATGAGCGAGCGCGGCCACGCTTTGGCCCTCACTCTCCCGCTGCACGGACGAGCCCTCGAGCTCATCCAGCGCGCACTGCGCTAACGACCCGCGATCGTGCCCGTTCAGGCGCGCGGGGCGCGGCACTCGATCAGAGTGTGGCCCCAACCGATGCGATCGGTTTCGCTCTCGACGACCAGCCCAGCCTTCTTGATGCAACCCAGCACGGTCTTGGAGTCGTACATGCGACTCGTGCCGTTGGCCACGCAAGTGAAGTAGAGGCTGATGGCCTGGAGACAGAACTCGCCCACCTCGTTCGGTTGTCGATCCCAGAAGTTGTCGAGGATCAACAAGCGCGTGTCGGGGCCGAGCGCTCGGCGCGCCACGGAAAGCACGTGAATCACCTCGTCTTCGCTAAAGCAGCTGAGGAACTGACTCATCCAGATGACGTCTTGCCCCCGAGGCAAACTGGCGTCGGCCTGCAGGATGGAAAACGGATGAAAACTGGCCCGATCGACCAAACCAGCCCCGGTGAGTGCTGCGCGACAAGAGGCGATCTGGCCCGGTAAATCGGCGACGGTGATCCGCACTTCCGGATCGTGACCGAGTACCTGGAGCGCAAACTTTCCGGTGTTGCCGCCGACGTCGAGGATCCAGCGGGGCGCGGACGAGAACACCTGCTCCATGACGAGCGGGAAGGCATCGTCGGAATAGAAATGATCGAAGTCGAGCCAGCTCTGGCGCGCCGGCTCACCCAATTCGGAGAGACCGTCGTAGACGGTCGGCCAACTGCCCAGCTCGCAGAGGCCGGCCGCACGGCCCTCTTCGATCGATTCGGGCATGTGACCGGCGGCGCGGTAGCAGACGTCTTGGACGAAGTTCATGTTGGCACGCGTAAGAGGATCACGCTCGATCAACAGGCCCGTGCGAGTCGGCCGAAACACGTCGCCTTCTTTCTCGACCAAACCGGCGGCGAGGCCCGCTTCGAGCAGCACGATGACACCGTACTTGCTCGTCTGGGTCGCCTGGGCGAGCTCGTCGATGGTCGCCCCTTGTGGCGAGCGTTGCGACAGCGTGCGCAAAAACCCGCGATCACGCAGAACGCGGGCTGCCTGAAACAACAGAGGGGCGAAGGCGATGAACTGGGCGTTCTTCATCGCCGCCATCAGGGGCTGACCTTTTTTTTGGCTCGGCAGCGTCATCGGGAAAGCATCTTGTCAGTAGCTCCCGGCAAAAGGAACTGGTAACCCCCGGCCAAGTCATGCGCTACCAGCGAGCCCTCCTCCCGACACTGAAAGAAGCCCCTTCGGACGCGCAGAGCGTGAGTCACATCCTGCTCACTCGCGGCGGCTACATGCGCCGTGTCGGCGCCGGCATCTATTCTTACCTGCCACTGGGCTTGCGCGTCTTGCGCAACATCGAGCGCATCATTCGCGAGGAGATGGATCGCGCCGGCGCACAGGAGCTGCTGTTGCCCGCACTCGTTCCGTCAGACTATTTCAAAGAAACCGGACGTTGGGATCTGTTCGGCGACACGCTGTTTCGCCTCCAAGATCGCAAGAAGACCGACTACCTGCTCGGGCCGACGCACGAAGAGACGATTACCGATCTGGCGCGACGCGAGATCCAGAGTTATCGCGACATGCCGAAGAATCTCTACCAGATCCAGGCGAAGTACCGCGACGAGCCGCGGCCCCGCGGCGGCCTGCTCCGCGGCCGCGAGTTCATCATGAAGGACGCCTACTCCTTCGACGTGAGTGAAGAGAAAGCGCTCGAGAGCTACGAGCAAATGCGTGTGGCCTACCGGGCCGTCTTCGATCGCTTGGGTCTCGTCTATCGCATGGTCGGCGCCGATTCCGGCGCCATGGGCGGCAGCAAGAGCGCCGAGTTCCAGGCTCTGGTGCAGAGCGGTGAAGACTTCATCTCGACCTGCTCCGCCTGCGATTATGCCGAAAATCTCGAGGTCGCTTCGCCGCCCCGTCCCGCGATGAGCCAGCTCGGCGACATCGCCGCTCGCGAAGAGGTGCACACACCGGGTCACGGCGCCATCCAGGACGTGGCTACGCTCTTGGACGCACCGGTGACTAGCTTTCTCAAGAGCTTGGTCTACCTGGCGGGCAAGGATCTGGTTTTGGTGGTGCTGCGCGGGGACCACGAAGTCAGCGACGTGAAGCTGGCGCGCGCACTCGGCGTGAGCGAAGTCCATTTGGCTTCCGCCGAAGACGTGACGCGCGCAACTTCGGCGGCCGTGGGCTTCGCGGGACCGGTCGGCTTCGCAGGCAAAATTTTGGTCGATGCCGACGCAGCGGTAGTCGAAGACGGCATCACTGGCGCGAACAAGACCGACTACCACCTGCGTCACGTCCAGTTCGGTCGCGACTTCACGGGTGACGTCGTCCAGGTACGCGCCATGCAGGCCGGCGATGCGTGCCCCAAGTGCCAGGGCGTCGTCGAAATCTACCGGGGCATCGAAGCTGGACACATCTTCGTTCTCGGCACGCACTACACGCACAAGATGGGCGCGGTGTTCCTCGACGAAAAGAGCGAGAAGCAGACGATCGTCATGGGCTGCTACGGCATTGGCGTGTCGCGTCTGATCGCCACCATCGTCGAGCAACACAACGACGCCAATGGCATCGCTTGGCCCGTTAGCGTGGCGCCCTACCCGATTCACATCGTCCAGGTGGGTGAAAGCGACGAGGTGAAGGCGGCCGTGGCTGGCCTCGAGCATGAGTTCATCGCGGCCGGCTTCGAGCCGTTGGTCGACGACCGCGACGAACGCCCGGGGGTCAAGTTCAAGGATGCCGACCTGATTGGCTGCCCGTACCGGGTGACGGTGGGTGAGCGCGGCCTGAAAGAAGGCAACGTGGAATTCAAACTTCGCAGTGAGCCGAATCCCAAGGCCGCTCTGGCGCTCCCGCTGCAAAGCGCCGCCGGCGACGTGATCGCCACCTGCCGTCGGGACCTGGGCTTGGCCTGACCCACTCGGCACGAGACTTTCCTCCGAGTTTCTGTATCTTTCGCGGTCTGGCCCCCCCCTTGGCCGCCCCTCCCCCATGGCAGAAGACAAGCCTCGCTTCGCACGCTCGACAGATGCGGTGCATTCCGGCAGCTCGACACGTCGGCCGCACAACGCACTAGCGCCCGGCATCGCCCAGACGGCAACGTACACCTTCGAGAGTACGGCCGATCTCGAGCAGTACATGCGCGGCGAGGACACCGATCCGGATCGCGAGGAGTACGGGCGTTATGGCAACCCGACGGTGCGTGAACTCGAGCAACGTGTCGCAGCCCTCGAGGCCACCGACGATGCTGTCGCCTTTTCCACGGGCATGGCCGCGATCACTTCCACTCTGCTCGGTCTGCTCAAGCAGGGCGATCACGTGGTGCTGTTTCGCGACGGCTACCGCCGCACACGCCAGTTCGTCACCACCTGGCTCGGTCGCTACGGCGTCGAGCACACAGTGGTGCCTCCAGGCGATCTCGCAGCGATGGAAGCCGCCATTGGCGACAACACCAAGCTGGTGATCACCGAGTCCCCGACCAATCCATACAACTATTGCGTCGACCTGGGTGCGCTTTCTTCACGCGTGAAAGCCAAGAATCGACGCACCAGGACGTTGGTCGATTCGACCTTCGCTACCCCCATCAACTGTCGGCCCCACGGCTTCGGAATCGATTTGGTCGCGCACAGCGCGACCAAATACTTCAGTGGTCACAATGACGTCCTAGGCGGCGTGGTGGCCGGTAGTTCGTCGCTGATCTCGCTCGTACGCGAAGCTCGCGACGTCACCGGCGCGAACCTCGATCCGCATGCGGCGTTCCTCATCGCACGCGGCCTCAAGACCCTGGGTCTGCGCGTCCGCCAACAGAACGCTTCGGCGCTCAGCATCGCGCGCTTCTTGGAGACGCACCCCAGGGTCGAGCGCGTGTTCTACGCCGGTCTGCCAAGCCACCCCTCACACGCAATCGCCAAAGAGCAGATGCAGGGCTTTGGCGGTGTGGTCAGCTTCATCGTCAAGGGCGGGAAGGCCGCTGCGTCGCGCGTGGTCGACGGTTCGCGCCTCGCGCAGATCGCGCCGTCCTTGGGCGGCGTGGAGACGTTGATCGAGCAGCCGTCGATCATGAGCTATTTCGATCTCTCCGACGAGCAGCTCGACAAGATCGACATGTCGCCCGCCTTGATCCGTCTCGCCGTCGGTATCGAAGACGAAAGCGATCTCTTGGCGGATCTCGATCAGGCGCTGGCGATGGTTTGAGCCCAGCGGGCCCTTCGACACCGGAGCCTTGCGCGCACGCGCCGAGGGCAGGACGCTGAGCACGATGCATTCGTCCGGCAAGCGCCTCGCGACCTTCGACTTCCTTCGTCTTCTGTGGAGCGGCCTGTCCTTGGTCGTTCTCTTGGCAGCACCCGGCGCGAACGCGCAGGCGCTGGACCCGCGAGAAATCCCAGAAAGCCTCAAGCCATGGATCCCTTGGATCTTGGCTGAGCGCGGCGATGCGGCCTGTACGCAAATCGGCGATGAGCCCCGCTGTGTTTGGCCGGGCGAGCTAGTCCTGACGCTCGATCGCAGTGGCGGCCGCTTCGAACAGAACGTGTTCGTCGAGAGCAAGAAGCTGCATCGCTTGCCCGGCGACCCCACGAGCTGGCCGCTCGAGGTCGAAGAAAAGGGCAAGAAGCTCGCCGTGCTCGAACAGGGGGGCTTGCCCCACGTCGAGCTTGCGCGGGGCGGTCACACGCTGAGTGGTCGCTTTTCCTGGCGGCGCTTACCCGAGACCTTGGCGGTCGGCGCCGAAAGCGCCTTCGTCGAACTCTCGGTCGAAGGGCGGAACGTGCCGTTGCTCAAGCGCGATGGCGCGCAGCTGTGGCTCAAGGGACTCGAGGTCGAGGCGACGGCGAGCGGCGAGGCCGAACACGTGGAACTCGACGTCTTCCGCAAGCTCTCCGACGGCGTTCCTCTCTCTGTCGAAACGCGCCTCGTGTTCCAGGTGGCTGGGCGCGCGAGAGAGATCCAGCTGCCGAACCCTCTCGTGCAAGGCACCGTACCGCTGTCGGTCTCGGGTGATCTGGCCGTCGCGCTCGAACCCAGTGGGGCGTTACGCGTCCAACTCACGCCCGGGCGCCACGAGCTCGTCGTCGTCGCTCGCAGCCTGGGTATGCCCACCGAACTGCGGGCCATCGAGCGTCCCGCGCCCTGGCCCAGCCAAGAGGTGTGGGTCTTCGAGCCCCAGCCCGCACTGCGCGTCGTCGAACTGAGCGGCGCGCCCGGCATCGACGCGTCGCGCACCGTGCTGCCAGCGGAATGGAAGCAGCTGGGCGCTTACGCCGTCGAGGCGGGTGCAACAGTGGCGCTGCGGACCACGCGGCGCGGCGAGCCCCAGTTGCCTCCCAACCGCATCAATTTGCGACGCGAACTCTGGCTGGACGAGGCCGCCGAAGGTTTCACGGTGCGCGACGCACTCGACGGCGAGATGCACCAGAACTGGCGGCTCGACCTCGTGCATGGCGTGCTGGGTCAAGTCACGGTGGGCTCGGAGCCTCAAGTCATCACGGAGAATCCAGAGAACAAGGCGCGCGGGATCGAGCTGCGCGACGCGCAATTGCGGCTGTCTGCAATCTCGCGAGTGCCCAAGACCCAATCCCTGGCGGCGGTCGGCTGGTCGAGCGACGTCGATTCCTTGAACGCAACGCTGCATTTGCCGCCGGGCTGGGACGTGTTTGCGGCAAGCGGCGTCGACACGATGAGCAACACCTGGGTCCAGCGTTGGGATTTGTTCGCCGTCTTCTACGTGCTCGTGCTCACCCTGGCGACGAGCAAGCTGGTCGGAAAGAAGGCTGGCGCCGTAGCGCTCGCTGCCTTGATTCTCTCGCATGCCGAGACGGACGCGCCCGAGTACATTTGGATCGTGCTGATCATCTTGTCGGCACTCGCTTCCATCGTGCGCTCGCCTCGTCTGAGTCGCGTGCTCCGTTGGTCGTTCCACGCCGTGACACTGACCCTCGCCGCGCTGCTGCTGAGCTTCGCGGTCGAGCAGGTTCGCCACGCGATCTATCCCCACCTCGAAACCGCCAGCTTGGGTGACGACTATGGGCTGGATGGTGCGCTCACGGCCGAAATGGCCCCGGTCGCCCCGAGCGACGCACCCGAGCCAGCAACCGAAGCCGAGGTCGCCGTGGGACGGGCAGCAGGCGGCGGCGCCAAGGACGCAGCCCTAGACCAGAAAGAGGGCGGGACCGGAACGAGTTCGATCAATCGGCGCTTCGCCGCGAAGAGCGAGCCTTCCTCGAACTATGGCTCCGCGCCGGCGCAGAAGCAGTTTCAGCCGGGCGCGGTCGTCCAAACGGGCCCCGGCGTACCCGATGTCGCATCGTCGTCGTGGGATCTCGCGTGGTCGGGTCCGGTGGCCGCAGACCACTCGATGACGCTGTATCTGATTTCGCCCACCTGGCAGCGCGTACTCACGGTGCTGCGGCTCGCTTCGCTCGGCATTCTGGCCTTCCTCCTGTGGCGCAGCTTGCCGCGCCCACCGGTCGAGCCGAAGGCCGGCGAGGTCGCGACCCCCAAGGAACCCGCGACCCCGAGCGACGCCGCGCCTTCGACCGAGCCCTCGAGCGCGACGCCGACGGTCGTGTCCGCTCGAGTAGCAGTCCTGGCTCTCGTCGCGCTGTGCGTTTCACTCTGGCCAACAGCGGCGCGGGCCGACGAACCGTCGAGCGAACGCCTGGAGGAATTGCGCGCGCGACTCAACACGCCTGCGGTTTGCGAGCCCGAATGTCTGTCGGTCTCACGCGCCAGCCTGAAGCTCGGTGACGCCCTCGAGTTCACGGCTGACGTGCATGCCGGCCGAACCGTCGCCTACAAGCTGCCTGGGCCTGCCAGCGCGCTCGCTGGGGTGTCCCTCAGCGTCGACGGTAAACCCACCTCCGAGGTGCGCCTCGAGGCGGACGGGGCGTACTACTTGCGCCTCGAAGCGGGCGTGCACCGGGTCGTGCTCGAAGCGCAGTTGCCGAGTGATCGTACGACGCTCGACGTTGGCAGCCGCCCCCATTTCGTGAGTGTCGATGCTCGGGGCTGGGCCGTTTCCGGTGTCAACGACGACGGTCGAGTGGAGGGCGGCACGCTGACCCTCATCCGCGAGATGCCACTGATCTCTGACGAGAAGCCCGACAAGGCGCGCGCCTCGTCGAGTGGACAGATCAATGTTCCTCCCTGGTTCTCGGTCACGCGTCAGATCAGTCTGGGCGTGAACGGCCGCGTCACGACCACTATCCGCCGCGTCAGCGATGCAACGAGCCCGGAAGTACTGAACCTGCCGCTCTTGCCGGGCGAACAAGTGACGACCCCCAGCATCGAGGTACGTGGTCAGACCGTCTTGATCAGCTTCCCGCGGGAGGTCACGAGCCGCGAATTTTCTTCGACCCTCGGCTTCACGCGCGCCGCGGGTCGGAGTTTCGAGCTCGCCCTCGATTCACCAGCGCAGGCAGCGTACTCGGAAGTTTGGACGATCGAATGCGGAGTCGTCTGGCATTGCCAGAGTTCCGGACTCGCCACGACCTCGCACGTCTCCGAAGGGCGCTACCTCGAGACCTTCTCGCCGTGGCCGAGTGAAAAGCTCACGCTTCGCGCCGTCGAACCGCGACCCGCGTCGGGCCAGTCGTTGACCATCGAGCGTTCGACACTGACGGTTTCACCCGGCATCCGCATGCGCCAGAGCAGACTCGAGATGACGGTGCGCACCAGCCGCTCGCAGATTCACGCCGTGCGCATCCCCGCCGAAGCCCGGCTCGAACGCGTCGAAATCGACGGCAGCGAACAGGCCAGCAAGAACGAGAACGGCACCGTGCGGCTGTCGCTCGGCCCGGGGTCGCACCAACTCAAGGTGCAATGGCAGGAAGAATCGGGTCTGACGACGATGTTCCGAACTTCGGCGGTCGACCTGGGAGCCACCGGTACGAACACCCGCATCGCCATCGAGATCCCCGGCGAGCGCTGGCTCTTGCTTGCTGGCGGACCTGGTCACGGTCCGGCCATCCTGTTCTGGGGCTACCTCGTCCTGATAGTGGCGGCCGCATTGCTCTTGCCACTCTTGCCGTTCAATCGACTCACCCGCCTCCAGTGGCTCTTGCTCGGGCTCGGGCTCACTCAGGTTCCCGCCGTCGTCGCCATCTTCGTCGTGGGTTGGTTCTTCCTGATCGGCTCGAGGCGCCTGTGGCAGGACACGGCTGGCACTTGGAAGAACGTGCTGCAAGTCACGTTGGTCACGGCCACCGTCATGTTCTTGATCGCTCTGACGGGAGCGGTCTACCAAGGCCTCGTCATCTCCCCCGACATGGAGGTTCGGGGCGCTGGCTCCCACGCGGCGCTTCTGGCCTGGTACGTCGACAAGAGCCCGGCCGCGCTGCCGAGCGCATGGTTCGTGAGCGTGTCCATTTGGGTTTGGCGCGCCGTCATGTTGGCGTGGGCGCTATGGTTGTCGCGCTCGCTGTTGATCTGGCTGCGTTGGGCATGGGCCGAGCTGCACGAGGGTGGCTTTTGGGCTCCCAAGAGCAGCCATCCCCGTCGTCGGCTGAGCCGCCTGCGCCCGGAAGCCGAAGCCGCGGTCGAACCACGGTCCGAAACCGTCGCCGAACCGCCCGCGCCCGAACAACCCTGAGAAAATCGTGTATAAGGAGCGCATGAGTCTCGCCGACGACATCAAGAAGCGCATGTTTGCTGCCATGAAGGCAGGGCTCGTCGTCGAGAAGGAGATCCTGCGTGTAGCTACCGGTGAAATCACCATGACGGCCGCGCGCACGAACCAAGCGCTGACCGACGAAGAGGTCCAGCAGATCCTCAAGAAGCTGCTCAAGAGCAACCGAGAGGCGCTTGCGGTCAGCGAGGATGCAGAGCAACGGGCGCAGCTCGAACAAGAGAACGGCATCCTGTCGGAGCTGTTGCCCCAGGTCCTGAGCGTGGACGAAATTTGCGCAGCCTTGGCACCCATGTTGACCCAGATCCAGGCGGCACCTCAGCTCGGCCCGGCACTGGGCATCGCAATGAAGCAGCTGAAATTGGCAGGCCTGAGCGTTGAAGCGCCGCAAGTGAACGAAGCCGTCACACGGCTCCGAGGTTGAGGAGGCGTCCTCGCCCCGTGGAGACGCTGTCGCGATCATGAGGCGAGAGTCGCCGGCAGCACGACCGCTCGTTCTCGATCAGGGGTCACTCGAGGGTCTGGCGCTGTCGCCGGCCATCGCTCAGATGGCGCGCCAGCGGCTCGGCGCACTCGCATCGATCCTCGCGGGCATCACCTTGTTCGGCACGCTCACGCCTTGGGTGCTGTTTCCTTTCCAGTCGGAGCTCGTGGGTCGCAGCGTGCTCGTCTACATGGCTCAGGGCGGCGTGGCCCTCGACGCCATCCTGATGTTCCTGATCTGGGGCACGAAGTGGTCGGACTCGCGCTTGCTTCAAATTGGATTCGTTTACCAAGTGCTGCGCGCCGCGACGCTGTCGCTCAGCCCTCTGCCCGAAGTGGGGCCACCGCTGCTCACTTGGACCGCCCTGTTGGTCGCGGTCTTCCCCTTGCTGCTCCCTCCCGTGCCCATCTGGACGCGTGCGGCCAGCCTGCTGTCGGCCCTCACGCCGCCGCTGTCGCTGTGGGTCATCCTGCGCTTCAGGCCGGGGAGCCTCGACACCGTCGAGCTCGTGCGCCCGGCCGTGGCCAGTTTTTTCTCCGTGCTGTTGGCGCTGCTTTCGGCCGACGTGATGCGCCGTTTCGGTCTGGGCGCGTCACGCCACATCGGCAGCTACAACCTGTTGGAGCGGATCGGAGTGGGTGGCATGGGCGAAGTCTGGCGCGCCGAACACCGCTTCCTGTCTCGACCTGCCGCCATCAAGCTGATCCCACGGCGCGAGAAGGACACCATCCGCTCGCAACAAAAGGCATTGCGTCGATTTCGTCGGGAGGCTCAAGTGACGGCGCACCTGACCTCGCCGCACACCGTCCAGGTCTTCGACTACGGCATTACCGATGCCGGCGTGTACTACTACGTGATGGAGCATCTGGACGGTTTCGACCTCCAAGAGTTGGTGCGTCGCTACGGTCCTTTGTCCTCGGCGCGTACGCTTTTCCTGCTGCGCCAGATCTGCGACTCGATCGGCGAAGCCCACAATGCTGGCCTGATTCATCGCGATCTGAAGCCGTCCAACCTGTTCGTCGTCCGCCGCGGACTGCGCGCGGACTTCGTCAAAGTGCTCGACTTCGGCTTGGTCGGACTCGGCCAACCTCCGCGTTTGGACACGTTCGACGGCAAGATCACCGCCGCAGGAATGATGACGGGCACGCCCGCCTACACGTCACCCGAAATGGTCATGGGCGCCGAGGTCGATCCTCGCGCCGATCTGTATTCCCTCGGCTGCGTGTTGTTCTATCTGGTGACCGGAAGACTGCTGTTTCCAGGACTCGGTGCCGCGCAGATGGCGCTCGCCCACGCCCACGAGATGCCGCCCAAGCCCTCGGAGTGCACAGATCGCCCCGTCGCTCCCGATTTGGAGCACATCATCCTGCTCTTGCTGGAGAAGGATCCAGCCAAGCGCCCTCAATCGGCCGAGCAGTTGAACCGCTTGCTCGATCGCATCGACGTCGGCAAAGAGTGGTCCGACGTGATGGCTGAAGACTGGTGGAACGAAAACAAGCCCGTCGACAACGACTTCATGCGAGAAGCGGTACGCCGCGACAGCGAATTGTCGTCCTGATCCCCCCAACCCATACTCGAACCCAACGCGTAGTTGGCGCGCTGTGCTCAGTCGAGAATGACGCGCAAGAACGCGGCGCCGTAGCGCTCCAGCTTGGTCGGGCCCACACCAGAAATCGTCGCCATTTCGCCGGTCGTGCGTGGTTTGCGCGCCGCCAGCTCCAGCAACGTGGCGTCACTGAACACCACGTAGGCTGGCACACCGCGTTCGTCGGCCAGCTCCTTGCGGCAGGCCCGTAAGCGCTCGAACAGCTCGCCGTCGACCTGTTGCCCACCCGTGGCGCGTTCTGCAGGTGCGCGAACTCGGCTGATTGGTCCCGATTTGGCCGCAGCCAGCACGTCACTTCCGGCGCAATGATCGCAAGCGCTCCCGCACGACTCGAGCTGCTCGTGAAAGTAGCCGACCAAGTTCTGGTGCCGACAAACCTTCGCGTCGGCCAGGGAAAACATGTCGCGCACTTGATCCCGAGCGCGATCGCGCGCGGCTTCGTCGTCCATCTCTTCGGCGAAGCGATCGTAGGTACGCACCTCGCTCCACGAGTAAAACAGCACGCAGTCACTGGGTAAACCGTCACGGCCAGCACGACCGATCTCTTGATAGTAGCCTTCGATCGAACGCGGCATATCGGCATGGATCACGTAACGCACATTGGACTTGTCGATGCCCATGCCGAAAGCGATGGTGGCCGTGACCACGTCGACGTTGTCGTTGCGGAAATCGTCCTGCACCTGGCTGCGCGCATCGGGCTCCAGTCCCGCGTGGTACGCCTGAGCGCGCAGACCATTTTCACGCAAAAATTCTGCCAATTCCTCGGTCTTCTTGCGCGACAAGCAGTAAACGATGCCGCTTTGGCCCACACGCTCACGGGCCAGCTTCAACACGGCTTGGCGCGCGGTCAGGCCGAGGTTGTCACCCTTTTGGTAGGCCGAGAGGCGTAGGTTTTTCCTGAAGAAGCTACCGCGGAAGACCGCCGGCTCGTACATCGACAGCTGCGTCTGGATGTCTGTCGTCACTTGCTCGGTGGCCGTGGCGGTCAGCGCCAACACCGGTACGTGAAAGCGCTGTTTGATGCCCTGCAATTTGCGGTAGGCGGGTCGAAAGTCATGGCCCCATTGGCTGATGCAGTGGGCCTCGTCCACGGCGACCAAACGCAGGTCGATGGCGTGCAAGAGCTGCCCGATGCTGGCCTCGAGCCCTTCGGGCGCAGCGTAGAGCAGCTCGTACTCGCCCTGGGCGAGCTTCTTGAGCCGAGCGCTGCGTTCCTCGCCACTCAATGCCGAGTTGAGAAAGGTGGCGCGAATACCGACCTCGTCCATCGCGTCGACCTGGTCTTTCATCAGCGCAATCAGTGGCGAAACGACCAACGTCGTGCCGCCCAGCAAGCGCGCGGGGATCTGGTAGGTGAGCGACTTACCTGCGCCCGTCGGCATGATACCGACCGTATCGCGGCCGCTCAGAATGCTAGCGATCAGCTCTTCCTGGCCAGGACGAAAGCCTTGGTACCCGAAGGTGTCGCGCAGGGCGTCAAGCGCGAGATGGCGCGCTTCGCCGAGCCCTTCTTGGCTACGCTTGTGCACACGCGTCGCCAGCTGCTTGAGCACCTTGAGCGTATCAGCGTCGAACAGTTGCTTGTCCTGACGAAACAGCGTGCGCAAACGAGACAGTTCGGCCTGCGCTTTGCGCACTTCGAGCAGCGGTGGATCGCCCGCCAAACTCTCGACGAGGCTCGTAGCGCGCAGGCGCACGGGCGAGTCGGACGGGGAACTCAAAGTCACGACTCAGCCCTATTCCCCCTTGCAGAAATCGGCAAGCCTCGCTGTAACGCAGGCAGTGCGCGCCTCGCTCGTCTCGTCTTGGATAACGCTGCTCGCGACCCTGTCGTGCGGAAGGAATGCCACCAGCGTCGGCCATGTGCACGATCCTCGCTCCATGACGGCGGTCGTTTCGCCAAAGCCGAACGCCAACCGCATAGGGCCCCCAGTGCCCAGCTCGGAATCGACCGACGCCTCCGAGCTTCCGCCAGCGGCCCTCGTCGTGGCGGCTGCGACCGGGCAACGAACCAGCGAACTGCGCGTCCCCTGCCGCGACAACGCGGCACTCGAAATCGTAGGTGCGACCGGACAGTGGCTGGCCTACTGCGAGGCCAGCGGGGTCGGCGGCGAGACTCTCAGGCTCGCGCGCCGCAAGCTCGGTCCCAGTGACGCTGCCCCGAGCAGCGCCGATGCGCTGGTCGAAGACGTCGACGCGGTGTTGGCGGCATCGCCAGGCGGACGCTACCTCGTCGTGCAAAGCAACGAGAGGGCGTGGCTGCTCGACACGAAACGCGAAGCTCGTTTCGACCTCGCGCCGCTCGATCCCGATTTGCGTGCGGATGGCCTGCCGGACCACCGCAGTTTTTCCTTTTCTGCAGACGAGCGCGAGCTGGCCGTGTTGGGCCCGAGTGGACGGCGGGGCCGCGTCGTCGACCTGGCTGCGCTCGGCGACGGCAGGGGAGCGGATTGGGCGCGGGTGGCGCGCGAAGTCGAATGGGACGGTGAGGCCTGGCGCATTCGCTTCGAGGGTGCCGTGCTCGTCGTGCAGCTCGCCCGCACGCGGGGCTCGAAGAACGTTTGGCCCGTGCGCGCGAGTGCGGCGCCATTGCGCCGCTGCCAGCTTCGGGGTGAGCGTTTCGCGGCCTTTGCTGCGCTTTCGG
>Ga0105046_10001989_pt1 | contig 31951 bp, 20 predicted proteins | sample MAT03_FD_78385 | JGI IMG/M metagenome (GOLD analysis project Ga0105046, IMG submission 78385) | Freshwater microbial communities from Lake Fryxell liftoff mats and glacier meltwater in Antarctica - MAT-03 (megahit assembly) | ecosystem: Environmental > Aquatic > Freshwater > Ice > Liftoff...
CTCCGTCGCCAACAGATACTGTTGAATCGCGTCATCCCACTTGTCCTGGCGAGCGTAAATACCTGCGAGACGGATGCGGGTTTCGACCAGCAATTCCGAATCTTCTGCAAGTCCCTGCAAAGACTTCTCCAGCAGCGTGGCGGCCACGTCCAGCTTTCCATCAATGGCTTCCACCATTGCCAGGCGGGCCAGCAGTTGAGGTTCATTTGGAACGATGCGCAGTGCTTCCTGAAGAGCCTGTCGGGCAGCACTGATGTCTTCGATCTCAGCATACGCGCCGGAAATCCGGAACAGCGTGTTGATGCGGACACCAGGTTCTAACCCCGGAACCGCCAGCAACTGTTCGAAAATCTTTGCCGCCATGGTGTACTCTTTGAGAGTCATCTGGCTCAGTCCGTAATTCTCGAGCACCTTCTGAAGCAACGCACGATCAGGATTCAATTCTAATGCGGCCTTGAGCAGCGCCGATTCTTCCTTTGGTTGCTTGATTGCCTCAGCAATTAGTGAACCGAAATACGGTACCATGGGATGCAGGTCACCAGGTTTCTCGTTATACATGGTCTGACAGGTGCTGACGGAATTCTTCGCAAATTCATCGCTGGCAGCAATACTGACTACCAGCGGAACCAGTTCCTCAACGCGAATCCGTGACCGAGCTGCCCGGTTCACTGTCGCAACCAGAGCATCGGTGTCCTGCTTTGCGATTGCCACCCGAATCAATCCGAGATAGGCGTCCGCTTCGCCGGTTGAATCGAGGATTGCCTGATAGACGGCACTCGCTTCGGCAGATTTGCCCTGATCCAGCAACACCTGCCCCAGGAACATCCTGACGACGGTCGCATCCGGCGTATTTTCGCTGAGCTCCTTCAAGCGTTCCGTCAGAGCGTCCGATCGGCTTGAGGCGCCGTAAAGATCGAGTAGAATCTGGAGCGATTCCTTGCTGCGCCGACCGCTATCGAAGTACAGATTCAGATTCTTCTCGCTGTCGTCCAGCTTATCCTTCAGAAAGTACGCGCGTGCCAGAAGCAGGTTGTGTTCGCCGGGTTGATCCTTTTCCATGCGTCCCAGAGCTTCAAATGCCTGAATGGCTTTCTCATGGCGTCCGACTTCCATCATCACACGACCGACAGTTTCGTAACTTGTAGGACGATTTCTGACCATCGCCTTATGATCACGGTCAGTCAGTTCAAAATCCTCGGGCCGTTCAAGAGCATCCAACAACACTTCGTAGCTGTCAGCAGCTTCCTTCAGATTACGCGTTGCCAGAAAAACGGCAGCGCGCACCTGATGCACCTGCACAAACTCAGGTGATTTGTGTTTGAGCGTTTTGGATTCCAATGCTTCGTTCAGCAACGTAATGGCCTTTTCAACACGCTGCGTGGTAGCGTAGAACACAGCCATCTGCAGCCGCATCTCGACGTCATCCAAATCCAGTTCCATCGCTTTTTCGGCCGTCTTGATTCCCTCTTCCGTGCGCCCCAGTCGCAGCAGTACCATGGAAAGTGCGCGGAGGGGAACGGCTGATTTTGGTGATGCTTCTGCAGCTTTTTCGAATGCGTCCGCGGCAGGCTGCAGATCGCCACGCTTCATAGCCTTCTGACCGGCCATGTACCAGGCCAATGCGTCTTTGTTCGCGGGATCGATCGCTTCACTTTCGTCCCGCAGCTGATTGTCTCCAGCTTTCGGTTTCAGTTCATCGAGTGCCGCATCGGGATCCGGTGTATTCTTCTCATCGGCGGTTGGCTCGTCAGACGTTGCCTCCACAACACGCAGAGTGAGGTTGACAGGAAGACACAATGCAACGAGTACGACGATGATTTGCGTGACTCGACGCCACCACGATGCTGGATCTAAATGTTTCATTTTCATTCTCACCGAAAGCAGTTGGCACAAAGACAAAATTGAGCGGCGCAGCTTCAGCCACCGGTGTTTCGCGCCGCATCGGCAACGACCGTCACCGGTGCCCATAGCTATTTCGCTCAAGGGGCATTATTGATCCACGCTGACGTTCTGTCGAGTTCGGTTCAACGACCAGGAGGATTAAGTCCCATTCCAAGAATTACGAACTGGCGTTGACAGATCAGATTCATTGAGACACGGCACCCGCCCCGGTTCGCTCAACGGGCGGCATGAATGCCAGGCTGGCTTGTCTTTCGTCTCTCATCTTTTGAGCGACCCGGAGTGGAAGTATATGCGGCAGACCAGGATCGCCTGAATGCACGTCGCAGCTGCAGCCTATTTCTTCCTGATCGGCTTTGCAGTGTGTTTTTTTGAAGCTGTATCAGGTTTCCCGGCTGCCGGAGTGGCGGTCTTTTTTGCTGCAGAATTCGTCGAATGCGGTTTTGGAATTACCTTGGCACCTGATTTCGATGCTGTCGGGGTTTTTGACTTTGTGACTGGTTTCGCGACTTTCTTGGCGGCAGACGCGGCAGGCTTCGTTGGCTGTGTAGATTTCCCGGAAGTTGTTACGGCCTTGACTGCCGCAGCGGGTTTCCCGGGTGCAACTTGTTTGGACGGAAGCGAAGGCACTGACTTTTTGCCTGCTTCGACTTTGTCGTGTCTGGAGGCCTCGCTCGCAGCTGGTGGCTTGTTTGGTTTTCTCTTTGGCGGCAACTGCAGTTCCGCAAAGCGTGCCATAACATCTGCCATGCCCTGTTCCGTATCTGCATGATCGGCAAATCGAGGGACAAATCCGGGATCTGTGGCGAGGCATCGAAGCAAATAGCAGAATTCGGAGACCTCAGATTTCTTCAGGCCACCTTTCAGGTATTCCGCTCCTTCATTCAAGTCTGCCGTCTCTGGGACGAGGCCCAGCCATTTTGCAGCAGTCAGCATGGATCCATCCAGACACACGATGTGGCTGCCCAGGATTTCATGCAGCACAAAATCCCGGATGAACGGCGTGACGTCGGGCATTTTTTTGAGCGTCTTGACAGCCTGTTCCAATGTCTGTCGTCGAAGTTTTTCGAAGTCGTACGAATACGTCGATTCGAAAATGGATCGCAGAATGGAACGGATGCGCAGCCCTTTCCAGTCCGCCTTGTTGAGCGGTGTGAGCACGACCTCAAGTTCGTTGACCGAACTCACACGAATTTCGTTCAGGTCAAAAAATGTCGCGATCATCTTCTTCAGACCAGCTTCTGCCGGAGCCCACGGATTATCCTCAAGGCAGGCGGCAAAGAGCATCGTTTCAATGACCGGCAATTCGATCTTTGGAACAGACTTGCCATAAAGCTTGTGAAGCGCCGTTACAAACCTGCGACAGACCTGCGACTTGTCTGCCGCTTTGGTGGCCTTGGTCGTTCCCATTGTGGTTCCCTGCTGAACTTATTCGACAAGTCCAGAAAACAAGCTGGACATGGCCCCTGATTCTTCAACTACCTAAACGCCCGACGGATTCCAAATCCAGTTAAGCCGGATCGCCCGCAAATGGTTCCTCCACATGTTCCATTTCTCCGCTGAATACGACGTCATCCGCATCTTCAGTGGGCAGAACATCACGGAGGATTGCGGATGTCTGAACAGACTTCAAAACTGTGTCATCCAGGACAAAACGCAGCTCCGGAGTATAGCGACTCTTGATATATTCCGCGACTTTCGACTGCAAGTATCCTTTAGCAGAGGTCAATCCGTGCATCGTCAATGCTGCGGTTTTTTCATCGCCCATGACCGAGATCCGCACGGCCGCGTATCTGAGATCAGGACTGACATCCGCTCCCAGGACTGTGACATTCCTGATACGAGGATCGCGAAGTTCAGACAGAATTGCCGTGCTGACGACTTCGCGGATCATTGAGGCGACTCGTGCCGTTCGACGTGTTGACATTAGAGTTTAGTTCCTGAAGGGTGAGCCGACTCGGACACGAAATCATGTCCGTAGGTTCAGGTTCTCGGATCAACGCTGCGTTTCGGCGACGAAACGCATTGTCGGCTGCACCAAAACCTTGAGGGATTATAACGTGCGCGCGATCTCGTCAATTCGAAATGCCTCGAACAAGTCTCCTTCTTTAATATCGTTGAACCCATCCAGCCGAATTCCGCATTCCATCCCGTCGCGGACTTCCTTTGCATCGTCTTTTTCACGCTTGAGCGACCCGATTCGATAGTCGTTCATCACTTTCTGATCACGGATCAAATGCACTCGACCATCTCGGGAAATCGTGCCGTTCAGCACACGACAACCCGCAATCGTGCCAAAGCGACTGATACTGAAGGTCCGCAATACGATGGCGCGACCAGTGGAGACTTCCACGCGTTCCGGTCGCAGCAACCCCTGCAGAGCCAGTTTAATGTGCTCCGTGACTTCGTAAATAATGTTGTAACGCCGAATCTCGACGCCCTGCCGATCCGCCTGTAGTTGCGCTCGATCTTCCGCAATGACGTGAAATGCAATGATAATCGCACCAGCGGCACTTGCCAGTGATACGTCGCTTTCATTCACGCCACCAACACCTGAGTGAATGATCTGAACTCTGACTTCGGGATGTTCAAATTTGGAGACTTCACCCCGTAGTGCTTCAATCGAACCTGGTGAATCCGCTTTCAGAATCAGCGGAAGTTCCTGGACGCCAAAACCTTCGCGCGGGACGCTCAGAATGTCTTCCAGTGTTCGTGCCGTAATGCGTGAGGAGAGTGCTTCCGTGCGACCTTCATGTAAGCGACTTTCCGCTGTTTCGCGGGCCTCTTCGATATCTTTCATCACGAAGAAATGGTCGCCTGCACCAGGCACGTCTGAAAGGCCTGAAACTTTGACCGGAGTCGAAGGGCCAGCTTCAGTGATCGCCTCGTCCCGGTCATTGTACATTGCCCGGATTCGCCCGTAGGTCGCACCGCAGAGGACGTTGTCCCCGATGCGCAAAGTTCCCTTCTGGACGATCAGCCACGCAATCGCTCCACGACCTTCGTCACGGAAGGCTTCGAGGCAGACGCCCAGTCCCTCGCGATCCGGATTCGCAGTAAATTCCTGCAGTTCGGCAGTCAATAACAGGGTTTCAAGCAGCTTATCGATGCCCTTGCCCGTGGTTCCGGACGTCCGCACGACTTCGACCTCTCCACCCCATTCAGCAGGCAACAGCTCGTGCTGAGCCAACTGTTGCAGAATTCGCTGCTCATCAATCCCAGGCAGATCGATCTTATTCAGCGCGACGACGATCGGCACGCCGGCATTTTTTGCATGGCTGATGCATTCAACCGTCTGCGGCATGACGCCGTCATCGGCTGCTACAACCAATACGACGATGTCCGTCGCTTCCGCACCGCGAGAACGCATTTCACCGAATGCTGCGTGGCCCGGAGTATCCACGAACGTCAACTGATGACCTTCGTAATTCACCTGATACGCGGCAATATGCTGCGTGATCCCGCCAGCTTCCCCAGCGGCCACGTTTGCACTGCGGATACGGTCCACCATCGTGGTTTTACCGTGGTCAACGTGCCCCAGAATTGTAATCATCGGCGGACGCTGACGCATGAGTTCAGGCGGATCTTCATGATCCAGTGATGCCAGCAATTCTGCTTCGATGTCCCGGCCACGCTTAAACGAAAGATCGACGCCCAACTCCATCGAGACTTCCATTGCCTCCTCTTCGCCGAGTTCGTCATTAATCGTCACCATTCGGCCTGCTTTGAACAGGATGCTCATGATCGACTTGGCTGGTCGACCGATTGCCTCCGACAGCGCCCGCACAGTGATCGGGAACGAAATCGAAGCCGTCGTCCTGAGATCGATCGGGCCGGAACGTTTACGTCGCTTGAGTTTTTTCGCCTGGCGTTCAGCTTCGCGAGTTTCGCGGAGTTCTTTGAGCAGGGATCCTCTGTTTGCCGTCCCTCCCTTTTTTCGTTCCACAGGGGCCGGTCCGCCCGCTTCGTGCTCGTCTCGGGCTTTGCGGAGGGCTTTCAATTGATCCGCAAGCGGACTGCGGCGGTCCACAATCTCCGACAGTGACATGTCGGGCTTCTGAACTTTTTCTTCGCGCGGCTTCGTTTTCTTGACGCCTGGAGTCGGCAATGATGGCGCAGCGGCCACCATTGGCCTGCCAGGCTGTCGGTCTCTGTCCCGGCTGACTTTGATCGGTCCAGCCGCTTTGCCAGCCATTCCTGCCGCCTGTTGCTCGCGATCCTTTACTGAACCAATCGGCCGCATTTCACGCTGCTTCGCCATTCTCGGACGTCGCATAGCGTCCGCAGGCAATGATTCTGCCTTTGGCGCTGCGTCAACCGTCGCGGTCGGCACCACTTCCGGAGATTCCGACAGATCCATCGCAACAGCGTCGTCCGCAGGAGCATCTTCGACCTGCGTTTCGGATTCGGATACAGGCGGTTCTTCCGCAGTGACCGCTTCAACGGGCACCTCAATTTCGGATTCACGAACTTCGTCAGACTCGATATCCTCCGGGTCGTCCGTCTGATCTTCGATGTCGTCCTGGTTTCGACCTGGCGCGCGCGACGGAATACCAACGATCTGACGCACTTTCCCGGCAGCCAGAGGTACATCGCGAACAGGAGTCATCTCCACGGGCGGCGTACTGCCGCCGGTCACCGGCCCCTTGCTGCGAATGTAGGCAACGACCGTGTCTCGTTCTTCTTCGCTGATTGTCGCCAGCGCATTGCGCAGTTTGACGCCAGCTTGTTCACAGAGATCGATCAACACCTTACTGTCGAGACCAAGGTCCCGTGCAAGAGCAAAGATACGTATCTTCAAAACTTAACCCCTTAGACCGACGGAGTCTGTCCGGGAAAACGCTTCCCCAACAGTGTCAGTACTGAAACTCACAACAACAGACCGGGCACACCGAAGAATCCCTTCGGACGAAATGCTGAACATCGACGACGCCGACTTTCAACCTGTTTCCGGCGTACGCCGGTGACAGCCAGAACAAAGACACACGAACACTTACGACTTTACCAGAATTGATGACTGAAGACCGTGTCTCCTCTGTTCCAAAGCCCGACCCCACGTTGTGAGGATCAAAAAAACACTCTACCATCCACCCGATGGCCGCCCCTCAGATTAATCAGGCGTCTTCAACCACTGCCGAAGAATCGTCAACTGTGCCAGAAGGAATAACCTGCTCCTCAGATGGAGGAGACTCTTCCTGGCTGACGACCTGCTTGACCTGTCCTTCAACTACCACTTCACTGTCACTCGATTCATCAGCAACGGATTCCGCTTCAGCAAGCGGTGCTTCTTCGCTCTCATTGTTGTTCGCCGCTGCCGCCTCTTCAGACTGCTCAAGAGGTTTCTTTGGCTTTGGTGGAACGGCCTCTGCCTGACTGGCCGCATACTTGCGCTGTTCTGCGGCAATCCTCTCTTCGACTTCCAGTCGCGCACTTTCGACATCAGCGTATTCAATGATCCGATCGCAGTCCTCTGCCGATAGACCACTCATTTCGACAAGTTGATCTGGTTCGATGACCGAAAGGTCGTCGAAGGTAAAGAATCCTTGTGAAACCAGATTTTCTGCCAGTTCCGGGGTGACTCCAGGGGCAACGCAGAAGGCTTCGATAGACTTGTCCAATTGCTGATCGAGCAGCGCCTGAGTCATGACGTTGATGTCCCAGCCAACGAGTTTCGACGCCAACCGCACGTTCTGACCAAACTTCCCGATGGCCAGCGATAACTGGTCCTCGCGAACAAGCACGATGACTTTTCCGAGCATCTGGCACAGGATCACATCTTCGACCTCCGCCGGCTGCATCGCATTCGGAACCAGAATCTGAAGCGAATCGTTCCAACGCACGATATCAATGCGTTCGCCAGCCAGTTCTTCGACGATGCCTCGAATTCTCGCACCACGCACGCCGACACAGGCACCGACGCAGTCAATTGAAGTATCGTTGCACGAGACAGCGACCTTGGAACGATTGCCAGCCTCCCGTGCGATAGAACGCACTTCAATAATCTGATCGTTGACTTCAGGAATTTCCACTTCAAACAATCGACGCACGAAGTCCGGATGTGTGCGCGACAGAATGACGCGCACTCGAGACCCAGTCTTGCGAACATCCAGCACGATGGCGCGTACGCGATCACCTGTGCGATAGTTTTCTTTACGGATCTGTTCACTGCGAGGCAGAATGGCTTCGATTTTTCCCAGACTCACGATCACCGTGCCTCGATCGACCCGAGTCACCTGGCCGGACACCTGCTGACTCCGAAGCTCAAGATACTCCTCATATAAAGTGTCGCGTTCGGCTTCGCGAATTTTCTGAATCATGACCTGCTTGGCAGTCTGAGCCGAGATTCGACCGAGGAGATCACCCAGCAGATCGGGGTCGAGCGTAGCACCGTCACATATGAGCGCAGGTTGGCCGGTTTCGCGATCGATGCGAACTTCCAGCTGCTCTTCCTCCGAAAAGTGCTTACGGGCGGCAGAGAGAATTGCCTGCTCAATCCCCTCAAACACGACCTCGGAATCGATGGCCTTGTCGCGGTGGATTGCATCGACAATTCTGAGTATTTCATTTCCGTTCATGACGTAGATGTCTGATAGTGCTGTGCATGGATAAAAAAAAAGCGGGAGCAATGTCCCACTTTTCGCGCCCGACAGCGTCACTCAGTTCGAGTCACTCTGGCAGAGAACTTTCCTCATTCCGTACGTGCGTCACCATCAGGTGAATCACGCCGGACATCGGGGAAATGGAGTCAGACCTACATCTTGTCCATTTCAGGTTCCTTCAACGCGGTTCTGGAGCAAACAAACAGCAAACTTCCTGAAAACAACTGGCCACAACCCCGGATATTCCCCCGGATTTTCGCCTGTCTCTTCAGGATGAGTGCGGAAAATACTTGGATTTTTGCTGACTGTCAAGCATCCGCCGGGGGCGGAATCCATGGTTCCAGAAGTCCCCGCACCAGGATTGCGGACGGAAGTTGGTCGTTCCATCAATGTTTTTGGCTCCATTGACACCGCAGCGGATATTCAGCCGACACGCCGAGAATTCGTATGTCGCCCTGGAATTGAGACATATACCAGTTTCGATGAGCCGAATCGTGAGCGAGGCCGGCAAGAGCATTTGAAGAAGCGGAAACGACATTTGCCGATGCCGACCCGTCCGCACAGTATCCCGCTGCCAGCGCTGTGCTTCCCGACTGCATGGATCGCGTCGCACTCGTCGAGGACTTTCACTGGGACTGACCGCGATTTGCCGCAAGTGTGGATTTCCGGCTACATTTCGGCGTGATCCTTCCGACACAGACAGATTCTGTGACCTATTTTCCAACAAGGACTCAAACCGGAGAATCTGTTTTCATCACCACGAATTACGGAAGAGTTCGATTCAGCAATGTCTGAGAAGACACGGAGAAGTTGTTCATGATCGCCCCGTTGAAACCGTCCCGACAATCGTCAAACGACTTCGAAGCACTGAAGTCACATATTCATGGAAAGCTCGTAGAGAAACTCGACCTGACTCGATTGAACGAGCTTGAAGGCGATTCGCTGCGCCGCGAAATTCGTGTCGTCGTCGAACATCTTTGCGACACTGAAAACCCACTGCTGAACCGTTCAGAACGGGAAAGACTTGTTGAAGAAGTTCTCGACGAAGCATTCGGCTTCGGTCCGCTTGAACTGTTGCTCAAGGAGGAGGGCGTTGCGGATATCATGATCAACGGACCGAAAAACGTCTTCCTTGAAAAGAACGGACGCATCATCAAGTCCGATGTGACATTCCGGGATAACGATCACTTGCTGCAGATACTGGACCGCATCGTATCCCGAGTTGGTCGCCGTATCGATGAAACATCTCCCATGGTGGACGCTCGACTGCCCGACGGTTCACGCCTGAACGCCATCATTCCGCCTCTGGCTCTGGATGGCCCGTCGCTTACGATTCGGCGCTTCGGTTCCAATCCGTTGACATTGGAAGACCTGCTTAAATTCGGCGCATTCACACCGGAAATGGTCATGTTTCTGGAAGGAGCCATGAAGGCTCGACTGAATATCATTATCAGTGGCGGTACCGGTTCCGGCAAGACGACACTGCTGAACACACTGTCCAGCTTTATCTCGAACGAAAACCGCATCATCACGATCGAAGACGCGGCAGAAATTCAGTTGCAGCAGGAACACGTCCTGCGTCTGGAAACTCGCCCCGCGAACATCGAAGGCAAGGGCAAAGTATCGGCCACGGACCTCGTAAAGAACGCCCTGCGTATGCGCCCTGACCGAATCATCATCGGCGAATGCCGCGGTGGAGAGGCTCTGGACATGCTGCAGGCCATGAACACGGGGCACGATGGTTCAATGACCACCGTCCACGCGAATAGTCCACGCGATGCGATTTCGCGTATTGAAACGCTGGTCAACATGTCAGGTTGTGACCTGCCACTGTCTGCCGTCCGAAAGCAGATTGCATCAGCCGTACATTTGATTATTCAGGCCAGCCGCCTGCAGGGTGGGCCGCGAAAAGTGACCTACATTACGGAAATCGTCGGTATGGAAGGTGAGACAATCGTCATGCAGGACATCTTCAGGTTCCAGCAGGACGGAATTGGTGAGAACGGAAAAGCCTTCGGTCACTTCGAATCAACAGGTGTGCGTCCGAAGTGCATCGAACACCTGGAAACCGGCGGAGTCCGTCTGCCGAACGGCCTGTTTGCGCAGCGTACGATGCGATCTCCATAACAGTCATCCGAATGCATCAATAACTTATTGGTACCGTTGTCTTCAATTGCTCATTGATTGTTCCTGACAGGCTCTTCCTCAAAGTGAGGCGAATATGGATCCAAGTCTAATTATCATGATCGCGGCCTTCGTGGGCGTGCTCGCACTCGTGGTCGGGCTGTATTCAGCGTTTCAGGGCAATTCGGATTCCTTTCTGGATGCTCGACTCGCTGCCTTCACCGGCGCATCGCAGCAATCAAAGAAGGAGATTACCGCGCAATTTCTGCGGGACGGTGTGAACTCCGCAGGAGGTCTTGTCGATGGCCTGATCAAATGCTTCGCGAAACTGCCGATGTTTTTCCGGCAGGCCAATTCGCCGCTCAGGATCGAACATTTTCTGATGCTGTGCGCGGGTGCGGCGGTACTGGGTGGCTTGATTGCCTTCATTGCTCACGCGCCGACATCTCTGGTTCCGTTGAGCGCATTTCTCGGAGCCTCGCTTCCATGGTTGTGGCTGTGGTGGCGACGTCGATCGCGTTTCAATAAATTCGAAAAACAGCTACCGGATGCACTGGAACTGATTTCACGAGCTCTGCGTTCAGGTCACAGTCTTTCGTCCGGCCTGAATGTCGTATCGTCGGAAATGCAGGCACCGATTTCCACCGAGTTTCGCCACGTCTATGACGAGCAGAATCTTGGGATTTCTATGGAACAGGCGCTGCGAAATATGCTGATCCGGGTTCCAAACATGGACTTGCAGTTCTTTGTGACGGCTGTCGCGATTCAACGGCAGGCAGGCGGAGACCTCGCGGAAATTCTGAACAAGATCAGCTACATCGTGCGCGAACGCTTTAAGATTCTCGGGCAGGTGAAAGCACTGACTGGCGAAGGCCGGATCAGCGGTGTCGTCCTGATGGGACTGCCAATTGTGCTGTTCTTCGCGGTTTATTATCTGAACCCCGAATACGTGATGCTGTTGTTCAATCGTGAGCTTGGTCGCCAGATGATCACGATTGCGGTCATCATGCAGATCGTCGGAGCGATCATTATCAAGAAGATTGTGGACATTAAAGTCTGATGAGATTTCTGAAAATGCGAGTCGATTCCATCACGTCGCAACGAGACTATTTCGTGATCCCAGTTCAATTTTCACAGAGCAACTGTCATGGATATTGAAACGCTGCTGCCCGTGATCGCATTTGTCGGCATTACCACCGGTATGTGGGGCCTATGGACAATGTTCAACAAAAAGTCGTCGCGCGCCGCAGAACGACTCGACGAGTGGCGCGATCCATTTGCGAGGCAAAGACGAGAATCCGGGACCACTCCCAGTAGTGGTAACGCTGTCGGAGCGATGTTCGACAAAGCCGCACCCGCGCTGTCCAGAGCCCTGGAATCAAAGAACGAACTGGAGCAGAGCAATCTGAAGATTCGACTGGCCAATGCAGGTTACTCAAGGCCCAACGCCTCTCGCAATTTCCTGGCAGTCAAAGCCGTGTCGCTGGGGCTCGGACTGTTCCTTGGAGGCAGCTACGGATTCTATTCCGCAGGGTTTGCAAAAAATTCGTGGATGTCGCTGGTGATCGGCGGTGGCATGGGATTCTTCCTTCCCGAACTGATTCTCACGCTCCAAAAATGGTCCCGTCAGCAAAAGATCTTTTTGCAACTTCCCGATGCGCTCGACCTGCTGGTTGTGTGTGTGGAGGCAGGTCTGGGACTGGATTCCGGCTTGCGTAAGGTTTCGGAAGAACTTGTCACCGGGGCTCCGGAAGTCTGCGCGGAACTGGCAACCGCCAACATGCAGTTGCAGATGGGTAAGGCACGACGCGAAGTGCTGCACGATCTGGGAGTCCGTACCGGCGTTGATGACATACGGGCGCTTGCGGCGATTCTGATTCAGGCGGACCGCTTTGGCTCATCAATCGCACAGGCACTCCGTGTACAGTCGGATACGATGCGCGTGAAACGTCGCCAGATGGCGGAAGAAAAAGCTGCACAGACGGCAGTGAAAATGATCTTTCCGCTCGTGCTCTTCATTTTCCCGGGCATTTTTGTGATTCTCGTCGGCCCAGCTGCCATCCAGCTGAAGGAAAACATGCTCAACAACTGATCCAGATCGGTTCGCATCCTCGTCGGACCGCACAACGAATTATTGACGGTCCTTTTCGATTTGTCTGAACTTCTGTTACAATCGGAAACGACATTCTCCCAGGTATTTCTGATCCGGTGTGCCGGTTCGGTCGTTCAGGTGTCGTGAGCCAGTGATTTCTAAGTGACCTGATGGACAGCAAAGTTACTGTCTTTCTGATTGTAATGCTGCTTGCGGTGCTCCGTGGGCTGATGCAGCGATCTCAGGTGCGCAGGGAAATCGAAGAACGCGCGGCGTTATCAAGGCGAAGTTCGTTGAAGCAACGCAAGGGGCCAGTCGTCCGGTCGGAAACTGCGAACGATGCGGAATTACCCCACGATGAGATTGAATAATACCCGAAGAGTGACCAGAATCCGGGCTTCAGAAGCAGCCAGATTTTTGATCTGCGAGCAAAGATTGCTGAAATTGACAGCCTCATGACTCGACCGCGATGCTGTAGCTGTCGCCGTACACACGGGAGTTTAGAATCATGGGACCGTTTATTGGTGGCATCATCACGGTTGTCGTTATAGTTGTGGGGCTCATTCAGGCGCTTGCTCCGGTCTTCAAATCGATCTCGGAAGCAATTGAAAAAGCCAATCGACCACCAGTCCAGAATCCCGGCCAGCCGGGAGGCGCGAACACAAACGCCCCATCTTCGTTTCTTCCCGAAATGACGCAACAGGGTGTGCCGCGGCAAGCCACAATGAATGCCGGCCCAGGCAACGCTCCTCGGCCACCAGGCACGGCACGACGGGCTCGCGGCCAGCAGCAAACGCCAAGGAAAAAACAAGGTGGAGCACATCCAAAGCCATCTGCAAAACCTGTCGGGATCGACCGATCTCCCGGATCGGGAGTGGGTGCGCATGTCGATACGTTTATTGGTCAGCATGTCAAATCGAACATCGGGAATCAGTTTTCTGAATCGGTAAAGACTGACATCAGCGATCAGGTCCGCAGCCATCTTGGCGAAGATCGGGACAGGCCGTCCGCTCCTGCAGCGGCAACAACGCACGGTTCTGCCGCAGCGGGCGATTTGCTTTTGGCTCTCCGTAGTCCGCAGGGTGTGAGGCAGGCAATTCTGATCAGTGAAGTACTGTCGAAACCCAAAGCCCTGCGACGGTCCTGACGTGCGATACCAATTTGGCTCTGTGAGTGATCATGGCTGAGACCGTTCAGCGAATTCTGCTGCTTGACGGCGAGCTGTCTTTTCGAGGCTCTTCGCTCCTTACGTTACGACTTGCGAGAGGCCTTGAACGTCGAGAACTCGACACCGCTCTCATTTGCACCCGCGTCACCGAACTGGATAATTCGTTGCTGCACGGTGTCCGCCTCCATGAGATTCCGGGTTACAATGTACCGATCTGGGGGCAGATTGTCCTTCGCACACTCTGTCGTGACATCAAAGAGCAACGCCCCGACATCATTCATGTGCAGGACCCGCACCTTTTGTCTCAGGGGATTCGACTGGCGCGAAAACTTCGTCGTCCTCTGATTGTGAACATTTCGGATCAGGCCGAAGCCAGCGCGCTCGTCATTCGACAGGCAACGCCCGAGCTCAAGGTTGTGATTTCTGTCAGTGAAAGCGTACAGCAGCAGATTCCTGAAACGCCGTTCATGGCCTCCATTGAAAAACGGGTCATTCTTCCGGGTGTGGAAGTCCCCGACGCGGCGAAGATCGATTTGCCACTGGACGACGATCGTCCGCCCGTGATCGGAATGGCCGGCCCTCTTGAAATTGTGAAAGGAGCTGCATTTTTTCTCCGTGCCTGCCATCGCGTTGTTGAGGCGGGACACGAAATTCGAATCGTGATTGCAGGCAGCGGACCGGAAGAACGCAGTCTCCGAAAACTCGCGGCGTCGCTGCAGTTGTCACGCAGACTGACTTTTGTCGATGGCGGCGTCGCGATGGCAGGTTATCTGGAAGCGATCGATATCTACTGCCTGCCGTCGCTTCAGCAGGGACTGGGCGTCGTGATGCTCGAGGCAATGGCGCTGGGGCGCCCGGTAATTGCATCCGGCGTGGGCGGCGTGATGAGTGTGATTGAAGACAATGTGAATGGTCTGATTGTGCCACCTTCGGATAGTCGCAGCCTGGGTGATCGCATTATTGAGCTGCTTCAGGATCGTGATAAAGCCCGCCGTATCGCCGCTGCCGGTCAGCAGATGGTACGAGATCGATTCAATGAAAACCGGATGCTGGACGAAGTCATTCAGGTCTACCGTGAAGTCCACGGCGCTCGCGCACAAACTCAGGAATCCGCCCACGCAACAATCCGCGCCCGACAAACAGCGGTGGATTGACAGCAACACGGCGATCGGGGAGTAACGAACTTCGGACACCTGTACCTGCGACGATGACGTGATACATTGTGAGTCGATCATCGTCCATCACGGTCGGTTCTGGTCGTACCCGTGCGAAACTGTGCTCAATTTGCACAGTCGGAGCATCCGGCATGCGTGACTCAATGCGTGCCCGCCGTCCTGACAGGCAGGACAGGACCGCGACGAGGCATTCCCGACCGGGAGTTGCCGAAAATGACTGATCGGCGGCACTCACACTCCCGATACATCGTGTGTCCACAGTCAGATCTACTGACTCGTCAGAGCCGGTGCTCTGTCGCTCATCACACTCATGGATGTGACCTTAACTCTGACTATGATTTCCAACCCGTTGCAGGATCGTTTCGCTCCAGGCGGAATGAGTTTGAGCAGCATGGAATTTCAGCCGAACATCCAGGTTACCCATGTCCATTGAAGAACTGCTTGAACAGATGGAGCAGTATCGATTACGCCGGGAGCAGCGAGACTATCGACCTGACTGGTTGAAGGGCTTTGTGCAACAGGCGTCAGGCCTGTTTGAGCCTCTCACGCATGTCGGACGAGTCGGATACGATTGCCAGTTGGACGAGCGTGGCTGGACTGTCTGCATGTATTTGGGAACAACTGAAATCGTCGGAGGTGCAAAGGATGGCAGAATCGATCATGCGAGTTTTCGCGTTGATCTGACTCAGATCAGCCTGCTCTTTGAATCCATCAGCCGTCTGGAATGGTATTCCGTGGCAGAAACCTGTGAACTCGACGAACCAGAATGTATCCGCTCACTCATTACGATTTATGGTGTGGTCGCGATGGGGAATGATGTTCGGCTGGAACTCCTTTCCGTGCCTCCACACAAGGTCAAACCAGGGTTGCATTATCGGCCTGATGGCATGATCTACGAAACACATTGAATTCACTCCGACTGCACTGCAGTCAAACCGCATCGGGTCGGGCGACAACACTCCTGCAGGGCACTCAACCCTGTCGGAGTGTTTTTTTACGGCTCATCGCACAAGCAGGCAAAGACTCGCGGGTTCGACGACAACAAGGACAGGAAGTGCCGAGCAGGGGTCGCCGTCGGCCTGCACGCCTGGAATCCGGGAATTATCCATAGATTCCAGGGTGACTCTGGTTGCAGTGAATTTTGTGAATTCCGAGGCCTGAATCGGCAGCCCCAGTTTCAATCGAATGGCGTGCCGGAAAATCTGCCAGCGAGTTGTGCCATGATAAACGCGAACGTTGAGGAGTCCGTCGTCGGGAATTGCTTCGGTAGCGAATTTCAGCGCAAAGCCGTAGCGCGGGATATTGGTGACGATAATATGCGTTCCGGTCGCAGTATGACGCGCGTCATGTGTTGATGCACGAATGAGCCGGGGGCGCGACGAAAAGAATGCACGCAGCGTTGGCACAACATAGCCTAGGCGGTGGATGTTTCCTCTGCGTGCCTGATGCACCGCGTGGACAATGTCTCCGTCAACCCCGGCGCTCAGCATCAACAGGAATCGGCGCCCGTTCGCGGTCGCGGAATCAAACATTCGGATTCGACCGGTTCCAATCATGGCAGCGAGTGTGCGACCGCATTGGGACAGATCCAGATACTTTGCCAACAGGTTTTCTGTCCCCAGTGGCAACACGGCGATCGGGCAACCGGGATGACGATGGGCAACATCCGCAACTGTCCCGTCCCCGCCGGCGGCGACAATACATCGCAGCTTCGCGGCGTTGTCGGGCATCAAAAGAAAAGCATCCAATGCCCGGCGAGCCCGAAACATGCGGACGCAGTAGCCTGCAATACGCAGTTCACGAATCAAAACAAGCAATTCCTTTCGCCCGGCACCTGATCCGGAACGCGGATTACGCTGTATCACAACCAGTCGGTTGTCGGCTGAAATTGTCGTAGGTTCCACTGGGCTGAATGCTTTTCTGTATTGCGTTCACGATTCCGTAAGTTCAAGGTACGGATCGAGCCCCATGTTTTCGTACTGATCCAGCCGAATTCGTTCCTGCTTGAGCAGATGCTTGCGCTGTTTGCGGTGAGTCCTCTCAAGGAATCGCTGGACTTTGACAAAATATCTGTTCCATGACCGCCCGAGTTCGCCGAAACGGTTTGCAATCCCCATTCGTTGTTTTCGCAGCCGTTCTTTTGGTTCACGACATCGCAGCAGTTCATCTTCAAGACTCAGGAAAAACTGGTACGAACCCGGATCGCCCTGACGCGCGCAACGGCCGACCAATTGGCGATCGATACGTTTCGAACTATGGATTTCCGTAGCAATCACGTGCAGTCCGCCAGCTTTGCGAACGTCATCATCCAGAATGATGTCCGTTCCGCGGCCAGCCATGTTGGTCGCGATCGTGACACTGCCCGCCTCGCCGGCTCTGGAAATAATCTCTGCTTCCTGTTCGTGATAGCGTGCATTCAGGATTTGAAACGGGATGCGTTTATCTTTTAACAACAACCCCAGAGCTTCGGATGCTTCCACCGACGGCGTGCCGACCAGCATTGATCGTCCGGCCTTGATCAGTCGCTGAATCTGTTCCACAATGGCATCGCGCTTCGCTTCCTGTGTTTTGAAAATGCGCGTCGTCAGACCCTTGCGGATACACGGCTTGTTGGTCGGAATTTTCGTCACTTTCAGGCGATACGTCTTCTTGAGTTCTCCACGCGCCGGCAATGCAGTCCCCGTCATGCCGGCCAGATGGGAGTACTGCCGGAAGTAACTTTGTACGGTCACACGCGCGGCTTCCCCGGTCGCCGCAGTGATAGGAATCAATTCCTTCGCTTCGATCGCCTGATGCAGACCGTCCTGCCATTTGCGACCATCCATGATGCGTCCCGTACCCTCATCGACGATCACAACTTTGTTTTCCACGATGACGTAATCGCGGTCGAGTTCAAAGGCGTGTCGAGCCGTCAGCGCTTTTTCGACTTGCGCGTAGATACGTTCCGTATCAATGGAACTCAGCAGCGATGGCTTGGACATCAGGACGACTTTTCGGCAACCGGCATCGGTGAGCCATGCAGTGCGGCGTTCCGGTTCGTAGACATAGTCCCGCTTCGGTTCCAGTTGAAACGTCGCGCGATTGCTCCAGCGAAACAAATTCACTGTCGCCGGCTCGTTGGGCTGCGTCAGACCAATGATGAGCGGCGTTCTGGCTTCATCGATGAGAATACTGTCGGCTTCGTCGATCAGTGCGAAATAGTGACCGCGTTGCACCGGTTCCTCGGCACCCTGAAGTGTCCGGATAAAGCGCCGCACCTGCGTTCCACCTTCGTCCATCATCGCTCCTTTACGCAGGCGATCGCGGAGAAAGTCGAATCCCATTTCCTTGCTGGTGCCATACGTGATATCACACGCATAATTTGTGCGGCGCTCGTCGGCTTCCATCGAATCCAGAATCTTGCCGACGGTCAGTCCCAGTTTGACATGCACAGGGCCCATCGTGTCGGCGTCGCGATTCGCGAGATAATCGTTGACCGTTACGACATGACAACCCTGCCCCCGCAAAGCTCGCAGGAAGGAGGGCATCGTGGCGGTGAGCGTCTTTCCTTCGCCGGTCTGCATTTCGGCGATATGACCTTCGAAGAGTGCGATGGCCCCCATGACCTGCACTTCAAAGTGCTGCATTCCCAAGGCGCGCCGCGCAGACTCGCGTACCAAGGCATAAGCTTCGGGCAGCAGCTTGTCCAGTGCAACGCCCGCCTGCGCTTCCCAACGCACTTCGCGACCTCGCGTCAGCAGTTCTTCGTCAGTCAGTCCCTGCAGCGCATCGCTCATCCTGATGATTCTGCGCGCCATCGCGCGCCACCGCGAACGCCGCGCGACGGAAGGAATAAAACCTGTCTTCAGGCCGTGAAATAATTGGCTGAGGAGACTCATGATGTTGATTGTACCATTTCACTTTTCCAAAGAAAAGACCTTGTTTCCAATCAATTGCAACCTTGACCGAATGGCCTCGATCACTGATTTCATGGGATGCTTGAGATCGCAAATAAATGATGTGACCACTTCCGAACATGCAAATTTCGATTTACTCGCTTTGACCGCTTTTTTCAGATTTACCTGGCCGCTTCGCCAGAGATGCTGTGACAATGGACTTCTTTCGGGGTTGCGAGGCCGCCGCATTTTCAAGAGCCAGTTGGAGCGCCGATCGGACGACCGTTGTCCTGGCCGCCGTGAGCTTCACGTTCGTGCATCCCTGTCGGCCCCATGCTCCATTGCAAGGCTGAAACACATCAGAATCGGCACCACAGAATGTTTGCTGCTGTTCCGGTGTCAGCTTGACCATTCCCCAGTCGGTGCTCGGTGCTCCGAGGCTGGCAAAGATCTTTCCGCCAACGCGAAAATCGGGATGGCCCATATGTTCTGACTCGACCGTGTCAGGCAGCGATAGCGCACTTTTTCTGAACTGTTGCGGTGTCATGTGTCAGACCTTCAACGTGCGGAACAGAAAAACAGAATTGCAAAAACCGGAGACTGACGTCTCGCGGCTCGCCATGTTCCGTCACCTCCACCTGGGTCGCGGGCGAAGCCCGCTCCAAGAATTACCGGACTTCTTCAGCCATTTCTCTCACAGTCGTTACGATGTGTTCTTCCACATTGTCCGACCATTTTGTAGGAAGGCCGTAATAGATCATCGCCGTTTCGCCCTCGTAACCACCTTCTTTGAGGACTCGGACAGAAGGAATATAGGCCATCACATCGTTGCAATAGCCACCGATCCAGTTCGTTGTACCTGGCAATTCGCTTTTCAGACGCAATGCGTAATCGACCACAACTTCTCCACCAAGTGCTGTGATCTGCAGGTCTCCCAAGCGCCACATCTGAACGGGATAAGGATACGTGGGCGACAATTTGCCATCGCGAGACAGCATTTCAAGCAGGTGAGCAGCGCGACGAACAAGGTAGACATTTTCCGACTTCAGATCGGCTTCGAGTTTCTCCTGCGACGGAAGTTCGTCAAAGGCCAGCTCGATCTCACGATAGGCCGTATGCAGTGAGCCTTTCACAGAGCGCATCGGTCCGGCAAGTGCCCGATCCACGCTGTCGGCGATTTGTCTGCCATAGTCAGTCGCCAATTCCACAGTCTTGCGTGGCAGCGGGTTTTGGTCGGCCCCGCATCCAGCCATGAACATGGCAATTGCGTCCGGATGTCGGCGTTCAATCTCCAACTGGGCGAACCCCGGCCAGTCTCCGCACCAATCCATGCCGCTCAGTACCGTCGCATGACAGGCGTACCCGAACAGCACAGCTCGAAGTTGACCTTCAGGACTGCGCACAACCAATAATGGCACGTCGTGATCCACCGGCCCGACCAGATGGCCGGCTTCGCGGAGCATCGGCACGTCCGGTTCGCGGTTATTGCGACGATTCACAGCAAACGTCGCCTGCCCCGAGCCATACTGCACAGCGGCCGGAGCCATGTTTGCAAAAGCCTGCTGTGCGATCCGGACAATGGAATCGCTCAGGAGCTCTGTGTACTCAGAAATCCGTTGATAGTTCTCGTCATCCAGCGAATACATCGAAATCAAATTTTTGCCCACAACCGGGCCGGAATGCGTATGAGATGTCGAAAGCGTGATTTCAGATCGCTGCAGTCCGTGATTCTGTGCCAGTCGCTCACAGATTGCCTGCGACGTCATGCGGTCGATGCCGACAAGATCCAAAGTGAGCAACAGCCCCTTGTGACCGCTCGGATCCTGCAGGACCAGCGCCTTGGCCCAGAGATCGTGAATGGTGCCTGCGGACGGCTTGTTGCGGGAAGCGTAACCCGACATCCACATTGGCGACGGTGGCGTGATGAAAGTTTTTGCAAAGCCTGCCTGCCAGGTTTCGTCAGCCTTAGCCGTTATGCACACGAAATGCAGCGCACTGATACTCAGGAATATTGTGACAATGACGCGCATTTTATATCTCCATTGCATTAGATCAGCTTGAACAGGACTTCTACCATGACCACAATTCCCGCACCGGCCAGCATCCAGACGACGGAAGCGACGCTGAAAATCTTTCGGTTTCGCCATTTGAGCACCATTGCCAGCAACGGCTCCTTGTAGACTGACACAGGATTCCCAAGCATCGCCGCGCGCAGATCATCGATCAGCAGCGACATGTTCTGGTAACGATCCACCGGTTGCCGCTGCAACGCCTTCAAACAGATCGCATTCAGTTCAGGAGAGATCTTTCTCTTCGGTGCGACGCGAATGGGTTGACGTGCCGGATCTTCCAGCAACTTGCGCTTGATCTCCTTGAAATTCTTCCCGGACATATAACTTTCGCCGGTCAGCACTTCAAACAGAATAATCCCCATGCTGTAGACGTCAGAACGTCCGTCAACATCACCTGTTTCGACCGCCTGTTCCGGTGACATATAGAACGGTGTCCCCTGGACATCGCCACGTCCCGTGAGTCGTCCCGACATGACCTGCTTGCCGCTGCGGATCAATTGATCGACGTCATCGTTGTCATCCATGTCCCAGACTTTGGCCAGACCCCAGTCCAGAACCATTACTTCTCCGTAGTCGCCGATCATAATATTGGCGGGTTTCATGTCACGATGCACAACACCATGGTCATGTGCAAACGCCAGACACTGGCCAGCGTGAATGAGCACATTCAGCAGCGATTCCAGCGAATACTGATCCATCGTGGGCTGATGCCCGGCTGACAACTGGTCGAGGATATCACTCATATCCCTGCCGCCAAGTTTCTTCATGGTGAAATAGGCATTCCCATCTGCATCACGGCTGAGTTCATAGACCGGTATCGTGGCGGGATGCGGGATCTGCGCCGTCACGCGTGCTTCGCGGAGAAACCGTTTCTGATATGTTTCCAGATTCTGAAACTGTGGCTGCAGCGTCTTCATCACAACGACACGGCCAAGATTTTCATCGACGCACGTGCGCAGGATCGCTTCACCACCCTGAGTCAAGGGCTGGAAATCGCGATACCGCATGAAGCCGTTCTTCACATGCCTTGGGAGGTCTCGGTCGGTTTCGGACAGCGCGATGTTCTTATTCACAAAAGTATTCCCTGCCTGATTGAGATCACGGCAAAAATCCCTGGTGGCTGAAATGTTGAGGGAAAGCAGATCGCCCGGATTGTAACATTCTCGGCCTCAAATCTGAAGAAACTGTGAAAACTCGAACAGACCAAGCAGCGTCCCGGTGGCTGGATTCCACTCGCGGGGCGGTGCCCACGCGGTTAAACTCATGTGCCATCCACAACCGCGCGAGGTCAATTGGCGACTGACGCGCCTGCCTGGCGCCGAGGCAGATGCAGAGTGAAGTCGATTCTTCGCAGTGCGACGTCTACGACGAGCAGAAATGCGGCGATCGACAACAGCCAGGACCAGAGCGGTGTCGGTCGCATGGCCCATTCGTCGGGGCGGTCGAAGATTTTTTCAGGTTTCGGATTGAACTGGCCGCCGGAAATGTCGGCGACTTCTTTGAGCAAGGCTTCGTTCGTTGGCTGAATACGGAGTTCGTCGCTGTATCCAACAATCAGGCCGCGCGATTCGCGATAGGCGACCTGGTCACCCTGCTTCACAGTGATCTGCAGGTTGTACGCACCTGACTGCAGCGTGGTAAAATCTGCCGCGTAGCGACCAGGTGCCGTTTGCTTCATCAGCGATTTTTCAGGTCGCAATAACGGATCGATTATCGTGAGTTCCACTTCCGAGTGATTCAGAAACTGCCCGGTCTCGTTCACGGCGTCAACGGAAACTTCCGCCTGACTGCCGTCACGAGATACTGCTACCTGAATTCCGCGAGAGTCGCTCTTCCGCATTGTCTGGCGAACAACCTGAGTCCAGAATTTCCCGTATCCAGGCCATGTCAGCCATTCCGCAGCCCAGCGACTCTTCGCATCCGATGTAAAAGCCGCCGTCATCCCAAGACCGTACCGCCACCATACCAGGAGTGGGTCGCCCTTTTCCGTTGCCAGGATGACTTCACTGGTAGGCTTCGGTCGCGTCATCACGTAGCCCAACAGGAACGGCGCTGATTCGATATCGATTTCCTGCAACGCATGAGTCGCTCGAATCACCTGCGGCACGAATGGCTCTTCGTCGATTGCCGACTTACTGGCGGTCACTGTTTCCTTTGCAAAGATCTGTGGAACCTGCGATGCATCTTCTGCGAGGTAATAACGTCCCTTGCCGATGCGCGCGATGGTTTCAAGCAACTCTGTGGCTGCACCGCCCAGGGCCACAGTGGAAACCGTCATCTTTCCGGATAGCATCTGCTGTGCCATCCCTTCAAAGTCGCCGGCGTTTGAGACGCCGTCCGTTAACATAATGACATGCTTCAGCTTCGCTGATGTCGAATTGAGAATTTCAAAAGACATTTCCATCGCCGGATACATGCTTGTCCCGCCACCAGATTCAATGCGCGAGATTTCATCGCTGATCCTGCCTTTGTTGCTGGCGGACTGCATCTCACTGATGACGTAAGTTTGATCATCAAACGCTAACACTGCGACCTGATCCCGATTGCCGAGCAGTTCGACCGCCGATCGAGCGGCGGTCTTCGCCATTTCGAGCGGGTCGCCGTCCATGGATCCTGAGCGGTCAATCACGAGCACCATGCCCAACGACGGTTTCTCTTTTTCCTTCTCGAAGTCACTGCGGACAGGCAGAATTTCTTCGAGTGGACTCTTGTAATAACCGCCGAGGCCGAATGACTGTTCGCCGCCGAGCATGATAAAGCCGCCACCGAGTTCCTGAACCCAGGTTCGAGTGATTTCCATCTGCTGTTGAGTCAAGGCGGTTGCCGGCACATTGGACAGCATCAACAGTTCATAGTTCTGAAGTCCGGCGAGTGTGTCCGGCATTCCCTGCGGCGGACGCACATCGACCTGAATACCTTCGTCTTCCAATGCGTATGCAAGTTCCCGAATCAGATCCGGATCGCTTTCGATGATGAGGACTCGCGGTTTGCCCGTAGCATAGACGAGACCTGAATCTGCGTTGTTGTCGAGCAGAGTATCTTTCTTCAAACCTGAAAGACGCACTGTAAAAGCCGCCATGCGATCGCGTTCGATGGATTGTTGAAAACGGAATCTGTTTTCTCCCGATTTCAGCGTCCGAGTCTCGCTGATGACTTTGTGATCACCATGAAACACTTCCACCAGACCTTCGTCTTCGTGACTGGAATGAATCGTCACATCGACAAAGAACGGCTCGCCCTCACGTACCTCGGCAGGAACATTCACTTCGGAAACCTGCACTTCCGGTTCAGCACGTGCTGGCAGCGGAACCGTCGTGACCGGGATTCGGCTTCGCGCCGCAGCTGCGATGACATTGCCGTCGGTCTGATTGCCATCCGTCAGCAGGACAATCTGCGGCACGTAACCCGGCGGCGAATAGCCAGCCGCGGCTTCGATGGCGGCGGCCAGATTCGTCCCGTCGCGGCTGGCGTGTTGTTCTGCCTGCGAGGCGCTTGAAGACGAAGCACTCTCTGCGGGATTCTCTGGCTTTCCAAGAATCGACGCGGTGGCACCATACATCACCGGTTCCTCCTGCACATTGCCGACTTTCGTGGCAAACGGCAGGTACGCGACCCTGTGCGATCCCTTCGCCTTCGCTGCGAGTTTCAGGAACTCCGTCGCGGTTGTTTCGGCGTTCGCACCAATGCTCAGACTTTGATCTACGACGAACAGCACAAACTGATCGTTCGTCCGGTGCAGCCAGGTCAAGCCGGAAAGTGCCAGCACCAGCAGCAGACAGATGATCGATCGAGTCACAAGCGATACGATTCGCTGCGATCCGGGAAAGTCGCTCAAACTACGAACAAACCAAAGAAATAACACAACCGCGATCGGAACGATCAGGATCAACAATGTCGGTCGACTGAATTCAATTGGAAGCATTACGAGATCAGCCTCCTTTGATACAGAAACCATTCCAGTGTTGTCAGAATGCAGGCCAGCAGAACCAGAGAATTCCAGAATGGACGACTGAACCATCCTGCGGACGGAGAATGAGTCTGCCGGGATTCGACAAGCTCCTTCAATGGCCGCAAGTCGGATTCCCGAGCACTGGCAAGATTGACGGCGACCTCGGCGAGAATGCTGTCGGGGCTGATCGCCATGGACTCTGAATTCTTCCTGCTGTGACTGACTGACCAGACGCCGACTTCATTCAGCGGGCCTATGACTGCCGAAATTGATGAACTCCTGGCATCTGAAGCCAGGATCTCTGAATCTGAACCCGTGACAACAACCGGCCTTGATTTTCCGTTGGGTGAATTCAAATTGACATCGTGGACGGCGCTGTTTGCACTGTTGATCGTCACAGTTGTCATGGCACCGACTGGCAGTGATCGCTGCAGCTCTCCCGTTGATCCGGAAAACCATCCGAGCGAATTTGCCACCATGATCGGGAACGTCGTACGAAACGCAAGGTCGCTGCGATCCAGATTCACACTCAGTACCAGACATTTTCCATTCGGTCGATTCACCTCGGCATACACAGTTTCCCCGGACAGCGTTTTCGCCAGCGAATGCACCGGCGTCCTGAACAGCAATTTCTTCGCATCCGGAATGAGGATATTGTCGAGACGAATGTGGTTCATCAGCGGAGACATCCTGTCCTGCTCCGTTACGAGTGGATTTTCCATGGTCGCGCCTTGTTCCCATTGATCGCAACTGCCGATCGGATCGATGACAAACACGTTTCCGGCCGGCAGGACACTCGGAACGGGGCCGTGTAACACAATGATCGAATCGCCCGGCCATTGCTCTGGAAAATCTTTCCGAATCGACACGTCAACCAGCGGATTGGCTTCGAACACCTTCTGTAGAAATAAGCTTCCCTGAGACACGATCAGCACGCGTTGTGTCTTCCGGCCCGGTAACAAAGCCCACGCCGAATTGTCTGTGGACAGTTGATCCAGCTTGACTGAATCCGTCCTGCTTGTATTCTCAGACACATCTGCCCTGTCATCTCCGTGAATCTGCGTCAAGACGCCCTGCAAGCGTCCGCCTTCCAGTGATGTTTTTTCGATTGAACGGCTCCAAAGTTCTTCTGGTTTCAGTGTCAGCGGAATCACATCAACCGGGACATCATTGAGCAGAAGTTCCAGACGACAAGCGACTTTGTTTGCCGAAGCATTACGAACGGCTGCCAGAATCTCATAACCCAACGGGTCAATCAAACTCCGACGCACCTGCAACTGAGTAATGCCGACGTTTGAAGCATCTGTGGCAAACACTCGATACTCCACACGGGATTGTTCACCAGAATTTGCGATGCGTGAAGCGGAGTCACCAACCCGAGGCGTCAGTGAGGAATCCTGCTCAGCGTTTTTCGCCGACTCAGAGCCCTCGCTGACGCTTCGGGTTACAACGGATTCGACACAGCCGTCTGTCATGACAACGACCGAACCGTGCGGATGCCGGCCGATCAATTGACGTCCCAGCTCAATGGCTGCGGTTAACTGCGTCGGATTGTCGGAAAAAGAAATCCCGTTGATTGCGTCTCGCAGTGCCGGTGCATGTGAGGACATGCCGACGATCACTTCCGGTGTGCTCCCTGCAACCACAATCGCAAGTTCGTCGCGAAACCGCAGCCCATCGATCATTTCCAGTGCCGCCACCTTTGCCGCGCCAAGTCGCGACGGCGCGATATCGGTCGCGCGCATGCTGGCCGAATTGTCAATCACCACAACCACCCGCCGCGAATCCAGCAACTGCCATGAAAAATAGGGATCCGCAATCGCGAGGACGATCAACAGCAACAACAGCAGTTGCAGCAACAACGAAAACAAATGCCGAAAATGCTGCCAGATGGATCGCGGAGGCTTCTCGTCGTAGATCTGTTTCCAGAACAGATTTGTCGATACAGGCACTCTCCGCAGCCTGACTTTCAGCACATACAACGCCACGATCGGCACCGCAATTGCGAAGAGCGTGAATGCAATTGGGTGCGCAAAAGACATCTATACTCTGGCGACTTGTTCGCCGAAAATCGGGAAAATCAATTCCTGGTCGAAGGTACAGATGTGCATCGGACTGAAATGGGAACGATATGATAACGCGAATTGAACTGCGTCACGTTTTGCCTTACCAGAATGCTGTCGCCCAATTTCAGAGCGTAAACACACCTGTCAGGCTAAACAACGCGGCAGTCTCTGTCAAGTACGCGGCTGACCTCGTCCAGGTGCCTTCCGCTGCAGTGCAAATCATCGGTTCGACGGACTGGTCACAGGCCCCGTAATCACGGCACCAAGGTGACACAGCTTGACTCAACTCTGACTTGGGGCACTATTGATTCTCAGCTGGCAGAGTAGTATTTCCCGGCAACAATCGTCGCAAAACTGGAGTGGTACCGATCGTAGTGACCAGGGCCATCAGCACCATCATGGCAAACAATGCAGGAGAGATGACGCCGAGATCCAGACCCATGTTGAGCACGATCAGTTCCATCAATCCTCGCGCGCTCATCAGAATTCCAAGTGACGCCGAAGTTCTCCAGTGGAGACCTGTGAATCGCGATGCGACCAGACTGCCACCAAATTTTCCAGGAGTTGCCACCAGAATGATCAGCGAACAAAACCACCAGTCAGACGATGTGGACAGCAGTCCGATTTGCGATTCAAGATTCACAAATAATCATCGACGTCGCCCCCGATCAAAAATCAAAAATCGAGAATTCCTCTCAACTGCGGCACGCCAGATAGCACTCCGGACAATGGCAGACTGGGTCATTCGACTTCGACTGCTGAAAGTGACCGGAGTCGCGGAAGTTTTTCTGCTGGGTGGTGATCGCAAGCAGTGTCAGGTGCTCATTGATCCAACGGCGCTCATCGAATACGACGTAACCGCCTTCAGTGGCGGAGTGCTTGCACTCGTCATCACACAGCAGTCATTGACCGTAGCGAGTCTGGTGGGCTTTATTTCGCTGGGTGGAATAGCCGTGCGAAACGGAATTCTGCCGGTCACCCATTACTTTCATCTGATGAAAGCGGAGGGTGAAGAATTCAGCCAGGAAATGGTCCTGCGTGGCAGTCCGGAACGACTTGCTCCGGTGTTGATGACGGCGCTGACGGCAGGGATCGGCCTTGTGCCACTGGTTGATGGCGGGCAGGAGCCGGGCCGTGAAATCCTTTATCCGGTCGCGACGGTCATCCTGGGAGGTCTTGTCACTTCGACGTTTTGTGAGTTCCTGTTTCACCCGGGGCTGTTCTGGAAATTCAGCGGTCAGGATGCCGTCAGACTGGCAAAGATGCGTGACTCAGCAGATGAATCTGGACAGGCTCATGAATGAGTTCGGGGGTTATTCGTTTTGCACTAAATGGTGGCTTCGGCTCGTTGCCCGGAGCCAATTTTAATCTCGCTTGCACCGGGAACGGCGGGAGCATTTTTTTGCAGGGAGTTCGTTAAATGCAGAAGTAAGCACCCATGCACAAGTTAAATGGTATGATCGCAGGAATCACAATCAGGGGACTAACGTCCTCCGCTCGACTGGAACTCGGCGAGCCGCGAGACGTCAGTCTCCGGATCGGGCCTTCGGGGCCATGCACAAAGTTGGAATACGGCAACTGCACAGGAACTGTGGCGCTTCCGTCTGCGAGCGGAACTTCTCCTCAGGAAAGTCACCAGGAAAACACCGCACAAGAATAATCGCTGGAACAGTTTCCTGCGACGGGTCTGCACGGCAAACAGTTAGTCAACATGTTCAGCATGGGACGCTAGAACAAAGTTCCTCCGTTTGATGATGTGTGAACTTCCGAGGAATGCGAAATCTCTTCGTGTGGTTCTACCAGTGCAACCTCAGAATGTGCTTCGGTGACTACCATTTGAGCGGCCTTCAGGCCAAACAACCAGAACAGCGCCGGATGGACGAAGAAGTCCAGAAGTGTCGAACTTATGACACCACCTAGTATCACAGTCGCGACAGGGTACAGGATCTCTTTGCCTGGTTCGCCAGCCGATAACACCAGCGGAACCAGTCCAATTCCCGCAGTCAGTGCCGTCATCAGTACCGGAGCCAATCGCTCCAGCCCCGCGCGAATGATCATGGAGTGTGTCCATGTCTCGCCTTCGTACTTCACGAGATGCAGATAGTGGTTCAGCAGCAGAATTCCGTTCCTCGACGCAATCCCGGCAAGTGAGATGAAGCCCACCATGCTGGCAATTGTCAGAGTCTGGCCAGTCAGCACAAGGGCCGCGACGGAACCGATAAATGCCATGGGCAAAGCGGCCATCACCTGCAGGCTCAGATTAACCGAACGAAACATCGTGAACAACGTCAAAAAGACGCCGACCATCGACACCAGAAACAGAGCTCCCAGAATTCGGCTGGCTTCTTTCTGGCTTTGAAACTGACCGCCATATTCGACGAAGTATCCTGGTGGCAACGTGGCTGCGATCGGAGCCAGCCTGTTCTGGATATCATTGACAACATCGACCACTCCTCGGCCTGATACGTTGGCCTGCAGCACGATTCGCCGCCGGACATTTTCGCGATTGATTGTGTTCGGGCCGCCGGATTCATAGATCTCAGCAATCGACTCCAGTGGAATCGTGCCGCCTTCAGGAAGATCAATACTCAGCCGCCGCAGGGACTCCAGGTTCTCGCGATAGGCATTGTCGAACCGCACGACCAGATCGAACGTACGCTGACCATCCAGGATTTCTGAGACGACCACACCGTTCAGTGCCGTTTCGATGTAGTCATTCACCTGCTGAGCTGTCAGTCCATTCAGTTGCAGTTTATCTCGTTTCAGTTCGATGCGCAGCTGAGAAATGATCACCTGCGGTTCCAGCATCACGTCCGCAATGCCCGGAACGCTCTTGATGGCCTGTTCCATCTCCTGTGCCCTGCGACGCAACAGGTCGAGGTCATCACCGTAGATTTTGATCCCGATCTGAGCCTTCACACCGGAGATCATGTGCGAGATCAGATGGGAAATCGGCTGCTCAACCGCTGACACGACTCCCGGAATGTCGGCCATCGCTTCACGGATCTCATCCAGCTGCTCCTCACGGTTCCGTGTCGATGTCGGATCAAAGTCAATGATCAGCTCACTCGTGTTAACGCCTTCGGCATGTTCGTCGAGTTCCGCTCTGCCGGTGCGTCGACCAACTCGGATCACATCCGGAACCAGCATCAGCCGCTGTTCACAGCGTGACGCGATTTCGTTCGACACTTTCAGAGAGGTCCCAGGCGGCAGAACCACGTTGAGCTGAATGGAACCCTCGTTGAATGGTGGCAGAAAGTCGCGTTCGAGGTTGAGTACAAACACAGCGGAGACAGCCACGGCAAGTACCACAACGGCCAGATTGAAACGGGGAAACGCGAGGCTGAAGCGAATGACTTTTTCGGCCACCGCCTTCAGGAATCGCAGCAGGAAACCGTCTTTTTCGTGCCCTGCCAGAGCGGAACCGCCCAGCAAATAGTACGACAGCACGGGTGTCACTGTCAGCGAAACCAGCAGTGACGCCATAATCGATACGATATAAGCAATGCCCAGCGGCATGAAGAGCTTGCCTTCCATGCCGGTCAGAGCGAAGAGCGGGAGGAACACGAGGCAGACGATGATCGTGCTGAACACGATCGAGTTGCGAACTTCGGTACTCGCCTGAAACACAACGAGTAGAGTGGATTTGGGATTCGGAGCAAGGCGATTCTCTTTGAGTCGCCGGAAGATATTTTCGACATCCACAATTGCGTCATCAACCAGTTCGCCCAGCGCCACCGCCAGCCCGCCCAGAGTCATCGTATTGATCGACATTCCGCTGGCCGCAAACACGACTGCTGTCATCACCAGCGAAAGCGGAATTGCCGTGAGCGTGATGAATGTCGTTCGGACGTTCATCAGAAACAGAATCAGGATGATGATCACAAGGATCACGCCGTCCCGCAGAGCTTCGATGACGTTTTCGATGGCACGATCGATGAAAGACTTCTGCGAATAAAGCGGGACGATCTGAATGTCTTTGGGAAGCGACGCGCCGAGTTCTCTGATGGCGTCTGAGATTCGTTGGGAAACGAGCCGAGTGTCGGCTCCCGGCTGCTTGCTGATCGTCAGTACCACGGCCGGACCACCTGACCAGTCCTTGTTGACCGCTCCGTCCGCTCCGGCAGGGGGAGTTTCACCCAGCAAATGATGCTCGCTGCCGGGTTGATTTGCATCGTTGCGGACAAAAGCCGAGCTGTCGCCGCGTTTGACCTGGGCTCCTTCCACAATTCGAGCGACTTCCGACAACGACACCGGGCGGCCCTGGCGGATCGTGACGACGACTTTCTCCAGATCTGCGATGGACTGAATCCGGCCCAGCGCCCGGACGAGCAGTTCATTCGGCCCCTGCTGATCGAGGTAGCCACCGGTCGAATTCTCGTTACTTTTCACGACCGCGTCTTTGACCTGTTCGAGACTCACGCCGTATCGCAGGAGAGACTCCGGATCAACCAGCACTTGAAACTGCTTTCGTCCGCCACCCATTGTGAAAACCTGAGCTACCCCGGGAATCGTGAGCAACCGCTGCCGGACGACCCAGTCTGCGAGAGTCCTCAGTTCCAGCGGATCAGTTTTCTGGTCCTGACTCCACATCCCCAGCATCAGGATCTGCCCCATGATGGAGGAAATCGGTGCCAGTTGCGGTTTCACTCCCTCCGGAAGTCGGTCCGTCACAAGTTGAAGTCGCTCGTTGACAACCTGCCGGTCGTTAAACACGTCGGTGTTGTAGGCGAACTCGACATAGATCACCGAGATCCCGACACCCGAGGAACTGCGGACGGCTTCCACGCCGTTCGCTCCGTTCAGAGCGGTCTCGATTGGAAACGTGATCAGTGCTTCAACTTCTTCCGGTGCCATCCCCGGTGCTTCCGTCATCACGACGACGCGCGGACGATTCAGGTCCGGGAACACGTCAATTGGCATTCGCAGCGC
>Ga0105046_10001990_pt1 | contig 31950 bp, 19 predicted proteins | sample MAT03_FD_78385 | JGI IMG/M metagenome (GOLD analysis project Ga0105046, IMG submission 78385) | Freshwater microbial communities from Lake Fryxell liftoff mats and glacier meltwater in Antarctica - MAT-03 (megahit assembly) | ecosystem: Environmental > Aquatic > Freshwater > Ice > Liftoff...
ACAGTGAGAGCCTAGGCTCAACTGTACCGGTTCCAATTCAAGTCGGTTGTGGCTGCTCGCGACGCGGGGTTTCCGCTACGCTCCGCTTGCCACGCACGATTCTCCCTTCTCCTCCCTGGCCTGGGCCATCGCTTCGGCCATGCGCGGCTCGGGCGTCTCCACGCGAACTCCGCGGTCGATTTGCCGCTCCTTGCCGTTTCCCGTAAAACGGAGCGCGCGCTCCGACGGAGGAAATCGCTCCTAGCTCTCGTGGGAACGGGTCTTTTCCGCGTGCGGAAGAAAGCGCTGGTACACGAACGACGCCAGGATCGCGATGACCGCCACCGCGAACAGCGCGGCGATCCGGTAGAGCGCCTCGAGTCGGGCGAGATCGTGGAGAAACAGTTTCAGCAAGGCCACGCTCAGCAGCACAATCGCCGCATACCGTGCGGCCCGCGTCGACCACCGGATGCCCGCCACGAGCAAGGCAAGCGCAAACGACGCCCATGCGATCGTATACGTCATGTCCTGAGCGAAGCTTCCGGAAAACTGAAAGGCCAACGTTTGCGTCCCGGGAGGCGTGAAGAAATGAGCGATTTCGATGTTCAGCAACAGGAACGCCAAAATGACGCCCAAGGAGGCGAACAATGCCTGCGCATCGATTCCAAACGCGGTGCGGTAGGGTTTGGCGCCGCTCGTCCCCGGCGGAACCGCCACCAGTCGTGCACTCACGAAAAGCGCCGCGATCGCGATCCCATACGTATAGAGATACCAGTTCCAGAAATCGCCCTCGCCGCGCACGCGATAGGAAAGCACCGCCGGATTCATCGCCAGCCGAACGAACGCTATCGCGAGCAGCGCGGTTCCGGTCCCGCGAAGTCCTGGATGCGGCACACGGCGATAGAACCAAAGCAGCGCGGCACCTTGGAGCGCCCAGGCCACCGTCAGCCATTCCCGTTCGAATTGGATCGGGAAGACGAGTGTGACAAAGAACAGCGCTACACCGCCGAACCAGGCCAGCCGATCCAATCGCCTCGACTCGTCGACGGGGGCGCTCCGGACAATCGCCAAAACACTTGCGAGCGGAAGAAGCGTAAACAGCGCCGGGATCGCCCCGCGCCAGTCGGGCGGCCATCCCGGCTTGAGCGTCGCATAGACCAGCCAGAAATGCACCACCCCCGACAAGGCAGCCACCGCCCACGGGCCGGTCATCGCCGCGAATCGACGACGGAAAATGAAAGGGAAAAACGCGAAAAACGCATAGAAACCCAGGTGCCAGGCGAGCGGCCGTTCCGGAGCCGACGAGTCGAAATGAAGCGCATGCCATGCATACTCCACCGCCGCGATCCCCAGCAGTCCGCAAAGCGGAAGCCACGCGATCGACGCCCACCGCGTGAGGATCGAAACAAGCAGCACGAGCAACAGTCCGAGCCCAAACACCGCGGACGGATCCGGCACGGGGAGCCGGGCACATACCATGACCAGCAAAACGAACGGGAGCAGCGCTGCGAACGCCGGCAGTTGGTTCGCCGTCGAGCCAAGAAAGGGCGACGCCTGACCTCCCGCATTGGCGAACCCAGTGCGGTCGTTCCGTTTGCTCGCGAGCCACAGGCAGGCGGCAAAGAAGAAGAGCGCAAAGCCCGCAATCGCCCCGAGCAAAGACAGCGGTGCGGGAAGTGTCGTCGGCAGCGTGAAGAGGGAGATCGCAGTAGCGACGAGCGTGAGCGCCAACACCGCCGCGACCGCGAAAAGCGATCCCGTGACCACCGCGAGCGCCAACGCGAGCACATCGATCAGCAGGATCGCGGGCCAGAGAAGAAAAGACGACGTCTCCAGCTCGAAAAGCGGCAGGAGCATCAGGAGCAAACCGAGCGGTGGAAAGAGCTGCGTACCCCACGAAGCGCGCGCGTTCGCCCCCTGACGCGGCAAGGCGAGTGGGAAAAGCGCGTGAAGGACGGCGAAGACCAAAAACGCCCCCAACCCCCAGAGTAAAAGCGCATCGGTCAGCGCCTCCTTGGTCCAGAGGGCCAGGAAGACAAACACCGCCAAGCCGACCGCACCCGCCAGTTTTCTCGCGCGCAGGTCGAGCCAGACGAGCGCCAGCAGGAGCGAGTCGACGATAAGAACGAACGGGAAAAGCAGGCCAGGCCGAGCCGCGACCGAGCTCTCGTCCAGGAAGAAAAACGCGAACCCCAAACTCACCGCAGGGAGTGCAAGCGCCGCTCCGAGCACGGAAAGCGCCGCCCGTTCCCACCGTCGCGCGCAGAGATAGACGAGGAAGAAAAGAACGCTGAACCCCACACAAACGATCATGGCCACGATTGTCTTGGCGGGGACGTAGAAGCGACCGGTCCAGCCTAGCAGTATCCAGATAACCCCGGCCGCCCCGAGCGCGACGAGGTAAAGCCACTTTCGATGCAAAGCCACCGCTGAGAGCCCGACGACCAGGAGCGAAAGGTATCCAAAAAGCCCCACCGCATTGTCGACGCCCGTGGAAAGCAGAAGCGGGGTCAGGAATCCGCCGAGAATTCCCAGGAGCGCCACCGCCTGCGCGTTCATCCTCACCGCGAGCATGAACGCCATCGCGGTGATGAGCGTCATCGACAGAAACGTCGGCAGCGGTCCGAAGAACGAAAACCGATAGATGGAATTGCAAGCGAAGCTGACCGCATATAGCGACACGATCCCGGCCCCGACCAGAGTCTGGGCAGTGATGGCATAACGCGTCCGCGGGATCCTCCAACCTCCCACCACCAGCGCGATTCCAAAGACGAAACCCAGCGCCACACGAACCTCGGGCGGGATCAGATCGTGCTCGAAGGAATATTTGACGAAAAAAGCGACTCCGAGAAACAGTGCGAGCCCACCCAGCCAGGCAAAGAGCTTGGCCCCCATGAATTGCTCCCATTCGATCGCGGGAGCACGCTTCTGGACCGGAATGGAGCCGGGTCGCACGCCTGCCAGCGGCAAAAGGGGCGGCTCCGCCGGAAGTCGTGCGGCCAAAGGCGAGTCGGCACTCGTTGCCGCGGACACGGCTGCGAACGCTTCCGGGAGCGCCGACGGCGCGGAGCTTTCTTGAAGAATCGGCCCGACGGCCTGCAGCGGCAGCAGTGTCGTCGTAGCCAACGGAGGCGGAACGGCGACGGGCGGTGGTGGGTCTACCCGAGACGGGCTGGGCGCGAGCTCGTCGGGAGCCGGGGGGTTCTGCAAGCGGTCGATCGCTCGCTGCAGTCGTTCCAAGCCGGCGCGCAGCGCACGATTCTCCGCGTCCTGGCTCCGAAACTTTACGAACGCCCAGATCGGGAGGATGACGAGCGCGGCAAACAGGTAGACGGCCAGCAGGAAGAGGAAGCCTTGCATGACGGAAGCGGGAGTGTTTGCGCGAGACCGCGTCGCGCCACCTTATTTCAGCATCTCGGTCAGCAACGGTTTCATCGCGTCGGCCCAGATCTGGTAACCGGCCACATTCGGATGAAGCTGGTCAGGCATGATGCTGTCGGGAATCTTGCCGTCCGCGCCGAGAAATTTGGGCCCGATGTCGAGATAGCGAACGTTTTTTCCGTCATCGAGTTTCGCCAGGCCCGCGTTGACCTCGCGAATGATCGCCATCTTTTGCTCGCCACTGTCCATCGTGCCGTCGCGGTTCTTTCGCGGGCCGCGGGGAAAGATCGCGAGGATCAGAACCTTGGTCTCGGGAATTTTCGAGCGGATCGATTTCACGATCTTTGTATCCGCCGCGAGGATTTCGGCCGCCGTATGAGTGCCGGTATTGTTGGTGCCGAGCATTAGAACCGTCACCTTGGGGCGAATGCCGTCGAGTTCGCCATTTTCGATCCGCCAGATGACATTCTGGGTGGTGTCGCCGCCGATGCCGAAGTTGGCGGGCTGGTACTTTCCGAAGTAGGACTCGTAAATCTGCGGGGCCTTCGACCAACCGTCGGTGATGGAGTCTCCGAGGAAAAGCAATCCGACCGGGCCCGCTTTCCCGCGCTCCAGAAAACCTTCGTGGCGTTTCAGAAAACCACCGGTGTCTTTTTTCGCGATGGGCGCGGAGGCGTCGACTTTCGCCGGCGCAACGGCAGGAGCTGCGACCGGAGTTGCAGGCGTTTGGGAAAGCGCGACCGACCAGGACAAGGTGGACGCGAGAAGGACAAGCAATGAACGGGGAGCGGGCAATTTCATAGGGGAAGCGCCGATCCTGCTGAAACGTTTACACGGCGCCAGTCTGCAATTTGCATCGGGCCAAGCTCTCGACGCTGTCTCGCCACCGCTCCAGCCCCCGCCCTCTCTGCAGGAGAGTTTGGAGTCCGGCCTTCAGGCCGTCCGAAAACCCATCGCACTCTCTCCGGACGGACTAAAGTCCGGACTCCGAACTCTCTCGCAACCCGTGGCACGAGGATAAGAATCGAATCTGGGCTCGAAGGCCTGACGTGGATCGACCCTTCGCAGCCTTCGCCTCTTCGCGAGACAATGTTTCGGATCGGAGGAATCGGAGGGGGTCTCGCGAATGTAAAACGAACTCACCGGCGCCGTTTTTCTCTTTCCGTCCCCCGGACCCGACCGAGCGGGTCCCGCCATCGGATGTCGCGACCCGCTCCGCGGCGCGGTCATCTGCCTGAAATCGCAGTGCGATTGCGCCGAACGGCGCTCAATTCCAGCGTTTAAACGCGGTGGGGCAAACTTGCGTTTATCCCGGTTCCGTTCATCGCTAGACGGCACTTGCCGAGTTTCGAACCACAAACGTCCGCGAGCATGAATTCATTGACGATGTTGTACGCACTTACCGGAGGCGGACCGAATCTTCGACCGCACGCGAACCCTGCCCCCTTTAACCTGAGGCACTCGTCGCTCTTCGGCGGATTCGCCGCGTTAGCGCGACTGCCCTTCGCCTTCGTCGCGCTCGTTTCCGCCGCGACGCTTCCCGCGCGCGCGCAGGAACCGACGATCGAATACAATCGCGACATCCGTCCGATCTTCGCCGACAACTGCCTCGCCTGCCACGGCCAGGACAGTGGCTCACGGAAAGCCAAACTGCGTCTCGATCTTCGCGAAGACGCACTGATCGGCGGAAAATCGGGCCTGCCCGCCTTGGTCCCCGGCAAACCCGACGAAAGCGAACTGCTGCTTCGCGCCGCCTCTCCGCACGATGACGAAATGATGCCTCCCCTGGACTCCAATCGCGATCGATTGAAGCCGGACGCCCTGGCCAAATTGCGCACATGGATCGCCGAGGGTGCCGAGTACCAGCCGCACTGGGCTTTCGTCGCCCCGAAACGCCCGAAAATTCCCGCAGGCAACGACGCCTCTCCCCTCGACCGCCTCGTCAACGCCAAGCGTACCGCAGTCGGCCTGCAGGCCTCGCCCGAGGCCGCCCCGGAGACCCTCTGCCGCCGCGTCTGGCTCGATCTCACCGGCCTGCCGCCGTCCACCTCCGACGTCGACGCTTTCGTCGCAAACTACGCCGCGAAAGGCTTCGCCGCCTACACCGAACTGGTCGACACCCTGCTCGCGTCCCCGCGGTACGGCGAAAAATGGGCCCGCGTCTGGTTGGACGCCGCCCGCTATTCGGATTCGGACGGCTACGAGAAGGACCTCCCGCGCCAGCAATGGGCCTGGCGAGACTGGGTGATCCAGGCTTTGAATACGGACAAACCGTACGACAGTTTTGTGATTGAGCAGATCGCGGGCGATCTCCTGGTCGAACCCGCTCAGAGTCTCCAGGAACAACAGGACCTCAGGGTCGCCACCGGTTTCCTGCGCAACTCGATGGTTTCCGAAGAAGGCGCGATCGTCGCCGAACAGTATCGCAAGGAGGCGATGTTCGATCGTCTGGACTGCCTGGGAAAAGCGGTCTTGGGAATCACCCTCCAGTGCGCCCAATGCCACACGCACAAATTCGACCCGATCACCCACGACGACTACTTCCGGATCTTTTCTGCGATCGACAATACCTACGAGGCGACGACCCGTGTCTACACACCCGTTAGCTTGTCGCTGATCGACCAAATCAAACAAAGCGTGGTCGCGGGCGACACCCGCGCGAAGGCCGCGCGGCCGACGTGGGAAAAAGACCTCGAAGCGTGGACTGCGGCGCTCACGACCGCCACGCCGCCTTGGAATAACCTGAAGCCGATCGAGCCCGTCTGGGAAGGAGGCCTCTCCCATCCGGACGCACTGCCCGACGCCTCGGTCATCACGCTCGGCTTCCGCCCGACCGACGGAGAACTTTCCTTCACCGCCAAACCGCCCGAGGAAAAAGCCACGGGCCTGCGACTAGAAGCGCTCACCCACGGCGATCTCATCTTCGGCGGCCCGGGACGCAACCTGGAGGGCCTTTTCGCGGTCACCGAGTTGATCGTCGAAAGCCAGGCCGCGGGCGAAAAGACCTGGGAAAAGCACGCACTGGTCAAAGCCACTGCGGATTTCGAATCGCCCGATCGTCCGATCCCCGCTCCTTACAAAGAGGACGATAACGACAAACGAAGAACCGGACCCGCCTCCTTCCTGGTCGATGGAAATAACGAAACCGCCTGGAGCCCCGACCGCGGTGCCGGCCGTGGCAATGTGCCGATCGAAGTCATTGTCGAATTTGCCGAACCCGTCGCGTTCCGGGAAGGCACCATCGTCCGCTGCACCTTGCGGTTCAAACACGGCGGCAGAGATTCCCATGGACGTCAAACCAACCACCTTGGCCGCTTCCGCATTGCCCTGACGTCCGCGACCGCACCGTTCTCGCCCCCCATGCGAGCCGACGTGCGCATCGCGGCCGCCCTACCGGCTGCGGAACGCTCCCCCGCGCAGCGCGACCTGCTCTTTGCCGCGTGGCGCGAAACCGTTTCGGAGTTTGCCGAAATCAACGCCTCGATCGACACGGCTTGGGCAAAGTATCCTTCCCCTGAGACGACGGTGCTCAATCTCGCCGCACGCATTCCCGAAGAAGCGCGCCAGACGTTCCGGCTCGACCGCGGCGCGTGGGACAAACCCAAGGAGCCGCTGACCTTCGGCACGCCCTCCTTTCTGCCGCCGGCAAAACGGACCGGCGAACCCGCCCGCCTCGAATTTGCCCGCTGGCTGGTGGACCGCGATTCGCCGACCGCCGCTCGGGTGGAAGTCAACCGTGTCTGGCAGGCGCTTTTCGGAACCGGTCTGCTCGACACGCCCGAGGATTTCGGCGTCCGCGCCGCGATGCCAGTACAGGAACCGCTGCTGGATTGGCTGGCGGTGGATCTGATGGAGCAGGGCTGGAGCCGCAAGAAGCTCATCCGCCAGATCGTTCTATCGAACACCTACCGGCAGTCCTCCACGTCGAACCCCGAGCTGCAGGAACGCGATCCGCGGAACCGTTATTTTGCGCGCGGTCCTCGTTTCCGCGCCGATGCCGAAGTCGTCCGTGACCTGGCTCTTTCGGTCTCCGGACTTCTCCACGAGAATGTCGGCGGTCCAAGCGTTTTCCCGCCGGTGCCGCAGAACATGTTCGCGGAAAGCTTTATCAAGGTCGATTTTTGGAAAACCGCCACCGGGCCAGACCGATATCGGCGTTCTCTTTACGTCTTCCGCCGGCGCTCGATGCCGGACCCGGTCCTCGCGACGTTCGATGCACCGACGGGCGACTCCGCGTGCGTAGCTCGGGCGCGCTCGAACACGCCGCTGGCCGCCCTCACCGCCCTCAACGAAACCATCTTCGTGGAGGCCGCCCAGGCCTTCGCGCTACGCGTGCTCCGGGAAGGGGGAGCGACCGATGCCGAACGGGCCGTCTATGCCTTCCGACTCTGTACCTCGCGCCGCCCGGAGAAGGAGGAAATCGCCTACGTTCTGGACCTCGTCCGCACCAGCCGAGCCCGCATGGTGGACGGTTGGATTCCCGCCCGGGTGGTCGCCTTCGGCGACGGCGACAAGCTCCCCAAGCTGCCGCCGAACACGACTCCCAACGACGCCGCCGCGTGGACCATCGCGGGCCGCGTCCTCTTCAACCTCGACGAAACTCTTTCGAAAAACTAGCCATGACGCCCTCCTCCCAACTGCGTGCCGCCGCTGCGCGTAATCTCACCCGCCGCTGGTTTCTGAAGGATTGCGGGATCGGCCTGGCCAACATCGCACTCGCCCAGCTGCTCCAACGCGACGCGCTGGCCGCAGCCACCAACCCGTTTGCGCCCAAGACGCCCCCGCTGCCGATCAAGGCCAAACGCGTCATTTATCTCTTCCAAGCCGGCGGCCCCAGCCATCTCGAGCTCTTCGATTTCAAAGCGGAACTCGCCAAACGCGACGGCCAATTACCGCCGGCCGAACTGCTCAAGGACTACCGCTCCGCGTTCATCAATCCCAACTCGGCGCTGCTCGCTCCGAAGTTCAAGTTCGGCAAACACGGTCAGTCCGGCTTGGAGTTATCCGAAGTCCTCCCTCACCTCAGCAAGGTCGCCGACGATCTGTGCGTAATCAAATCGATGCAGACCGACGCCGTGAACCACGCTCCCGCGCAGATCATGATGAATACGGGCTCGCAGCAGTTCGGGCGCCCCAGCCTCGGCGCGTGGTCGCTCTATGGCCTGGGCTCGGAAGCGGAGAATCTCCCCGGTTACGTGGTGCTGAGCAGCGCCAAGGGCACCAGCGGCGGCGCCAGCAATTGGGGCTGCGGCTTCCTTCCGACCATTTATGGCGGCACCCCTTTCCGTTCCAGCGGCGATCCCATCCTCTACCTCTCCAATCCCACCGGTTTCGACTCGGAATTGCAGCGTGCATCGTTGGATACGATCGAGCGTCTCAATCGAAAGCAGCTCGCCGCCAGCGGCGATCCCGAGGTCGCGGCGCGTATCCAGGGATACGAAATGGCCTACCGCCTGCAGCAAAGCGCGCCGGATCTGATGGACCTGTCGCAGGAATCGCAGGCGACCCTCGACCTCTATGGCATCGAAGGCAAAAAAGCCGGTTACGCCCGGAATTGTCTCCTCGCACGGCGTCTCGTCGAACGCGGCGTCCGCTTCGTTCAACTCTTCCACGAAGCGTGGGATCAACACGGCAATCTCACCAACGGCGTAACCGCGAACTGCCGCGAAACCGATCAGCCCACCGCCGCCTTGATTATGGATCTCAAACAACGCGGCCTGCTCGAGGACACCCTCGTTATCTGGGGCGGCGAGTTCGGGCGCACCCCGATGGTCCAGGGTGGCAACGACGGTCGCGACCATCATATCCGAGGATTCACCATGTTCCTCGCCGGCGCCGGCGTGAAACGTGGCCTCGCCTACGGCGAGACCGACGAATTCGGTTTCAATGTGATCCGCGATCCGGTCCACGTCCACGATCTCCACGCGACGATTCTTCATCTCCTCGGCTTCGACCACACCAAGCTCACCTATCGTTTCCAAGGCCGCGATTTCCGTCTGACCGACGTCCACGGAAAAGTGATCGAGGGTATCCTAGCCTGACGCCGTCTCCGATGGAGGGCCTCGCTCCGTCGAGGCCGGGATTGCGCGCCGACGCGCTGCCAATTGCGCGCAACCCCATCGCAGTGAGCGCGCGGAAAAAAACTCCCCGCCAAAAAACAGCACCGCTTGACCACCCTGGAACTTATTGTGGTGAAGGGATCGCGTCCCGTCGCCTCGCGCACAAAAATGCCTCGAGACACCGGTCGCCTCCGGCCTCCACGCAATACCGGTCCCGGCCCTAAATCGAAATTCGCTCTCGCGCGACTCCCGCCGCCTCTTCCCACGTTTGACCTTCGGCACTTGCCATTCCATGTCACGAGTGGTCCGCCTCGCCGACGTCATGAAACCCAAATCCGCACGCCGCAGTTCTTCGGCCCCTCCACGACGAGGTGCACCGGCTGGCTCCACGCCTGCAGCCGAGGCCGATGCCGAGTTGGACAAAATCGAAACGCTCGTCGCCGCCGTGCGCGCCGAACCCGGGCGATTTCCCGATCCGGTCGCTCTGACCCAGGCTTGGGGCGGTTCTGAAGCGTCGCTCGCCGCCGCGCTCCGCCGGCACTATCACATCCCGTCCGAGGCGCTTCTCACCCGTGCACGACTCGCGCGTGCCAAAAGCCATCTCTTGGAAAGCGAGCTGTCGGCCTCGCGGATCGCGAAAGACGTGGGATACGCGACGACCGCCGCCTTCGACGACGATTTTCAACGGTTCGACGGCCTCCCTCCCTCCGCCTATCGCGCCCTCCGGCGCGGCCAGCACTTCGCGCTTCGACTGCCCGCGGGCTATCCGCTCGGCTACCTCATGCGCGCGCTCGGTCGCGATCCGCAAAGCGTGACCGAGCGCCTCGTGGGGAATCGCTACAGCGCGGGCCTACGGGTTGGAGCCGACGCGTACGCGGTCGAGCTGACGATCGGCGCCACACGCGTCGCCGTATCGGTCGATCGACCCTCCGCCCAGCTTCCCCGGATTCATGCGATCGTCGTCGGACTGCTCGGACTGGATCAGGAAACCACCGCTTTCGCCGCGCTTGCTCACGCGCTCGATGTCGCACGGTTGGTGCAAGGCCGGACCGAGCTGCGAATTGCCCAAACGTCGACCGTCTTCGACGGCTTGATCTGGGCGATCGTCGGCCAGCAAATCAATCTGACCTTCGCCAGCCTGCTCAAGCGGCGCCTAATGGAAAAGTCCGGCACTCCGGTCGCGAACGGATTGCTGGCTCCGCCGACACCGGAACGGGTGGCCACGCTGATACCCGAAGACCTGCTGCCTCTCCGCTATTCGCGGCAAAAAGCGGACTACCTCATTTCGGTCGCGCGGCTGATCTCGGCGGGCACGCTCGACCTCGATGCGCTGCGGACGATGTCGGCCACCCGCGCCGAGCGCACCTTGCTCGCCATCCGCGGGCTCGGCCCGTGGTCGGTCAATTATCTGATGATGCGCTCGCTCGGTTTCGCGGATTGCCTTCCGCTCGGCGACACCGGCGTGACCAGCGGCTTGCTTGCGCTCTTCGCGCTGGAGGAACGTCCCAATGCAAAAAAGACTTTGGAGTTGATGGCGCCTTTTTCGCCGTTCCGCAGTCTGGCCACGGCGCATTTATGGCAGTTCGGCAAACCCCTGCCCGAGTGACCGCGATCGTGGCTGGCTTCGCTCCTATGAATTCGAAAGCGAGAAGCGGAGTTCGGAGAGGACGCGGCCATGCTATCCTGCGGTTATGCGCAAAAATGCCATGAACACGCCCCGCACTCTCACCCGTCAAAACGCCGGACGCTTTCGTTCGGATACGAAGCGTTGGTTAGCGGTAAACCAAAAGGACGCAGCCGGCGACGGACGATTCGTTTTTGCCGTGAAAACCACCGGCGTCTATTGCCGCCCTTCCTGTTCGGCACGCCTTCCTCTCCGCAAAAACGTCGCCTTCTTCGAGACAACCGCTGCAGCGGAGGCGGCGGGCTTCCGCGCCTGCAAACGATGCCATCCCGACGCTCTCAGTCTCGCGGAGCGGAACGCCGCCGCGGTGGCCACGGCGTGCCGCTCGATCGAGTCCTCGGGGGACATGCCTGCGTTGGCCACGCTGGCAAAGGCCGCGGAAATCAGCCCGTCCCACTTCCACCGCCTCTTCAAGTCGACCACGGGCCTCACCCCTAAAGCCTATGCCCTCGCACAGCGCGCGAATCGCGTTCGCGCCGAATTGCCCAAACGCGACAGCGTCACGGAGGCCATCTACGGCGCCGGCTTCAACTCGAACGGACGCTTTTACGCGGAGTCGGGAAAAATGCTCGGGATGAAGCCCGCAGCGTTTCGGCAGGGAGGCCGGGGAGAAGCCATTCGTTTTGCCATCGGCCAGTGCTCGCTCGGAGCGATCCTGGTCGCAGCCTCCACCCAAGGGATTTGCGCCATCTCGCTGGACGACAGCCCCGAGGCGCTCGTGAAAGAAATTCAGGATCGATTCCCGCAGGCGACGCTGGTGGGAGCCGACCGCACCTTCGAACGATGGGTCTCGCAAGCGATCGGCCTCGTCGACGTCCCTCACGTCGGCGTCGATCTCCCGCTCGACCTCCGCGGCACCGTCTTTCAGCAACGCGTCTGGGCCACGCTCAAGAAAATCGCTCCCGGCACCCCCATCGGTTACGCGGAATTGGCCCGCCGCGTCGGAGCGCCGCGTGCGGTGAGAGCGGTGGCCAGCGCCTGCGCGGCCAACCTGCTCGCCGTGGCCATCCCGTGTCACCGCGTGGTGCGCACCGACGGTTCGATTTCGGGGTACCGCTGGGGAATAGAGCGCAAGCGAAGGCTCCTGAAGCGTGAAGCGGAGAAATGACGGCGATTTTCTTTTCCGCACGAGAAATTCGCTCCGCGTCGAACCGATGGCCTTTACGATGGTCTTTCTTCGCCTATGCGCGCCATCTGGAAGGGTTCCATCAGCTTCGGTTTGGTCAGTATCCCGGTCGCCTTGCACAATGCGAGCCGCGTGGAAGAGCTCAAATTTCGACTCCTCCGCAGCCCCGATCTCAGCCCCGTCAACTACAAGCGCGTCGCCCAGCAGGACGGTAAGGAGGTTCCGTGGGAAAAGATCGTCAAAGGGTACGAGTACGAGAAAGGAAAGTTCGTCGTCTTAAAGGACGAAGACTTCAAACGCGTCGATCTCGAGGCCACCGACACGATCGACATCGTCGACTTTGTCGACCTCGACCAGATCAACCCCATTTATTTCTACAAACCCTACTACCTCGAACCCCTCAAAGGCGCCGGCAGTGCCTACGCGCTTTTGCGAAAGGTCTTGGGCGAGACGAACAAGGCCGGCATCTCCAAGGTGATCATCCGCACACGTCAGCACCTCGCGGCGGTCAAATGCAGCGGCAATTTGCTCGCGCTGGAATTGATGCGCTTCGAAAACGAGCTCGTCGACGCGTCGGCGATCCAGCTCGGCAAAGAAAAGGTGCCCGGCGCACGCGAGATTAAAATGGCGAAAACCCTCGTCGAACAGATGAGCGAGGACTGGGACCCGTCGCGCTACACGGACGATTACAAATCGGCCTTGATGAAATTGATCGAGAAGAAGGTCGCCGCCGGCGGCAAAGAGATCCCCACCAAGGAAACGAGGACGAAAGCCGCCACCAACGTCATCGATCTCGCGTCCGTCCTCCAGCAAAGTCTCGCCGAAGCGTCGGGCGGAAAAAAGACGGCGAAAAAGGCCAAGGTACCCCTGAAGAAGAAAGCCCGTAAAAAGGCAGCCTAGGTTGCCCTCCCCGCAGGATACCTATGGCCACGAGAACCAAAGCCCGGGAAGTGAAGTTCACCCATCTCGACAAGACGTTCTTTCCCAGGAGCGGTTTCACAAAGGGCGAAATGATCAAGTACTATGTGGACGTCTCCGCGTACATTCTTCCCCACCTCAAGAATCGGCCGATTACCCTGATCCGGTTTCCCGACGGAATCGAAGGAGAATCCTTCTACGAGAAAAATGCCCCCCGCTTCGCCCCGTCCTGGCTTAAAACCTATGCGGTTCCGCGACGAAACGAGGAAGGAGAAATCAATTACATCCTCATCGACGACGCCGCATCTCTCGCGTGGTGCGCGAACATCGCCGGCCTCGAGATCCATCCCTTCCTTCACCGCGTTCCTTACCTGGACCGGCCTACGCACGTCGCCTTCGATTTCGATCCGGGGGAAGGTGCCGACCTTCTCACCTGCGCGCAGGTCGCCTTCCACGTGAAGGAAATTCTCGACGAACTGGGTCTGGAAGGATTTCCGAAAGTGTCCGGATCGAAGGGCCTGCAGCTCTACGTTCCTTTGAATTCGAACGTCACGTATGCCATGACGAGCGCCTTCGCCAAGGCGGTGGCGGAGCTGCTCGAGCAGCGTCATCCCGACCTCGTCGTGAGCGACATGGCCAAAATCCGCCGGAAGAAGAAAGTGCTGATCGACTGGAGCCAGAACAATCGCTCCAAGACGACCGTCGCCGTCTACTCGATGCGCGGCAAACGGGATGAACCGTTCGTTTCGATGCCAGTGACGTGGGAGGAATTGAAGAAAGCGCTTCGTTCCAAGAGTGCGAAGCCTCTCTCATTCACGCCCGACGCCGCGCTCAAACGCTTGAAGAAAGTAGGCGATCTCTTTGCGCCCGTTCTCACGCTGAAACAGACCTTACCCAGAGCCTTCGCCGCGAAATCTGCGCCGGTCGAAACGTTGAAGAAGTACGAAGCCAAACGCGACTTCACCAAAACCAAGGAACCCAAACCGAAATTGGGAAGAACGAAAAAGAGCGCCACGGGCGGGCGCTTTGTCATCCAGAAGCATGACGCCACCCGCCTTCACTACGACTTCCGCCTCGAGATGGAAGGCACGCTGAAATCCTGGGCCGTTCCGAAAGGGGTCTCCACGGAACCCGGCGTCAAGCGCGCCGCCTTCGAAGTGGAGGATCATCCCGTCGACTATCTGAAATTCGAGGGCACGATCCCCCAGGGACAATACGGTGGGGGAACGGTCATGGTGTGGGACCTCGGAACCTTCGATCTGCTCGGAGGCACGCATTCCGGCGGCGATCTCAAGCTTCTGCTCCACGGCAAGAAATTGACGGGAGAATGGCATGTCTTTCGTATCCGTTCGGAGGACGACAAACCGGTCTGGCTCATCGTCAAGTCGGGCCAAGCCGCCAAGCCGATCGGCGCTCGACAGGAAAACCGATCGGTTCTGACGCAACGCACCATGGCACGAATCGCCAAGGACAACGATGCCCAATGGACCGGCGCCCATTGAAGGCGGGGGCCGCCACCCCCGATCTAAACCGAATGCCCCCTCACGCCAGCCGCGGACGTCCGCCTCGTTTCGTCGAGCCCATGAAAGCGCTGGGCGTGGACGCGATTCCGGAGTCTCCACCGGGCGAGTGGCACTGCGAAATCAAATACGACGGGTACCGCGCTCTCGCCCTTTTGAATCGGGGCAAGGTCGAACTCTGGTCACGCAACCACAAGCCGCTCGACTACCCCGAGATCGTTCCCTTCCTGGAAAAACTGAAGTGCCGCGACGCCGCGATCGACGGTGAAATCGTCGCTCTCGATGCGAGAGGACGTTCCAGTTTTCAAACCCTTCAGGGACGCGACTTGGGCGAACGCCCGCCCATTGTGTTCTATCTGTTCGACCTCCTCCATCTGGACGGAAAATCGCTGCTTCATCTCCCTCTCGAGGTGCGTCGTGTCGCACTCGAAAAACTGCTCGAGAAGCCCGCGAAAGCGCTGCAGCTTTCGCCCGTCTTCCACGTCCCGCCCGAAGCGCTCCTCGCCGAAGCGAAACGCCAGGGACTCGAGGGAATCGTCCTAAAACGCCAAGGATCGGCCTACGAAGTGGGCAAACGGTCCGGCGCGTGGCTGAAAGTCAAAAACCTCAACGAACAGGAATTCGTCGTCGGTGGCTTCACCCCTCCGCAGAACAGCCGGCAGTATTTCGGCGCGATTCTCGTCGGTTACTATCGACGGGAAAAACTGCTTTACGCCGGAAAAGTGGGCACCGGTTTCGACACCGCCCTCCTCCGCACCCTGCATGCCAAATTCGCAAAGCTGACCGCGCCGACGTGTCCCTTCGCCAACCTCCCCCTCGCGCATCGCTCGCGCTTCGGACAAGGCATGACGCCGGCGGTCATGCGCACCGTCGGTTGGCTGAAACCCACGCTGGTCGCCCAGATCGAATTCGCCGAATGGACACGGGAAGGCATGCTCCGCCACCCCGTGTTTCTCGGTCTGAGGCAAGACAAACCCGCCGAGGATGTGAGACGCGAGGCGGACTCGGTAAACAGGTGATCCAGACCGGAAAGCCCTGCCCCGGAAGCTGTCTCGCAAGCCGGCGGAAGCTCGGCCGATCGAGTTTGGAGTCCGGCCTTCAGGCCGTCCGGAGAGAGTGCGATCGGATTTCGGACGGCCTGAAGGCCGGACTCCAAACGCTTTTGCCGCGCAGTCCCTAGAGCGGTTGAAGGACAGCCTCACCGTCGGGTCCGGTTCGAAACCGCTCGCCCTGCCGGAAGAGATTCCACGATCGGCGCAGTTGCACGTCGCACGTCCCCGGACTCGACAGAGCGGGTCCCTCCATCGGAGCGGAAACCGCCTCACTTGCGGGCGACTCCAAGGGTATTTTCGGAATTTTTCGCTCCTTTTTTGGTGCCCGTTTCTTGCGCGCCTGACTGACTAATTCCATGCCTTTCGTTGACCTGACTCGCTCGCCACAGACCGACCCGCTTGAAGTTTACCGTTACCGCGACGGACTTTATGCCGGCGATCTGGTGACGGCGGCGCTCACCGAGCTCGACTTCTTCACCTGGTTGACGGCGCATCCGTCGGATCTTCCCACGATTTGCCGCGAGCTGAAAATCGTCGATCGCCCCGCCGATGTCATGCTCACCCTCTTCGTGGCCAACGGCTGGGTTCAACGCTCTGCCGAAGGACGCTACGAAACCACGCTGACCGCCCAGGAGCACCTTGTCGGCACGTCTCCCTGGTATCTAGGACCCTACTACGGTTCGCTCAAGGAGAGGCCGGTCGTCAAAGACTTCGTCGCCATCTTGCGGTCGGGCAAACCCGCTCACTGGGGCAGTTATAAGCACGAAAAAGAGTGGAGTCAGGCGATGCTCACCGAGGCGTTCGCGACCCAATTCACCGCCGCGATGGATTGTCGAGGTATGTACCTCGGGCTCGCTCTGGCCAAAAAGATCGAGTGCCACGGCCTCACCCGCTTGCTCGATATCGCAGGCGGTTCGGGTATCTACGCCTGCGTGCTCACGGCGAACCACCCCGCCCTGACCGCCACCGTCTTCGAGCGCGCGCCGGTCGATCGGATCGCCCGTACCATGATCGAAAAACGAGGCTACAGCGAAAAGGTGAACGTGACGGCGGGCGATATGTTCGTCGACCCGCTTCCGCTGGGGCACGATCTCCACCTGTACTCCAACGTGATTCACGATTGGGACTTCGACAAAGTGCGCTTCCTCCTCGCCGCCTCCTTCAAGGCCATGACGCCCGGTGGCATGCTGATGATTCACGATGCCCACCTCAACCGCGAGAAAACCGGCCCACTGCCGGTTGCCGAATACTCGGCGGTGCTGATGAGCGTCACCGAGGGGAAGTGTTATTCGATTTCCGAGCTCGAGCCCTTGCTCCGCAAAGCGGGTTTCCACGATTTCCAGTTTTCGGAAACCGCCGCCGACCGGAGTGTCCTCACCGCGCGCAAGCCGACAAACGGCTAGTTCCGCGCAGCCCTCGAAGGCCACGGTTCTCGTGGCTGTCTCGGGAGCTCCGATAGTGTTTGGAGTCCGGCCTTTAGGCCGTCCGGGCTAAATTGCGATCGGGTTTCGGACGGCCTTAAGGACGGACTCCAAACTCTTTTGCAGCGCAGGAGAGTCAGCCGCTCCCTCGTCGCCGGTTCGAAACCTCATCTGCAGTTCGAGCAATTTTTAACAGGAGGTCGCAGAGGCAGCGGAGGTCGGAAGGGGGAAGGGGGAAGGAGGAAGAGGTCAGAGGTCAGCGGTCAGCGGTCAGCGGTCCGCGGTCCGCGGTCAGTGTCGGATCGTCTTGGAGCGTGCGAAGTTCAAATTCAAAGGTGCATCGTGACGTATCTGACCGCTGGTCTCTGACCTCTGACGTGCTCCACGGTCCGACCTCTGCTGCTTTCGCGAGCTCCTGTAAAATTTGTTCCGTCTCCCCTGTCCCGTCCCCTTACTTGAAGGCCTTGCGCAGGAACTTCAGGCCGTTCACGGCGATGTCGTCGCGTTTCGGCTCGATCTTGCGCCAGATGGCGGCGGCGCGGGCGATCACCTTCACATCGGTGGTGAACGACTCGATGACGACGTCGCCGGTGTAGCCGATTTTCCTGAGCGCCTTGACGATCGGCCGCCAGTCGATGTGGTCGCCGCCGGGGGTGCCGCGGTCGCTGCCGCAGGCGTGGAAATGTGCCAAGGCCTTGCCCGCTTTAAGGATCGCGGCGGCCTGATCTTTTTCCTCGATGTTCATGTGGAACGTATCGAGGTGCAGTTTTACGTTGGGCGAATTCACGGCCTTGATCAGCTTGAGACCCTGATCGCACGTGTTTAGAAAATCGGTTTCGAAACGATTGAGCGGCTCGATGCAAATCGTCACGCCCCGGGCTTCCGCGTGCTTGGCGAGGATTTTGAGGTTTTTCACGACGAGGTCCCACTCGACCTTTTGCCGTTCGGGTGGAACGGCATCCGCCTTGCCGACCACGGAGTAGACCGGACCGATCAGCGAGGGACAGCCCAACTCGGCCGCTTGATCGAGCAGCGCGGTGCAATAGTCCATCGCGTTCTTCTGGTCTTCCGGCGAACCGCGGAAATCGCGGCCCGGACCCATCGCCGCACAGATGCTGCCGATCGCGATCCCCGCCTTGGCGGCCGCGGCTTTCACTTTGGCGGTATCGATATGGCTCGGGTCCTCGATGGGGATTTCGACCGTGTCAAAACCCCATTTTTTGAATTTCGAAAACAGCTTGCTGCTTTCGGTGGTAAACGGGGACGTGTAGAGGAACGTGTTGAGGCCAATTCTCATGGGAGGATAAACGTGGTACGGAGGGGAAAAGGTCGAAACGCAAACGAGCCCCTAACGAAGAGAAGCCGAGGCGCTCAGCTCAAGCTCGAACATGCGGAAAGGGCCGACCGGCTCGCGACACGCCACCTACCGCCACTCTCCTCCTGACGATACTGCGGAGTTCGGAAAATCCCGGCCACGAGAGACCGTGGCCCTCCACCGGAGCAAACTCATCCGAGCTTCCGTCAGTGTTACCGCAACGGATCCCTTCCTTGAAGGGCCTCGCTCCGTCGAGGCCGGGCTTGCGCGCCCCCGCGCTGCCAACTCCGCCGCGCACCCTCCGCCGTCGCGCCCCTGACCGTACCACGAAACTCGGAAAATCCCGACCACGCTCCCGAGACTGGCACGCAACCCAGCGATAGAGTTTGGAGTCCGGACTTTAGTCCGTCCGGGGAAATTGAGATCGGATTTCGGACGGCCTAAAGGCCGGACTCCAAACGCTTTTAGCGCGGGGCAGTCGATCTTTGCATTGTGGCGGCGGTCGACCGAAATCTACCCAAGCAAGCGGATCTGTTCGATCTGAGCCCAGGCTCTGGCGGTGACGAGGAGCCGCTACGAGGGCCGGTCTTGGAGCGGTTGGGAGACAGTCTCGGGACCGTGGCCCTCCAACGGAGGCACGGGAGAACGCGTTGCCGGATGGGCCGACGCGGACGTTTTCACCCGCTACCGGACCAACGAAAAACCGATTCGAGCCGCCTCGGACTTCTCGCGGTAGGCGCGCAGGCTTTCTCCGTAGCCGGTAAAGTATTGGACGAGGACATACGCCTCGAATTCCAAGAATCGCGTGCGAAAGGGAACCGTGAGGTCGTACTGGTAGCTGGGGTGGTCGAAATCCTTGCCGGCCGTTCCCGTGAACATGAGCGCCGGACCGTCGTTCTTGCCGAAAACGATACGCAACTGGCCGTAGCCCCGGTAGTCCTTGAGATCGGGATTATTTTCCAGGTCCCCGACATAGGTGAACGCTTCCGGAATCACGAGGAGGTGCCAGCGATCGAGCGGTCCCAGCGAAAAGGCACCGCGCAAGTTGAGCGTGTTCAGGCTTCGGGAAAGCGAACCGTCGCGACCGTTCGACTCGTGTTTATAGCCAGCCTGATACCCCAGCCAGGTGAACCAGGCGGAACTGGTTTCCGGCATGGGTGCGAGCGACTCGAAGAACAATTCGGGCATGTAGCTCGTATCGAAGAAAGGGCTCGAGGTGCCCTCGATGTCCCACAGCGAGCGCTGCGTGTACGCAAACTGGAGAGATTGCGGGACCCCTGCCTTGCCGAAGTTCAGAATCCGATACTTGAAGCTAAACTGAAACTTGGCCCCTGGATCTTCCGCTCCATAAATGAAATAAATGCGCTCGTGGGCGCTGAGGCGCCCGGCAAAACTGCGCTCGATCGCGGAGGCGGCGGTTTTTTTTACGGCAAAGTTGGTCAAGGGAGCGGACTCCGATGCCGCAGGAATACGGGCGTCGCCGCTGACGTTGATCACGGCCTGCACGACGCCGTCGCCGCCCCCGCGCGAAACCTCCAGGATCACGCGGCCTTCGGCACCGGCAGGAAGCGCAAACGTGAACGACCTGACGGAAAAGCCTCCCGGCGCAATCGTCGCGGGTGCCGATCGTACGGAACTGAGCTCAACGGACCACGTGGCCGTTTGAGAAATGAGCGTGCCCGACAGGGCTAACGGCGAGTCGAATCGCACCTCTTCGGTGCCCGGATTGAGCGACACCCAGTCGATGCCCACGCTCGACTGCGGACGAACCGCCTCGCGCGGCGGGATCATGCTCGTCACGACAGCGGAAGCGGCGCGCGCGCGCGAAGGAACTGCCAAGAGAACCAAAGCGAAGGCCAGCAACAGGAAGGACGTACGATTCATCGGAGGAACCGGGACGGTAGCTCGATCCCGGCATAAATCCACGCCGATCGTACGAATGTGGCCGAACTAGCGAACGGGGCGGCATCGCATCCGGTGGAAGCGACGGGCGAAGGTAGCATTTCCGAGGGAGGGCCACGCTCTCCTCCGTCGTGGACGGGATCGCGCGGCCCCGCGCCGCCAAAAGCGCTCGGGCTAAAGACGGTGCGATCGCTCGCGATCTCGAAACCTCGGCGGAAACTCTGAGTTTCCGCGCGCGTTGCGAGACCGCTTCCGGAGCGTGGCCCTCCGGGGGAACTTTTCTGAAATCCGTCACGCGGCGCTTGCACCGGAGGTGACGAACGACTCCCGCACTTCCGCGACGATTTCGAACGAACGCACGCGTGCCCGATGGTCGTGGATCATCGCAGTCACAATCAGCTCGTCGACGCCCGTCTTCTTCACGAAGGCTTCGATCCCGTCGCGCACGGTTTCTGCGGAGCCGACGATCGCCTCGCCGAAGGCACGGTCCACGCCAGCCCGCTCCGACGGACTCCAGAGCGCGTCCATGCTGTCGACCGGGCGAGGCAGCAGGCCGGGAACGCCACGGTGGAGGTTGAGGAAAGTCCGCTGTAGCGACGTGAAGAGACGTGCCGCGGCCGCATCCGTGTCCGCCGCGAAAACCGGAACGGCCGCCGCCGCGTAAGGCTGCGACAAGGCGGCCGAGGGTTTGAACCGTTCGCGATAAAGCTCGAGCGCCTGCGCGAGCAGATCCGGGGCAAAATGCGCCGCAAACACGAAGGGCAGTCCGAGCGCGGCGGCAAGTTGCGCGCTGAACGAACTGGATCCGAGCAACCAGAGCGGCACGTGCAACCCGACTCCCGGCACCGCGGTCACCGAGCCACCCGGCCCCTTATCGTCGAAATAACGCTGCAGCTCCATGACGTCGTCCGGAAAGGTATCGGCTGCATCGTGCCGGGTCCGCCGCAAGGCCTCGGCCGTGCGCCGATCGGAGCCGGGTGCCCGCCCCAATCCGAGGTCGATGCGTCCGGGATAGAGCGACTCGAGGGTCCCAAACTGCTCCGCAATCGCCAACGGAGAGTGATTGGGCAGCATGATTCCCCCCGAGCCGACGCGAATGGTGGAGGTACCGCCGGCGACATAGCCAATCACCACGGACGTCGCCGCGCTCGCGATGCCCGGCATATTGTGATGTTCCGCAATCCAGAATCGTCGATACCCCAGCCGCTCGGCATGCCGCGCCAAGTCGAGCGTGTTGCGCAAGGCCTGAGTTGCATCGCCACCCTCGACGATGGGAGAAAGATCGAGAACAGAAAACGGGACCATCCCATACGGTGCGCAGCGTTTGGATTTTGGCGAGTCGCCCACGCGGGTCGCGTCCCCTCCCCTCAAGGGGCCGTCGCCGGCTTGGCGTCGCCCGCTTTTCCGGTCAACTCCCGCTCCAGAAAGACATACGCCAATGCCGTCATAAAGGCCGCCTGTCGATTGTCGGCGGCACCGCCGTGGCCGCCTTCGACGTTCTCGTAATACAGAAGCGAATGACCCCGTTCCAGCATGCGCGCCGCCATTTTGCGGGCGTGGCCCGGGTGCACGCGGTCGTCCCGCGTCGAGGTGGTGAAGAGTACGCGCGGGTACTTTTTCTCGGCGGAGACGTTTTGATACGGCGAATAGGCGCTGATATACTCCCACTCGTCGGGTTTATCGGGATCGCCATACTCGGCCATCCAGCTCGCGCCGGCCAGCAGCGTGTGGTATCGCCGCATATCCAACAGCGGCACCTGGCAGACGACGGCGCCAAAGAGTTCGGGACGCTGGGTCACCATGACCCCCATAAGCAATCCCCCGTTGCTCCCTCCCTGAATTCCCAAATGGGCCGGGGAAGTGACTTTGCGCGCGATCAGGTCCTGCGCGATCGCAATAAAATCGTCGTATGCCCGCTGACGGTTCCCTTTGAGCGCCGCCTGATGCCAGGATGGGCCGAACTCTCCGCCGCCGCGGATATTGGCGAGAACGAAAACGTTGCCTTTCTCCATCCAGGCAGCTCCGACCGAGGCGCGATAGCCCGGCTGTTCGGAGTGCTCGAATCCGCCGTATCCATAAAGCAAGGTCGGAGCGCGACCGTCGAGCGCGAGATCCTTTCGTGCGACTTGAAAATAGGGAATGCGTGTCCCGTCCGCGGAGACGGCCTCGTGCTGAGAGATCGCGAGACCGGTGGCATCGAAATAGGCCGGCTGTTGTTTGAGGAGGACGCGATCCGCCTTGCCCAAAGACCCGAGAAAGAGGCTCGGGGGGGTCAGAAAATCGGTGACCGTGAGGAGATAATCGTCGGAGTCGAACCGGTCCCACGCGCTGACGCCCAAGGCACCGAATTCGGGCGCGGGGATCGGGGTGTGCGTCCAGACACCCTCGACCAGGCGCACCTCGATCAGGCGGCTGCGTACGTTATTGAGTTCGTTGAGAACGATCGCATTCCGAGTCTGGACCACGCTTTGCAGCGCGGTGCGCGGACCCGGCGTGTAAAGCGTCGCAAACGTGCGTTCCCCGGCGAGAAAGCGATCGAGCGGCATCGCAAGGAGGGAGCCGGCCGGATAGGTTTTGCCGCCGACGGTCCACTCCGTGCGCGGGCGTACGGTCAGTTGATCCCGGATCGTGCCGGGCAGGGCGTCGGGGGGAACGTCCAGCTGGACCCAGGCGTCGCCCACACGGAGATGGGTTTCCGACGTAAAAAACGTGAGGATGCGTCGAATGAATTCACGGGTGTAACCGGGCTCGCGGGTGACGTAGGAACTCACCGCCACGTCGTTGACCTCCCCCTCCCAGACCACCGCCGCTTCGGAAAGCAACGTTCCCCGCCGCCAGCGTTTCACGATCCGAGGATAACCGGACTTCGTTAACGTATCGGGCCCCCAGGCCGTGCCGACGTAAAGCGTATCGCGGTTCAGCCAGGTGACGACGCTTTTCGCCTCCGGCAAGACAAAACCGTCGGTCACAAACGCCTTCTTCACGATATCGAATTCGCGGACCACCGTCGCATCGCCGCCGCCTCGCGACAACTCGACCAAGGCGCGCTCGTTTTCCGGCTCCAGCAGATCGGCGCCTTTCCACACCCAGTTTTCTTTCTCGACGGCGGAAAGGGCACCGACGTCGATGACGGTCTCCCACGCAGGCTCGGCCTTGCGGTACTCCTCCGGACTCGTCCGACGCCACACGCCCTTCGGATGAGCGGCGTCGCGCCAGAAATTATAGAGGTAGTTTCCGGATTTGGAAACGAAAGGAATCCGGTCCGAAGAGTCGAAGATCTCGAGAAGCCGTCCGCGCAACGCTTCGAACTCCGGGCGCGCTTCCAGCTCCCGCTGGCTGAGCGTGTTCTGCGCGCGGACCCAGCTCAGCGCACGGTCCGACTCCACCTCTTCGAGCCAGAGGTAGGGATCGTTGGCGTCGGTTCCATCGTCGGCGCGCAGGGGAAGAGAGGGAGAGAGGAGCACAAGGAGCGGGAGAACGTGACGAGTCCAAAGCAGCGAGGGAAAGCGCATAAGGAAAAAAGTGAAGTCGAAGAAAAGCCTACGCCTGCGATGAGCACGATCGCAAGCGACGCGAGCGCGCGAACGCCTCTATCGCAGCGGCGTCGCCAGTGCGGGCACCGTCTGCGGCGGACGCGATGCCGGCGCGTCGAGCGTCTCCAGCCCGTGCGCATGCGTCCCTTTCGCCCTCAAGCGGGCGCAGGTCGAGAAAAAGGAACGAGGCGAGCGGACCTGCTTATTCCCTTTGACCGCGACGGATTTCGAGGCGAGAACGCTTTGCTCCTCCGGTCGGCCCGTTCGTTCGTTCGCGTTTCTTGCCATGATGCTTTCTCGCCTTTTCCAACGTGGTTCCTGGATCGCCCGCTGCAGCCCGTTTATCGCACTCGTCCAAGCGGTCTTGAACGCTCAAGCTCCGGCAGCCGAAGAGCCCGCGATCGAACTCCCCACCTTTACGGTCCAAGACTCCCGGGTGCTGGCCGAACCCGAGGCATGGCGCTATGCGCGGATCGAAGGGTTCGAGGTCCTCTCGAACGCTTCGGATCGCGCCGCCACCCGGCTCATCGAGGATTTCCAACGCTTTCACCAAGCGTTGACGATGGCGTGGCCGCCAGCGGACGTTCGCTCCGCGGTCCCGGCTTCGCTGATTCTCTGTGGAAAGGGTAACCGGTTCGATCCATTCATGCCCAGGGGGACCGCGGGGCCGGAAACGGGGCTGGTCAGTCTCGGTTTTCGCGACGGCGAAACCTCCGCGATCGTCATCGATCTCGAAACCACCAACCTGAACACCGTCACTCCCGAGAGATTGGACGCGGCGGTGGCCGCGATCGCCGCCGAAGCGGGGTACGACGAGGTCGCGAGTTCGGTCCTCGGTGGCTTGCCGGACTTTATCGTGGATCACTACCGCCAGCTCTATCGGGAATATATCCGTTTTGTCCTGGCGCAATCGCCCACCCAGGTGCCCGCTTGGTTGCAGGAGGGAATTTCGCAAATTTTCATGCGTATGGAATTCTCCTCGACCTCGATCGCGATCGGAAAGCTCGAGGATCCCAACACCGAGTCGATCGGAGGAGCAATGGAGGATCGCGATTTCAACAAGGCCTTGCAGGGCAGAGCGCTCATGCCCATGGACAAACTGTTCGAGGTGAAAACCGACTCCACGACGGCGCGCTATCCGTTGGGCAGCCTGTGGGCGAAACAATCCTATGCATTCGTCCACCTGTGTCTTTACGGCAACGATGGAAAATACCGGAAGCCGCTGCTGACGTTCCTATCGCGCCTCAATGGAAAGGAACCCACGGAGGAGCTCTTCAAGGAGTGCTTTGGCGTGACCTACCGAAACATGCTGATGGAGATCCGCACCTACGCGGACTTCACCGTGTATAAATCGATCGAGCTGCGCGCGAAAAAGGGCGAACGCTTTCCGGAACCGCCCAAACCCGAATTTCGCGACGCGACCGAAGCCGAGGTGGGTCGGATCAAAGGCGAGGCCCTCCGGATGGCAGGCAATAAAGACGCCGCCCGCGATGCGCTGATCGCTCCATATATCCGGGGCGGCCGCGATCCGCAGCTTCTCGCCTCATTAGGCATGCACGAGTTCGCGGTCGGAGAATCCGGGCGGGCAAAAAAGTTTTTAGAAGCCGCCGCGAAAGCGCAGGTCGTTCGTCCCCGCGCCTACCTCGAGCTCGCACAGCTGCGCTACGCCGATGCGATGGCGGCTCCGGCCGGTGCCGGAAAACGCCTCGACGCCAACCAAGTGAGCGAAATCCTCAAGCCGCTTTTCGTGGCGCGCGGCCAGCCGCCCACCCTTCCGGAAGTGTACGAGACGATCGCCACGGTCTGGTCCAGGTCGGAAGTACCGCCCACCGCCGCGAATCTCGACGTGATCGACGAAGGCGTGCAGCGCTTCGCCAAACGATCCGATTGGGTCTACCAGGCAGCTCTTCTCAAGCAGCAGTACGGCTTTCTCCGCGAGGCCGCCGTCTTGGCGGAAGTCGGACTTCGTGCCGCCACCGACCCCGCCAAACGCGAACGCTTCGTGCGGTTGAAGGCGGCGTTGCCGCCGCTTTCCGCACCCGCACCCTCGCCGTCCGCCACTGCTACAGACGCCAGTTCGCCAGCGGCCGGCACGTAGTGTCAAGCGCCGAAGAGCGCGCTGCGCCGCCACGCACGTTACGGGATTGTCCGCCTCCCTTCGCGTGGCTTCGAGGCGTGCGCGTCACCACTTCGGATAATGGGGACGCTCATAATGGTCGTGGAGCGATTCCGAGTACGAAAAGCTCATCGGCTTCGATTCGTCATACGTCGGGCTCCTCTCGATGTCCTCGCGTGGCAAGTCGATGTAGACCGTGGATTCGCTCCATTTTACGTCGCCGATCCATTCCGGCGAGATGACCACTTTCTTTCCTGGCAGCCAGTTGCGCGTATCGATCACGATATACCGGACATCCCACGTACGATCGTCCACGAGAAAATCCTCGACGTGGCCGATCGAACCGTCGAGCGCCTCGATATGGTAGCCGGTGACTTCGTCCGCGCTGCGCAAGGCCGGATCGCCGTCCGGCGCGACCCGGCCGCGCATCGGCCGGGGGATCGCTACGCCGGCCACCGGACCGGCGCCCGCAAATTCCGGCACAGGAATGGCAACCCCTTCGCTCAGCGCGACACCGCCGACACCATAGCCGCCCACCCAATAGTTGGGCCAGCCGTAGTACCGATTGAGAGTGCTTTCGTCCTCGCGCGACACGGGCTCCTCGGTGTCCACGCTCGGACTGCCTTTGACCTGTTCCTTGGTCAGCGCGACATCGAGGATCTTGTTGTCCCATTCGCTGCCGGTCAGAGCGGCGGTAGAAATCAGAACGTTGCGACTGGCCAGCCAAGCGCCCGCATCCACGACCGCATAGCGTAGATTCCAACGAAGGTCGTCGAAGAAGAAATCTTTCACCTTACCCAAGATGCCGTCGCGGGCACGAAGCTCGAAATTATAGAGGCTTTTTGTGTTCCTTAGCATGACAATGATCTTTCGTTTTATGACGTTTAAACCGTCGGACGGATCGCCCGCCCCGGGAGGCAAAACGATCCGCCCCGGCCGGACCCGCCGTGTACGGTACAGGTCCGGCAAGAAGCAACGGCTCGATGTCGCCATTGTACTCGCCACAGCGGAAGGACGCTATGGGGGGACGCCTCGGTGGGGGTATAGGGGACCCAATGAGGATAGCAGGAGGGCCAATGCCACTCGCAGGGACGACTCGGCCCACGATCTGTCCTCCCGCTCGATGGCCGATCGAGACCTTGGCCCTAGAAAAGGTTCAGTTGCGTGCCCCCGGGACGTCGGAAATGCTCGGTGCTGAGCGAGAGCGGTGCCCGATTGAGGCCGGCACGACGCGCTGCGGCATGAAATAAGTCATGAATCTGCTCCGCGAATATCCCCTCGCCCTTCATTCTTTTCCCCCACTCCGACACGTTCAGCGCGCCTCCGCGGAGATCGCGGACGCGACTCAGGACGCGGTCTTTCTTCGAGGGAACGTGACACTCGAGCCAGTCGGAAAAAAGCGTTTTTACCGACCAGGGAAGTCTCAACACCACGTAACCCGCGCGAATCGCGCCGGCCGCCGCGGCCGCGGCGAGAATCGCCGGGATCTCGTGATCCGTCAGTCCCGGCACGACCGGCGCGACCAGCACCGAAACGGGAACGCCGGCGTCCGCCAGCGACCGAATCGCGCGAAGCCGGTGTTCGGGTCGCGCCGCCCTTGGCTCCAGTTGTCCGGCGAGCGTGGAATCGAGGGTCGTGAGGGTGACGTTGACGACGACGCAGCGCCACTTCGCGAGCTCCGCCAAGAGGTCGCGGTCGCGTGTCACCAAAAAGTTTTTGGTCACGATCCCCACGGGATTTCTAAACTCCAGAAACAGCTCCAGACACCGGCGCGTGAGTCCGAAATGGCGTTCCGCGGGCTGATAACAATCGGTCGCTCCGCTCATCGCGACCGGCTGCGGTATCCATTTCTTCGATTCAAGTTCGTTTCGGAGCAAGGCCGGGGCCCGTCGTTTGACGAGGATTTTCGTCTCGAAATCGAGACCGGCGCTCCAGCCGAGATATTCGTGGTAGGGGCGGGCGTAGCAGTAGGCGCAGCCATGCTCGCAGCCTCGATACGCATTGAGCCCGACGCCGAAGCCGATGTCCGGACTATCGTTGGCGGTGAGCAGCGACTCGGAGGAATCGAAAAAGAACTGCGTGCGCGGATCGATCGGCTCGCTAAACTCCGGACCCAGATCCGCCTCCGGATCCGGCACGATCTCGATCCGCTCGAAACGATTGGGCGGATTGAGCGACGTCCCCCGATGCGGATTTTTCCCCGCCATGCGACTATTCGAAGCCGAGTCGTCGGGAGGAGAGTGGATTTCGGATGACATAAAGCGCAATGTGTTCGGTTGAACACGTCGCGCAAGCGCGCATTGGCGACGCGCGCGCGCCGCGCCGTTCCGACGAGATAGCGGCCAAAGGCTTACAACAGGCGCGAGAAGCTCACCGAGCCGAAGTCATTGTCGTCCTGTGGCTGGTTCTTGAATTCGCGCGTACGCGTTACCTGGGTAAAGGTGAACTGCCACCGGCCTGCGACCACCCCGATGCCATAGCTCAGGTCGCCGACGAGGCGCTCCTTATCGACGCTCGGGCCATCCTCGAAGGTATTCCCATCGAGGAAAATATCCCGGGCCACCGCCCGACCGTCGACTCCGCCAAAAACAAAGAAACTCCTGCTCTTCAACGAAGACACCCGCGGATCCGCATCGTCGATCGGCGAGTTGACCGAGCCGCCGGCCCGGATCAATTGCATGCCGAAATCGCTGGGCAGATCGATCCCGAAGCGAACCGTGCCACCGCCGTTGGCGTACGTCTGCACGTTTCCAAGGCTCGCGCCAAAGTGGGGTATGAGATCGACCCCGAAGGTACCGCCAATCGTGCGACCGTACATGCGCCATTTGCGTTCGAAAACGACATTCACGCCGATTTCGTCTTCGAGTTGGTACTCCCAACCGTTGGGTCGGGCATTGTCGCTCCATTTGTGAAAGACGCGCTGACTGTCCTGCGCATAGGAGTGACGACCCACCATTCCGAGTTGAATGGCGAGGATGTCGGCAACGGACTCGGTCTTGCTCAGGAAAGAGAGTTCAAAGTATGTCCAACCGGCGTAGGGACGATCCTGCGGATCCGGCACGACCCGGTCGGTGTCCTGAGGCGTGTAGATGTTTTGCCCGAGGGCGAAGCCAAAGTTTTTTTGTCCTTCGGGCCGATTTACGAACGGTAAAGCTTCCACAAAGGTCTTTCTCCAGCCCTTCTGGCCCCAAGTGACCAGATCGGCCGTCAACCACGACAACTTCAGACCGTTCGTATAGTGGCGGTCGGTGCCGCCGAAATAGTCGTTCTCCAAATAGAACGTAAAGACGGGCATCCCTCTCGACTTGGTGGAGGCGGGAATCGGCTCTTGGGCGAAGAGGCAGGGAAGGTAGACGAGCAGCGCACTCAATGCGCCCAGACAGATGCGGAAGCGGGAAGTCATGGTCAGGTTGGCGCATAGTGCCCTAAACCGTCCGTGAGTTCCCACGTTTCTACCCACGAATGATTTGGGAAAATGGAACTCTCCCAAATTTCCCTCCGGCAGGTCGCGCGACGCCCGCCTCGGAATAAGGCGAAAACGCCGCCGTGAGGCTACCCCACGCTCAAGGAATCTTGAGCGTCGTGCCCACGACCAACTGATTGGGATTGGGCAGGACATCCCGATTCGCCGCGGCGATTTCCTCCCAGCGGCTGGACAGTCCGTAATACCGTTGGGCAATCCGGGTCAGGGAATCGCCGGTTTCGACCGTGTGCAACCGCGGCCCTGTGGAGGCGGGAAAACGGGTCGGAGAGGGCCCCCCCTTGCCTCCGGCGTCGGCGGCGACCGGCCGACTCGTGTCGGGGGACGGAGCCGACGACGATGCCGCCTGGAGGACCGATGCACCGACGACCGGCGCAACCGTGGCCCCGGGTCGCGTGGGTGATGAAAAACCGGATACAGGAGCGGGCGCGGTCAGCGCCACCTTCGTTTTCAAACGGTTAAGCTCGATCGAGAGCGAAGCCGCCTGCGCTTGGGTCTGCCGAAGTTGCTCCCGCAAAGTCCCTGCCTCGGAAACGGACGCTGCGGACGAACTCAATTCGCCGGTGAGGACGGTCTTTTCCTGGAGCGCGACTTCCAGGCGGGAATTCAACGAAGCGCGGTCTACGTTCAGACCCGTCAGCGCCGTTTGTGCAGCCTCCAACTCTTCCCGCTGGAGCGTGTAGGAACGCAACGCCGTACTCAGTTTCGATTCGGATTCCGAAAGCTGTTTTGCCAGCGATTCGGTTTCGGCCAATGTCGGGGCATGGGGCGCGGGCGGCGCCGCAAGTTGTTGTTTGAGCGCGTCCCGTTCGGCTTCGACGGTGGCCAGTGCAATCCGCGAGGAATCGAGATCTGCCCGGGCGCGCGTGAGTTCGGGGGAATTTACGGGCGTCGACCGGGCGGCCTCCAACTCTCCGGAAAGTCGGCGCACCTCCGAATTCAAGCGAATGGCGACTTCATCGCGCTGCGCCAGGTCCGTTCTGGCTTTGTCCAAATCGATTCGCGTTGCGGACCCACTGGCGGCGGTGGACGCGGCCTCGGCGAGGCGTCGCGTCAGCGATTGTTTTTCCGTGTCCAGCGCCGAAAATCGATCGTCGAGCCGAACCCGCTCGGCCTTGGCGGATTCGAGAGCGGCTTGAGCCGACGACAACTGCGTGCGAAGTGCGGCAAGGTCGGCACCGACGCTTCGGGTGGACAGGGCTTGTGCCCGCAGGTCGGCCAACAGGCGTTGTTCGCTCGCGAGCTGAGTTTTAAGGCCGGCGGATTCGGCGGAAAGCGAAGAGAGATCCTGGGAAAGTTGTGCGCGGGCCGCTTCGGAGAGTCTGAGCGCCTCGGCCTTACCCGCGAGATCGGCAGCCGCCTTCTCGACCGCTCCAGTGGAGACAGAGGCGGTTGAGGGGGAGCGGCTTGCAGCGGAAAGCTGGGTTTTCAATTCGGCGATGGTCTGGTCGCTCGCGGAAAGCTGTCGGTTGAGCGCGGCGACTTTGGCGATGGAAGCGTTTTTGGCCGCATCCGTTTCTCGCCAAGCGGCAGCCAATTCGACTCCCAGTTGTTTTTTTTCCGATCGAAGCGTATCGATCTCCGGTTCGTTGTCCGGCGGGAGCGACGCCGGCGACGACGCGATCGTGGCCGCGCCGTCGCCCGATTGCGCAATTTTAGTTCGTTTCGATTCCAACCGCTTCTTCGCCTCGGACAGTTGTGCGGGCGAAAGCTGGGCAACGAGCATCTCGAGCGCTTTTCGATTGGATCCCTTTTCGACGGCAAGAGAGAGCCAACTGTAGGCTTCCGCGAAATCGGCGACCGGGTCGGTAGGATCGGCATAAGCCAGTCCCAAATTATATTGAGCGATCGTGTTCCCGTTTTCGGCCTTGGATCGAAGATCGGCCACGACGCTGTCCGGCAGGACGGCGCGAACGCAAGAGACAGCAGCGAGGAAAACGAAGGCCAGACCGGAAAAGCTCACAAGGCGGGAAACGCGAAAACTCGGCATGAGAGCACGGTGTCGAATCCTCCCTCATTTGGAAAGCGGGGAGTTGCGTAAAGCAAACGATGGATCGGAAAAGGTGCGCTTGGCGGTGCGAACCGAGTGCCCAACGCCGTAAACATGCCGTGGCACCGGCGAGAGACGATCGGCGCGTAAAGGATCGCGGAGCGCCGGCCGGTGTCGGGACGACCGAAGAACGGCCCGTTTTTTCTGTCGATGCAGGAAGGACGAATCGCGTTTTTGATCGCTTCGTTATCCAAGCGGGTTTCGCCGTGCCAGCGCCGGCGAGCGCAAAACGCAGCCCGATGGCGCAGCGGATAATCGCGTGCTTGACCGAGCCGGGCACCGGGCAGGACTTTGCGGCGGACCCCTTGCGTCAGCCGATGCAGCCCGGCCAAAAGGCGAGCGACACCGTATCGCGTATTCGCCGAGCGGCGGCATGAGTTAGCTTCCTCCCCAATACGCTCCAATCGATACAT
>Ga0105046_10001991_pt1 | contig 31949 bp, 25 predicted proteins | sample MAT03_FD_78385 | JGI IMG/M metagenome (GOLD analysis project Ga0105046, IMG submission 78385) | Freshwater microbial communities from Lake Fryxell liftoff mats and glacier meltwater in Antarctica - MAT-03 (megahit assembly) | ecosystem: Environmental > Aquatic > Freshwater > Ice > Liftoff...
CCCCAGCCCCCAGCCCCCAGTCCCTAGCTCGTCGTGATGTACTTCGCGAAGTGGTCCGGCTGCACGTTGCCGCCGCTCACGATCGCCGCCACCGTGCCCACTGGCGCGCCCAGCCCGAGCATCACCGCCGCCGTCGACGCGGCCCCGCTCGGCTCGGCCACGATGCGCGCGTTGCGGAACAACCAGGCCACGGCCTTGGCCATCGCGTCGTCAGGCACGGCCACCAGGTCGTCGACATATTGCTGCACGTGCGCGAACGTGATGTCGCCCGCCCGCATGTTCATGATGCCGTCGCCGATGCTCGACGTCTTCTCGAGCGTTACCGGATGGCCGGCGTCACGCGCCGCGCGCATCTTCATGGCGCCCACCGGCTCCACGCCAATGACGCGCACGCCGGGGCGTGACAGCTTGATGGCCGTGGCCACGCCGGCAATCAGGCCGCCGCCCCCCATCGGCACGTAGACGGTGCCCAGGTCAGGCACCTGCTCCAGCAGTTCGAGGCCCACGGTGGCCTGCCCGGCGATGATCATCGGATGATCGAACGGCGGGATGATTGCCAGCCCGCGCGCCGCAGCTTCCTGCTCGGCGCGGGTCTGGCGATCGATCGAGGTGGTGCCGGCGAAGATCACCTCGGCGCCGTAGCTGCGCACGCCCTCGACCTTCACGCTGGGCGCGGTCGTAGGCATCACGATCACGGCGGGCACGCCCATGGCTTTCGCGGCCATGGCCACGCCCTGGCCATGATTGCCGGAGGAGTAGGTGATGACGCCGCGGGCGCGCGCGTCGGCCGGCAGCTGCGCCAGCATGTTGAACGCGCCGCGCACCTTGAAGGCGCCCATCGGCTGCAGATTCTCGCACTTGATGACGAATGGATGGACCTCGCCCGCCGCCGGCCAGGGCAGCGACATGACGGGCGTGCGCATGGCCGTGCCGCGCACGCGCTCGGCGGCCGCGCGGATATCGTCGAGGGTCACGAGCGACGTCACGCCGGCGCTCACGGCTTCCGCACCTGGGCGAACTGGTCGCCGTCGTTGTAGGTGGGCATGGCCGGCGTGGCGGCGATGCGCCAGGCCAGGGCCGCGAGCAACTGCATGTCGTCGGCGGCACCGCTGAAATCCCACGCGGGATCGAACTGGTCGGACGGCTGGTGGTAGTCCTTGCCGTTGAAGGCCTCCTGGCGCGCCAGCAACGCCTCGGCGTTCGGGCCTTCGAACTGCTTCGGTTCGCTGAGCGACAGCGCCGGCACGCCGGCCTTCGCGAACGGGAAGTGGTCCGAGCGGAAGAAGTAGCCGCGCTCGGGATGCGTGTCCACGCCGATCACCCGGCCGCGTTCCGCCGCCAGCGCGTTCAGCGCGAGCCCGAGCGTCGACCGATCGGCGCCGAGCATCACGAGGTCTCTGGTCGTGCCGAGATAGTTGGCGCCATCCACGTTGATGTTGGCGACGAACTGCGCCATGGGCAACGGTGAGTGCGTGGCGAAGTACTCGCTGCCCAGCAGCCCCGACTCCTCGGCGGTCGTGAAGACGAAGTAGATCGACCGTGCGGGCTTGCTGCCGGCGCGCGTCATGGCCTGGGCGATGACCAGCGCCGAGGCGCAGCCCGAGGCGTTGTCGTAGGCGCCGTTGTTGATCCGGTCGGCGTCGGGCGCGTCGCCAGGCACCGGAGCCCGCGTGCCGAAGTGATCCCAGTGGGCGGAGATGGCCACGGCCTCCTGCTCGTTGACGCCCTTCAGCACGCCCACCACATTGGGCGAGCTCTTGCGGGCCGAGCGCTGCGTGAGCGTGGCCGTGGCCGCCACCGTCAAGGGCTGCGCGCTGAACCCGCGCGCCGAGGCCTTGGCCCGCAAGGCCTCCAGGTCGTGGCCGCCGCGCTTCACCAGATCGACCGCCGCGGCATCCGCGATCCAGGCCTTCACGCCGAGCGCCGGGGCGCCCGGAGCGGGAGGCAGTGAGTACTGCGTGCCGGTCCACGACGACTGCACCACCTGCCAGGGATAGGTGGCCGAGGCGTCGGTGTGAATCAGCAGGGCCCCGGCCGCGCCCTGACGCGCGGCCTCTTCGAACTTGTAGGTCCACCGGCCGTAGTAGGTGAGCGCCTTGCCGCCAAACAGGTTCGGTTCGTCGGCGGGCGCCGGTGGGTCGTTCACCATGATGAGCACCCACTTGCCCGTCACGTCCACGCCCGCGTAGTCGTTCCACTGCTGCTCCGGCGCCACGATGCCGTGGCCCACGAACACGACCTCGCCCCGCACCGCGACCTTCGCGTCCTCCACACCCGAAAACGCCACCACGTCCTGGCCGTACTTGTAGGTGCGTCCTGGCACCGCCAGCGAGAAACTGCGGTCCACCGTGGCTTCCACGATCGGCACCTGCTGGAAGTAGGTGCCGTGGTCGCCGCCGGGCTCGAGCCCGGCGAGTGCCAGCTGCGTGGCGAGATAGGAAGTGGTCAGCTCGCCCCCGCGCGTGGCCGGCGCGCGCCCCTCGAAGAGGTCGCTCGACAGGATCTTCGTGTGCGCCGCGATCCGCGCCGCCGTGATCTCGCCTTCAGCCGGACCGGGTGGCACCGCCGCTGGCGCCGAAGGTGCAGGCGTGGAACAGGCGGAAAAGATCACGAGCGCTGTCGTGGCCAAGGCGGCGCGAAGCGGCGAGCGAAGCGTCATGCCGAGCAGTATAGCTGGGCCCCCTCGCCCCCAGCTCCCAGCCCCTTGCGGAACGCAAGAATCAGTTCCCCGCGCAGAATGTAGCGCGTGGCCTCATGCGTGAAGCCCTGCGCCTCGAACGTGCGGATGAGCTCCGCGCGCGTGTAGTGCGCGATGTGCTCGTCGGCATAGGCGCCCGGCGCGAAGAAGCCGTAGAGCTTCTCGGTGACCACCCACTCCCAGTTGGCGTAGTCCGGCGTGCCGAGCACCAGACGTCCGCCGGGCTGCAGCACGCGCACCAGCTCCGACAGGATCGGCGAGTCCTTGGGCACGTGCTCGATCACCTGCGAGCACAGCACGCACGGAAAGCTGGCGTCGGCAAACGGCAGCGCGAATCCCGACGCGTGCACGAGCGGACGCGCGAACCGGCGGGCGTAGCGGAGCTTGCGCAGCAGCACGTCGACCGCCACGCTGCCCGGCGGCAGCGCGCCGATAATGCGGCTCGAGCCGCACCCCACGTCGAGCACCGGCCCTTCGCCCGCGAACAGCTCCGTGACATGCCGGTGCCGCTCGCGCTGCCAGTAGCGCTGCAGCGGAATGATGCTATCGTGCGCGCGCGCGTCGTAGTCGGCGCACTCGATCGAGTTGCGCAGCTTCCACAGCGTCCAGAACGTGCGCAGGTAGTCGGCGGCAAAGCGCGTGGCGCGCGCATGCGACGCCCCGCCCGGCTCGGCCTCGTAGACGAACGGCACTTCCACGACGCGCCAGCCTTCGGCATAGACCTTCACCAGGATCGTCTGCAAGGCGTCGAGGCGCGCCGGCAGCGGTCCGAGCGCGCGCAGGATCGCGGCGCGATAGAGGCGTACCCCGCTCGACATGTCGCGCACGCCGAGCGACAGGCCGCGCCCGAACACCGCATTCAGCGCGCGGCTGAGCCACGCGCGCCGCACCGGCATCCGGGCCGCGCCGCCCGCCACGTAGCGGGAGCCGATGAGCACTTCGCCGTCGTGGCGCCGCTGCCACAAGTCGCGCACGACCGGGCCAGGCGCGACGACGTCGGCATCGATCGTGAGCACCCAGGCAGCCGACGCCGCCGCAAAACCGGCGGCGAGCGCCGCGCCGTAGCCGGGCTCGGAGGCGATGACGACCCGGGCACGTCCGCTGGCCGCGGCGGCAGCCGTGGCCCGGGCGGCCTGGTCTGGCGCCGACAGCGCCACGAGGATCTCGCTGGCGCACCCGAGCGGTGCGAGGGCTGCCTCGAGCCGGGTCAGGGCCCGCGCCAACCGGGGGCCTTCCCCGTCGGCGGGCAGCACGACCGACAGGTCGATCACTCGCGGCTCGCGGCGCGCCGGTACTCCTCGAAGAGGCGGGGCGCGTTGCCCGTGATGCCGTGCATGGCCGGCGACCATCCCAAGGCACGAGCATGTGGACAGCGCACGACCTGGTCGAGCGCCAACGCATCCGCGTAGGGTCCCATCTTGGCGCGGGCTTCGGTCAACGGCATGAAGCGGATGTCGGCCACCGGATCGACGTGCGACCGGATGGCCTCGGCGATGTCGAACACGCGCTCGTCTTCATCCCCGGCGGCGTGGAAGACGCCCGAGGCGTCGGTCGAGGCCAGGAGCCGCGCGTAGAGATCCCCGAGATCGCGGTCGTAGACGCACGGCCAGCGGTTCTTGCCGTCGCCGATCACGCGCACCAGGCCGTTCAAGGCGTCCTTGAGCATGTCGGAGACGATGCCGCGGGAGCTGCCGTAGACGATGCCTGGACGCACGACGGCGGTGCGCAGCTGCGCGCTCTGCGCCGCGAGCACCTGGCCTTCGTGCTCCGGCCGCCACTTCACGATGTCGGCGGGCGCGAGGGCGGCCGTCTCGTCCGCGCCGTCGGGCTGCGGGCCGAGCACCCAGATGCCCGAGGTGTAGACGAACGCCCGCGCACCCCCGGCGCCGGCCAGCGCCGGCAGGATCACGTCGAGGAACTGTTTGTCGACCGCTGGACCGCGCGGCGTGGCCTCGAAGGCCGTGTGCACCACGGCGTCGGCCGCCACGGCCTGCTTGAGGTAGCGCGTGGGCCCGGCAATTTCGCCGAGCACCGGCGTGGCCCCGCGTGCTTCGAGGCGGGCGGCCTTTTCGGGGTCGCGAACCAGCGCCGTGACGTGGTGTCCGGCCCGGATGAGAGCGTCAAGAACGGCAGCGCCGATGTACCCGGTGCCGCCTGTGAGGAATACCTGCATGTGGCTCTACGTCTGGGAAGGGCGGAATTCTACTTGGCCTTGCGGATTGGCGCTAGCCTGTCAGCGATTTGGTCAGAGATCCCACACCCGGCCGCCGTCATAGAACGTGATGAGTCCGTCCTCGCTCACCTTCAACACCGGACCGAACCGGCTCGCGGCGAGCGCCGCGGTAGTGCGGGCGCCCTCGGCGATCCCGTCAGCCTTGGCGTGTTCGCTCGACAAGGGGTGGCGAAGAATCGCCCCCACGGCCAGCATCGATCCCTCCGCGTCCATCACCGTGGCGCCATCGAGAGTCGCGAGCGCCGACAGCACGCTCGGGTCGAGCTCGGTCACCGATCGGCCCGCCAGCAGGTGCAGCAGATCGCGACGCGACGGCGCCCCGGGGTGGCCGTGAGGCTCCACGAGTTCCATGTCGAGGCGGTCGGGCGCGGCCACGAGTTGCGCCAGCGACTCCATCGGTCGCCGCAACACGGCAAAGAGCGCGCCCTGCCGCGCGTCCGACAGGTCGAGCGCGATGCGGAACACCCGTTCGGCCAGCGCCGGGTTGCCCACGGCCGATTGCCAGAGCGCGTATTTGGACGTCTGATCGAGCAGGCGCCAGTCGGCGTGACTGAAGCTGAAGACCTGCGCCCCGGCGGCAAAGACCTTGATCTCGCGGCGCGGGTTGAGCACCACGCACACGTGCGGGCCAGCCACCGTCGCGCGCGCATGGCCGTGGTAGGTCTGCGCGCAGGGCACGTCGCCGAGCACCGTCGGGCCGGCGTGATCGGCCCAGCGGCCGATGTCCACGATGTCGAGCAGGCGGCCCGTGCGGTTCACGAGGAACACCGTGCGCAGGCCGTCGGCCAGCCGGTAGAAGCTCTTGATCGAGGCGAGCGCGCCGGTGTAGTGCAGGTCGTCGCGCTCGGCGGCGGGATACTGGCCGAGCGGGTCTTCGTCGGTGCCGAGCAGCAGCACGCCGGTGGAAATCGGCTGGTTCTCGTAGGTCGAGAGCGCCGCCACCCGCATCATCTCGATGGCCAGGGCCACGCGGTCGGGCGCCACGGTCACCCCCGCCTGCAATTGATAGGGGGCCCGGTCGAAGAAGGCGCCGACATACCGGTCTTCGATGGCGCCACGGAAGAGATCGGCCCGCTCGACCATGAGCTGGGGACTGAGAATGGCGCGGTAGCGGGCCGAGAGCACGGCGCCGATGGCCCGGGCGAATTGCACCTCGTGGTCGGTGAACGGACGGGCCGGGGGCACGCGCAGCGTGTAGCGGTTGCCGAACCACCGGATCGACAGGGCAGCGGGGTCGGCGCTGGCCTCAATTGCCAGCCGGCCGTCCGACGAGGGCGACGGCATCGCTTCCGTCTCGAGCCTGGCCCGTTCGAAGAACTGGGTGAGGGCCGACTGGAGCAGGCTGTCGTATTGGGCGCCGACAGCGAGCGCGGGCGGCAGGTTGGCCATGGGATCGCCCTGCGATCATAGTGCACGGCCGCGCCCGTCGGTCCGGGTGCGGACGGCCGGCCAAACACTTCCCCGCTCGGCCGTTGCCCGGGATACACTCTCGTGGCACACTTCTTGGCTGGAGTACATTTGAGTAAAGACGATCTGATTGACATGCAGGGCACCGTGGTGGCGGTCCACAGCGGCGGCTTGTATCGCGTGCAAACCGAATCGGGACACGAAGTACTGGCTCAGCTCAGCGGTCGGATGCGGCGGTTCCGCATCAAGGTCGTGCCCGGCGACCGTGTGACCGTCGGAGTGTCTCCTTACGATCCTGTTCGCGGGATCATCACGTTCCGCGCCCGTTAGCCAGGCGCCATCTTGAAGCCACCCTCTTCCGCATCTCCCTCGGATCGCCGGCCGCGCGGCGGCGCGCCACGCGGCCGGCGCCGCTCGTCCCCTGGTCCCACGGCCCCTCCCGCCGCCGACGTGGCCGGCGACATCCCGTGGCTGCTGTCCGACGATGTGCCGCCGGTCGTCTTCGCCACGATGGGACTCGACCAGCGCCTGATGTCCGGCTGCGTCGACATGGGCTACGCGGAAACGCGCCCGGTACAGACGGCTGTGATTCCGCTCGCGCTCGACGGACGCGATGTCGTGGCCTGCGCTGAAACCGGCACCGGCAAGACGCTCGGCTTCGTCGTGCCGATCCTGCAGCGGCTGCTCACCGAGCAGCCTCCCTACGGCGACGAGGCCCGCGAGCCCTACACGCGCGCCCTCATCCTGGCCCCCACACGCGAACTGGCCGCGCAGATTGAAGACACCATCGTCGGCCTCACCTACCACACGCCGTGTTCGAGCGTGCCGGTCTATGGCGGCGTCGAGATGGGCCCGCAGGAGCGCGCGCTGAAGGCCGGGGTCGACATCGTGGTGGCCACGCCGGGCCGGCTGATGGACCACATGCGCCACTCGTCCACCGACTTCCTGCGCGTGCAGACGCTCGTGCTCGACGAGGCCGACCGCATGCTCGACATGGGCTTCTGGCCCGACGTGCAGCGCATTCTCGGCTCGCTGCCGAAAGATCGCCAGACGCTGCTCTTCTCGGCCACGATGCCGAATGAGATCGTCACACTCGCCAAGGAGATGCAGCGCGATCCGCACTACGTGCAGATCGGCCGGCGCCAGGGCGCGGCCCGCACCATCACGCACAAGATGGAAGAGGTCGAGACGCGCGACAAGGTCGATCGCCTCGCCCGCTTCATCCGCTCGGAGGCCGACGGCCCCGTGCTGGTGTTTGTGCGCACCAAGATCGGCGCCGACAAGGTGGCGCGCAACCTGCAGGCCAAAGGCGTGCGGGCAGCGGCGCTGCATGCCGACCGGACGCAGCTCGACCGGCAGCGGGCCGTCGAGGGGTTCCGGTCGGGCCTGCATCCCGTGCTCGTGGCCACCGACATCGCCGCGCGCGGGCTCGACATCGACGGCATTGCCGTCGTGGTCAACTTCGAGGTGCCCGACACCAAGGAGAGCTACGTGCACCGGGTGGGCCGCACCGGCCGGGCCGGATCGAGCGGCCGCGCATTGACGCTCGTGGCGCCGGATCAGAAGCGCGAATGGCGCGCGATGGAGGCCGCCCTTGGACTCGCGATGGCCTAGTGACGCGCCGCCCGCGCCGCCCGCGCCGGCAGCCAATCCGGTGGCCGAGCTGTCGCCGGCGACCGTGAAGTTCAACTCGTGCCGCTGGCAGCGCGCCGCCGAAGGCGACATGCCGGCATGCTGCGGGCACCGCGACGTGCTGCCGATGGCCGGGGCGACAAGTTTCAACCCCGACTCGTGGTGCAGCGACTGCAGCTACTACAAGGCCAAGCGCGCGCCCAAGCCGCGCCCGGCGCCCGACATCCCGTATCGCTGGAACGCCTGAGTTCCAGCGGCGCGTCCGCGCCAATGCCGCCTAGAACGCCGGCGGATCGTCGCCAAACTCCTTCGCCAGATCCACCCACTCGCCGTCCGGCGCCAGGAACTGGTACGCCCGCCAGTGCTGGCGCGCTTCGGCCGACCGGCCCAGCTTCTCGAGCGTGACCGCCAGATAGAAGTGCCCCTCGGCATACTCGCCGTTGAAGGACAGCGCGCGCCGGTAATACTCGACGGCGACGGCGTGGCGGCCGAGGTCGTGGTGGATGTTGCCCAGATTGAAGTGCGCTTCGAAGAAGCTGTCATCGAGCCGGATGGCGCGTTCATAGAGCGCCTGCGCCTCGGGTAGTTCGTCACAGGCGTAGCGGATGTTGGCCAGGTTGATGAGCGCCGCCACCAGGTCGGGCTCGTCGTGCAAGGCTCGCCGGTAGGCGCGCGCCGCCTCCACCTGCCGCTCCGTGGTGCCATCGTCGAGCAGGGAGCCGTCGAGGAAGTGCTGCTCGGCGCCCGAGCGCGGCCGCGTGCCGTCGAGCGTCATGTCGGCGACCGCCGACTTGGCCATCGGCACGGGCGGCTGCTTGCGGGCGAGCGCGATGATCCGCGCGGGCTCGGCGTCGAGCCTGAAGTCGAAGGCCAGCTGCCCCTCCTTCGAGAGCTGCAGATCACGCAGCGCCGTGCGGAACGCCACGCCCTTCTGTAGCTCGCCGTGGATCTGCCGCAGCAGGCCGAGATCCTGGAACGAGAACTGCGTGCCGCCACCGCCACGCTGGGTTGGGGTGATGAAGCCCCACTTCTGCAGGTAGCGCACGTGGTCTTCCCGCAGGGCGGGATACATGCCCAGCACGTCGCGCGCTCCTGGCGACATCACGGCTGGCGGCGGCGCAATCGGGGAATCACTGGGTTCGGCCGGCATCGACGCTTCCACGATGGCGAATGTGACGCCGCCCTGTCAACGCATCTTCGCCGCGGCGCATACAATACCGCCATGATTCTCGCGGCCGACGTCGGGGGCTCGAAGACGTTCGTCGGGATCTTCGAACGCGCGCAGCCACGCCCGCGCCTGCTCGAGGTGCGCGCGCTGCGAACGCTCGACTTCGCCGGTCTGCCGGCGCTGCTGCACGCGGCCGTCGGCGGCGTGCGCACGCGCGTGCACACGGTCTCGCTCGGCGTGGCCGGACCGATCCTCGACGGCGTGGCCACGATGACCAACGTGCCCTGGCGCGTGAGCCGCGGTGAGATCGCCGAGCGGTGCGGCGTCGCCGACGTGCGGTTGCTGAACGACCTCGAAGCCATGGCCCACGCCGTCACGGTGCTGCACGGCGACGAGCTGCACACCCTGCAGGCCGGGCGGCCCTCGGCCACGGGCAACGCCGCGCTCATCGCCGCGGGTACGGGTCTGGGCGAAGCGATCCTGCACCGGGTCGACGGCCGGATGCGGCCGGTGCCCTCCGAAGCGGGGCACGCCGATTTCGCCGCGCGCACCGATGCCGACCTGGCCCTTGTCGTGGCGCTGCGGGCGCGCTTCGGGCGCGTCGACATCGAGCATGTGGTGTCGGGACCGGGCATGGTCAACATCGCGCGCCACACGCACGGCGGCTCCGAATGCCCGGTCGCCGGCAATCTGGGCGCGCACGGCGCAGCGGCGCGCGTGTCCACGGCGGGCAGCGCCGGCGCGACGCCGTCCTGCCCGTGCTGCGCCGCGGCCGTCGACCTGTTCGTGAGCGCCTATGGCGCCGAGGCCGGCAACCTCGCGTTGCGGTCAGTGGCATCCGCCGGGGTCTACGTGGGCGGCGGCATCGCGCCCAAGATGCTGCCGGCTCTGCAGTCCGGCGCCTTCCTGAGGGCCTTCACCGACAAGGCGCCGATGGCGGCGCTGCTCGCCGACGTGCCGGTGCACGTGATCCTGAACGATCAGGCCGGGCTCGTCGGTGCCGCCGTCGCGGCGCTCGAGCCAGCCCCCTGATCTGCTCGAACTGGCCCGCGAGACCGCGTCAGTCGCAGACCGAGCGCTACAGCGGCCGCGTGCTGGTCTGCAGGTCGGCCAGCGTGCCGCGCGCATCGGGAGTGGCGGCCAGACAGCGCAGGATGGCGGCGGCCGCGGCCGCCGGCGCCTGGTCCGGGGCGGGTGCCGTGGGCACCGTCGCCAGCATCTGCCCGATCAGTTCCGGCAGCGACGGCGCCTGGTACGGCAGCCGGCCCGTCACGAGCTGGTAAGCCAGAACGCCAAGCGTGAAGAGGTCGGTGCGCGCGTCGGGGGCCCGCCCGGTGAGCACCTCGGGCGCCAGATACGGCAACTCGAGGTCGTTGCCCTCCTCGCCCCGGAGCTGTGCTTCTCGCATCGTCGCCAGCACGTCGGCAATCGCCCGGATGCCGCCGGTCGTGAGCACCAGTCGCTCGGTGGCGGCGTCACCGGTGACGCGAATCGTGTCGGGATTCACGCCGGTCAGCAGCCCGCCGTGCTGATGCAGGGCGCCGGCCGCGTCGGTCATCTGCAGGATGAAGCGCCGGGCGCGCCGCCATGGCACGGGCCCCTCGCCAAGCACGTCGCGCAGGCTCGGCCCGTCGACCAGATCGGTCACCACGAACACGCCGCTGGCGTCTTCGCCGAAGTCGCGCACGTGGAGCAGATGCGGGTGCCGCACCTGCAGCGTGCGCGCCTCGCGCAGGAAGCGCCCGCGCAGCGCCTCCCACTGCGGCTGGCCCTCTCGCTTGAGATGCCGGATGGCGACCGGGATCGCGAGCGCGCGATGCATGCCCCGGCGCACGATGCTGCCGAACCGGCCGGGGCCGAGCACCTCGCCCAGGTCGTAGCGCGACAGCAGGTCGTCGCCATCGAGCGTGCCCGGGCCCGCGCGCGCCGCCGGCGGCGCCGTCGACAGCACTCCGGCCAGCGCCTCGGCAAAGGCGGTCACGCTCGGCCACCGGTCGCCGGGCACCAGCGCCATCGCCCGGGCGATGATCGCGTCCACCGCCGCTGGCAGGGTGGGCCGCAGCGACGTCGGTGGGTCGACGGCGCCCTGCATCACCTGCTGCGCGAGCGCCATCGGCGCCGCGGCCGTGAAGGGTCGGCGGCCGGTGAGCATCTCGTAGGCCACGACCGCCAGCGAGTACTGGTCGGCGGCCGGCCCCACGGTGTCGCCCGACAGCTGCTCTGGTGGGGCGTAGGCCATCGTGCCGAGGAAGGTGAACGGCAAGGTGAGGCGCGTGGCATCGGGCGCCGCGGCCAGCGCGGCCAGCCCGAAGTCGATCACCTTGTAGACCCGCTCACCGGAACCGTAGCGGTGCGCCACGATGTTGGCGGGCTTCAGATCGCGGTGGACGATGCCGCGATCGTGCGCAAGCTGCACGGCGCTGGCCACGACCTCGAGCACCTCGAGCGTGTGGGTGGGACCGAGCGCGCCGCCGAGATCGAGTTCATCGCGCAGGCTGGGCCCGCTCAGCAACTCCATGACGAGGAACGGACGGCTTTCGGCGTCGACATCGAAGTCGAGAATCGCCACGATGTTGGGATGGCGAAGCTGGGCGCAGGCGCGGCTCTCGCGCAGGAAGCGCTCGCCGGCTTCCTCGCCGCCGCCCGACCAGAGCTGCGCCTTCAGCGCCACCTCGTCGCCGAGCTTCACGCGCCGCGCGCGATAGATCTGCCCCATGCCTCCGGCGCCGAGCGGGCCGAGGATCTCATAGCGGCCGTCGATGAGATGGCCGGGGAGCAGCACGCGCCCAGTCTACACGTGGGTCAGGGAGGCCGGCGCCTGCGCCTGCACGTGTGCCAGCCACAGGTCGGCGAGCTTTTCCTGGACGCTGTTCTGCCGCAGGCGCGCCCGCAGGTGGGCGAAGTCGACGCGATCGAGCTCCTGGTCCTGGTTGTAGCAGGAAAACACGAACTCCTCGCGCCCGGTCGCGGGGTCGACGTGGCGCTGCAGACACTGCGCGCACACTTCCTTCATCATGCACTGCATCGGCGAGTTGATGCTGCCGATGGCGACGTGCCCGGCCTGCAGATGCGGCGCCAGCACGCCGTGCCGCGCGTCCTTCACGGCCGCCATCATGCGATCGGAGCCGATGGCGATGATGCGACGAACCGAGTGCAGCGGCACGTCCGGCGCACCCCAGCGGCCTTCGGCGTAGGCCACCATCGCCTGCACGATGTTGCCGCGGAAGTGGTGGTCCTGGGGTCGCGACGGCGTGATCGCGACGCCCGCGTCGGTGGCCCAGATCACCTGGTCGGTCGCGGCCTCGATCTCCTCGCGCTTGAAGAGATCGCCACCGTCCTTGTAACCCGCGAAATAAATCACGCGGCAGCCCTGCGCCTTGAGGGCGCGGGCAATCGAGAACAGCACCGCGTTGCCGAGGCCGCCGCCGGCGAGCAGCACGGCCTGGCCCGTCGGAATCTCGGTGGGCGTGCCCGTGGGTCCCATGACCACCACCGGCTCGCCCGGCTGCAGGTAGGCGCATAACCGGCTCGACACGCCCATCTCCAGCGTGATCAGCGAGAGCAGGCCCCGCTCCCTGTCCACCCCCGCGCCGGTGAGGGCGATGCCTTCCATCAGCAGCGCCGACACCTGATCGTCGGTCTGCACACGCACGCCGCCGCGCTCGAAATTCTGCAGCCGGTAGAACTGTCCGGGTTCGAAGTAGCGCGCCGCTGCCGGCGCCCGCACGATCACGTCGATGATGGTCGGCGTGAGGCGCACCACGCGCTCCACCCGGGCCAGCAGATCGTCGTCGAACCGCGCGACGAGCGCGTGCCAGGCGGCATCGCGCGCGGGTTGCCCGGCCGGGTCGAGGCCGCGCAGCTCGTCGGCGAAGAGCGCCACGACATGGCGATAGCCGTGCTTGGCCGATGCCATCGCCTTCACGACGTTGCCGTTGTAGCGCGGGTGGTTGTCGCCGTAGTAGCTCACGAAGCGGCCGTCGCGCGCGTACGACGTGAAGAAGCCGTTCGGATCGGGCACGAGGCCCGCCTGACCGTGCGCGTCGCGCTCCACGCGATAGCCCGTGAAGTAGCGTCCCTTGCCGTCCAGCTCGAAGGTGCCCGGATGCTCCCGCTCGTAGGTGACGTTGGGCGCCGTGCCAGCGGCCACGAGCACCGTACGCGCCGGCAGGTCGACGCGCTCGCTCACGCCGTCTGGACCACGCCGGGTGAACCCCATGGCCGCGACGTGCCCGAAGACGTCTGGCACGGCTTCGACCGGCTCCAGTCCTTCGGCAAACGTGATCCCTTCCTCGAGCGCCTTCGACACTTCCTCGTGGTTCAGGCGGTAGGCCGGCGCGTCTTGCAGGCGCTTGCGATAGGCCAGCGTCACGCCGCCCCACGCGCGCACGAGCGGCACGAAATCCGGAAGGTCGCCCTCGGCGGCGGCGCGAGCGCGTTCGGCGCGCACGGCGCGGCCATGCACGAGGAACTCGTCGAGGATGATCAGCTCCTCGGCGTCGAGGGTGGCGCGCACCACGTCGGCGCCGGCCGCGGCCACGAGCGCCTCGTGCCGGTTGAGCATCTTCTCCACCTGCAGCGGGTAGTAGGCGAGCAGCTCGGTGGCCGTGTCGACGGCGGTGAGTCCGCCGCCGATCACCACCGCCGGCAGCCGCGCCTGCAGGTTCGCGAGCGCGTCGGCCTTGAAGGCGCCGGTGAGCTGCAGCGCCATCAGGAAGTCGCTGGCCTTGCGGATGCCGCGGATCAGGTTGTGCTTCATGTCGATGATCGTCGGCCGTCCGGCGCCGGCCGCGATCGCCACGTGGTGGATGCCCTGCGCCCAGGCCGCCTCGATCGGCAGCGCCCCGCCGAAGCGCACGCCGCCGTAAATCTTGAGGCGGGTGCGCCGGGCCAGCGTCAGATGGATGAGCGAGAGGAAGTTCTTGTCCCAGCGCACGGTGATGCCGTACTCGGACACGCCGCCGAAGCCCTCGAGCACGCGCGTGTCGAGCGGCCGATAGATGTCGGCCCAGCGCGGAATCGGCTGGGGCGGGCGGCCCGCCGCACCGGCCAGCAGCGGATCCGGCGGCTCGATCTTCAAGCCGTCGATGGCCACCACGCCGAAACCCTCATTGAGCAGGTAGTGCGCCAGGGTGTAGCCGGCCGGCCCCAGGCCCACGACCAGCACGTTCGTGCCGTTGTAGGGCAAGGCATGCGGGCGGGCCGCATTCAGTGGATTCCAACGCGTGAGCAGGCCGTAGATCTCGACGCCCCACGGCAAATTCAGCACGTCAGTGAGCGCGCCCGTCTCGATCTGCGGGATGTCGACCGGTTCCTGCTTCTGGTAGATGCAGGCCTTCATGCAGTCGTTGCAGATCCGGTGGCCGGTGCCCGGGCACATCGGGTTGTCGAGCATCACGAGCGCCAGCGCGCCAATCGCGTCGCCGCGCTTGCGCAGCAGGTGCATTTCCGAAATCTTCTCGTCGAGCGGGCAGCCGGCCAGCGGGATGCCGAGCGGGTTGGTGACGAGCGCGCCCTGCTTGTCGGTGATGCCCTTGCTGCAACTGTCCTTGTCGCGTTCGTGACAGAGCACGCAGTAGTGGATCTCGCTCAGCACCTCGCGCGTGGCAAAGCGTTCGTCGGTGAGCGCGAAGCCGTCGCGCCGGCGCAGCCTGGCCTCGGGACCCGCGAGCGCCTGCGACACTGCCGGATCGCGGCGGATGACCTGCACGAGATGTTCGTAGTCGAGCGTCTCGGGAAAGCGGAAGACCACCCAGTCCCTGACCGCCGGCGCATGCACGTGCGCCGCGCACCACCGGCGCAGAGACTCGATCTCCGCGGCCACCGCCGTCCTGGCCGCCTCGTCGCCCGACGCGCGCGCCGCTTCTTCGCGGTCGAGCAGCGCGCAGCCAGCGCGGGCCACGAGCAGCTCGCGCGCGCCCGCGTCGGCCGCGCCCTGGGTCACCCGATCGACATAGGCGTGGTCCTCGTGACTCGCCACCACGGCCACGCCGCCCTTGAGCAACGGCAGCGCGCGGCGTCGCACGAAGTCGATCTTGAAACGGAAGAGATCGTCGTAGGCGCGCGTGGCGCCCACCAGGGCGTCGACCTCCGGCCCCACCGAAAAGAGCTGGGCCACGCACCGGCTCACATGCGGCGCCATGGCCACGAGCAGATGGGAATACTCGACGGCGGTCAGGCCCGCCCCGCCGGGATGGCCGGTCCAGCGCTCCCACAGACCAGGCTCGGCGGCGCGCACGCCGGCCACGAATACCTGATGGAGATCGGCTAGCCGGGCCGGCTCGTGGAGATCCGCAAAGGTGAACCCGGGGATTCCGAGCGGCGTGACAGCAGACGGCGTGACACTCATAGGGTAGTAGCGGCGGCGTGCCCCGCGAATGGACAACTACCCACGTTACATCCGCGCTCCGCGCGAGTCAAACCACCGTGCCATAGACCGCCCGCGGGCCCGCGTCGCTCGCCCTCCTGCCTTGACTTGCCGCTGAAGCGCTGAGTACGCTCTTCGCCGACGCAGCCGCGCCCGTGACCATCCGACTGAACGGCGATCCCTTCGAAGTGACGGCCCCGCTGACCGTGTCGGCGCTGCTGACGGCGTTGCAGGTCGACGCGCGGCGGGTCGCGGTCGAACTGAACCTGGTCGTGCTCAAGCGCGCGGCCTTCGACACGACCATGATTCAGGCGGGGGACACGATGGAGATCGTCAATTTCGTGGGCGGCGGGGCCCCACCGGCGGCCCGCGGATGACGGCCCCCACGTCAGCGTCCGATCCGCTCGTCATCGCCGGCCGCACGTTCCACTCGCGGCTGATCCTCGGCACCGGCAAGTACCCGTCCCACGAGGTCATGCAGGCCGCGCACCGCGCGGCCGCCGTCGAGATGGTGACGGTGGCCGTGCGGCGCGTCGACATCACCCGGCGCTCGGCCTCGCTGCTCGACTTCGTCGACACCACGGCCATCACGCTGCTGCCGAACACCGCCGGCTGCTACACCGCAGCCGATGCGGTGCGCGCCGCGCACCTGGGACGCGAGGCGGGGCTCTCGCACTGGGTGAAGCTCGAGGTGATCGGCGACGAGGCCACGCTCTTTCCCGACACCGCGGCCCTCATCGAAGCCACGCGCGAGCTCGTGAAGGACGGGTTCATCGTGCTGCCCTATACGAACGACGATCCCGTCGTGTGCCGTAAGCTCGAGGACGCGGGTGCCGTGGCCGTGATGCCGGCGGGCGCGCCGATTGGATCGGGGCTCGGCATCCAGAACCTCACCAACCTGCGCATCATCCGGGAACAATCCCGCGTGCCGGTGATCGTCGATGCGGGTGTGGGCACGGCCTCGGATGCCGCCATCGCCATGGAAATGGGCGCCGACGCCGTGCTGCTGAATACCGCCGTGGCCGGCGCGCGCGACCCGGTGGCCATGGCCGCCGCGATGAAGCACGCGGTGCTGGCCGGCCGTCTGGCCTACTGCGCCGGACGTATTCCGCGGCGTCTCTACGCCACCGCCAGCAGTCCCAGCGACGGCCTGGTGGGCGGCTGACATGGCGGAGCCTCGAGCGCGCACCGTCTCGGTCGACGATCTCGCGCGCCTCAAGGGCGACCGCGAGGCGGCCGACGCGCGCTACAACGCGGCGCTCACCGCGGTCGATCAGGCGCTTCAGCGCGTCGGCGATCTGCCGCACGCGCCGCCCGGGCCCGACGAGGGCCAGATCACACCCCTCAACGAGCAGTGGGACACGCTGCTCGTGCCGCCGGCCGCGGCCGGCTGGCGCGGACGGCTGGCCGCGTTCGTGTGGCGCGTGGTGCAGCCGTCACTGGCCGCACAGCAGCGCTTCAACGCGACGCTCGTCGATCACGTGAACCGCAGCGTGCCGCGCGAGCGCGCGGTCACCGCGGCGATCGAGTCGACCATCGGCCTCGTGAAGCGGCAGGTCGAGGAATCGGCGCACTTCCAGTCGGCACTGGTGCTCTACCTGCAGGCGCTCACGCCCTACGTGGACACCAAGGACCACGAATTTGCCGGCCTGGCCACGCGCGCGGCCGAAGACGCGCACGCGGCGCTGGCGCGCCTCGACCACGTCACCCGCGGCCTGGCCGCCGGCCTGAGCGGACTGTCGGACGAAGTGCTGAAGCGCTACGACTCGCTGAACAGCCGCGATCAGCGCTACGATACGCGGCTCACCGATCTGGGCACGGCGCTCTCGGTCGTGCAGCACGATGTGCTGGCGATGCGTCGCGAGCTGACGCGCCGCCAGAGCGCAGCGGCGGCGCTGGTGCTGGCCTCGCCGGTCGCATCGGCACCGGCCACACCGCCACCGCCCGCCGACACCGGCCAGCAGATGCTGGCGAGCGATCCGCTGCACAGCCAGCAGTACGCCGGCTTCGAGGATCTCTTTCGCGGCAGCGAGGACGAGATCAGCAGCCGCATGGCCGACTACGTCGCGATCTTCGCGGGCGCGGCCGACGTCGTGGACGTGGGTTGCGGCCGGGGCGAGTTCCTCGAGCTGCTGCGGGGCGCCGGCATCACGGCGCGCGGCGTGGATCAGAACCACGAGATGGTCGAGCGCTGCCGGGCCCGGGGCTTCGCCGTGGCCGAAACCGATGGCCTGTCGTTTCTGCTGGCCGCGCCACCCGGCAGCCTGGGCGGGCTCATCGCGTCGCAGGTCGTCGAGCATCTGCAACCCGACTATCTGCTCCGCTTCCTGGCGGCGGCGGCCGACGCGCTGCGTCCGGGCGCGCCGATCGTGCTCGAGACGATCAATCCCGCCTGCTGGAGCGCGTTCTTCGACAGCTACATCCGCGATCTCACGCATGTGCGGCCGGTGCATCCCGACACCCTGAAGTTCCTGGTGATTGCGGCCGGCTTCACGGGCGCCGCGGTGCAGTGGCGGTCGCCCTACCCCGATGGCGGCAAGCTGGAACGCCTGCCCGACGCCGTGCGCCACCCGCCGGCGTTACCGGAACTGCGGCCGCTCGTGGACACCGTGGATCGCAACGTGGACCGCTTGAACAGTCTTTTCTTCACCTACCGGGATTACGCCGTAGTCGCCAGGCGTCCGTGATGACCGCGCGCCGGGCGCTCTCGAGCCGGGGTGAGGCGTGACCCCAGCGCTGCGCAGCGCGCGCTGGTTCGTGGCGGCCTCGGCGCTGTGCGCGCCGATCGCCAACGCCCTGCTGCTCACCGTGAATGGCGAGCCGGCGTGGCCCACCCTGACGCTGCTGGCGGCGGGCCTGCTCGCGCGCGCGGCGGCCCCTGGCTCGACCATGCCGCTGCTCGTGCTGCTCGCGCTGGCGCCGCTGTGGCAGGTGGGCATGGGCCTGGCCACGGGCTCGTCCGATCCGCAGCTGCTGATGCCGTGGCTGGCGGCCCTGGCGGGATGGCTCGCATGGCCCGCGCCGGGCGGATGGCGCGTCACCGGTCTCTGGCGCATCGGCATCGTGTCGTGGGCGCTCGTCGTGGCGTTGACCTGGCCGGTCACGGCCGCGCGCGAACTCGACTTCACGCTCCAGACGATTGGCGTCCCTACGGCCAACGGCACGCTCGGCGCCACGCCCGAGCGATCGGCGGCGTTTGCCGCGCTCAACGCCGAGACGCAACTCGTGGCCCTGTTGGTCTTCGACTGGGCGTGGGCCGCGCCGCTGGCGCTGCGCCGGCGGGCCTGGCTGGCCTTGGCGCCAGGTCTCGTGGCCGCGTGCGGCGTGGCGGTGTGGCAACAACTCGTCGACCCGGCGTTCCTCAGTCGCCAGCCGTGGATTCGCCTGCACCGCGCGGCCGGCACGCTCTACGACGCCAACGCCATGGGCGCGCTGGCGACGCTCGTGGCCGCGTCCCTCGCGGCGCCCGGCCTGAGTCCACGTGGCCTGCCGCGGATGCTCTGGAGCAGCGGCTGGGCGGTCATCGCCTTCGCCGGCGTCGTGGCCTCGGGCTCGCGCACGGCGCTGGCCGCACTGGTGGTTGGCGCGGCTGTCGCGATCCTCGGCGGACTGCGCGGACGGGCGCGTCTGTTTGCCGTCGTGGCGATCACGGCTGCCGTGCTCACCGTCGGCTGGGTGGGCGCGAATCACATCGAGCACGGGGAGGGGCAGGCGGCGAGCCGGCTGGCTGGCACCATCAACCGCGCGCTCACCGGCGGCCCGGCCGAGGTGTGGCGCGTGGCCTGGCATCGCGACGGCTACGGCCCGGCCTCGATGGCCCTCATCGCCGACCATGCCTGGTTCGGGGTCGGCCCGGGCGCCTTCGGCACCCTCATCCCCGACTATGCGCGCGTGACGATCGGCACCGCGCTACCGCCCGACAACGCCCAGAACTGGTGGCGGCAGCACGTGGCCGACTTCGGCCTCATCGGTGGCGCCGGCGGCTTGCTGTGTTCACTGCTCACACTGTTGGCGGTGGTAGGTTGGTTGCGCCGGTCACCCGATGCGTCGGTCATCAGCCCGGCGCCGGTCGTCGCCCTGGGCCTGATGGCCTTCGTCAGCCCACCAACGCAGCATCCCCTGCTGCAGGTGCTCATCGGCCTGGTGGTGGCACACGCGGTGGCCCCGGCCGTGCGCGCCGACACCCCCACCGTGCCAGCGTCGCCACAGCGGCCAACCGAGGCGCTGGTGTGGGCGGCCGCACTCGCCTGCGCCGTGGGGCTGGCCATCGAAGGGTGGACCGCGTTCAGGCCGCCCGATCGCGCATCGCGCTTCGGCTTTCCTTACAACTACGGCCTGTCGGCGCCGGTGCGCACGGCGCTTGGCGACGGCCGTTGGGCGGCCCGCCGGTCGGTGACGGTCGTGGCCCCCGCAGGTGCCGTGCTGGTGGCCCGGGTGGTCTTGCCGCACGACGATCTGGCGCGCGATCCGGTGGCCGTCACGATCTCGGATGGCCACCAGGTGCTCTGTGCACGCGTGGTCCGTGACAAGACGCCCTTCGAGTGCCGCGTGCCAGTGCCAGTGGGCCGATGGCCGATCGTGCAAGTCGACGTGAGCCGCGCGTGGCGCACCGAGCACGGCGTCGAGCAGGCAGCCCTGGCGTCGGGCTGGTTCGAACCCTAGCAGCCCGTGGCGCAACCGGGGCGGGCGCCGGACCGCTACGCGCCGAGCAACGCGCCGATCGCCTGCACGACCTGCTGGAGCTGCTGGTCGTGCAACTCGGCATAGATCGGTAGGGCCAGCACGCGCGCGGCCGCCGCATCGGCGTGCGGGAACGGGCCCGCCGCCGAGGGCAGATTCGCGAAGCACGCCTGGCGATGGAACGGCACCGGATAGTAGACCTCGGTGCCGATGCCGCGCGCGGCGAGGAACGCGCGCAGCTCGTCACGCCGCGGCACCTGCACGACGAACTGGTTGTAGACGTGGTAGCTATCCGGCCGCTCGTGCGGCAGGGTCACGGCGTCGAGCAGCCCCGCTTCGGCACAGAGCACGCGGTAGCGGGCGGCGTTTCTGCGCCGTCCCTCGGTCCAACCCGCCAAGTGCGGCAGCTTCACGCGCAGCACCGCCGCTTGAATCGCATCGAGGCGGAAGTTGCCGCCGATGATCGCATGGTGATACTTGGGCTGCTGGCCGTGGTCGCGCAGCAGGCGCAGGCGATCGGCGGTGGCGGCGTCGCTGGTGGTCACCAGCCCGCCGTCGCCGAAGGCGCCGAGGTTCTTGGTGGGATAGAACGAGAAACAGCCGATGCGGCCGAAGCCGCCCACGGCCCGCCCGCCCTGGCGCGCGCCGATGGCCTGCGCGGCGTCTTCCACGATCGGCACGCCGTGCTGCTCGGACACCGCCACCAGCGCCCCCATATCGGCGGCTTGCCCGTAGAGGTGCACCGGCATGAGCACCTTCGTGCGCGGCGTGATCGCGCGGGCCACGGCCTCGGGGTCGAGGTTGAACGTGAGCGGGTCGATGTCGACGAAGACCGGAGTGGCGCCGAGCCGCGACACCGCGCCGGCCGAGGCGAAGAAGGAGAACGTCGGCGTCACCACTTCATCGCCCGGACCGACGCCGAGCGCCATCAGCGCGGCGATGAGCGCGTCGGTGCCCGACGACATGCCCACGGCGTGCGCCACGCCCAGGTAGTCGGCCAGTTCGCGTTCGAGGGCCACCACTTCGTCGCCGAGGATGCAGCGCTGGCTGTCACACACCCGCGTGACGGCGGCCAGCAGGTCGTCGCGCAGCGGACGGTACTGCGCCTGCAGGTCGAGCAACGGCACCGGCGACGGCGAGGGCGTGGCGGACATGGGCGGCACAGCGCGCGCGGCCTCGAGAGACCGGCCGGCTCTATCCCTGCAGCAGCACGCCCGGGCGCTCGGTGTGCCGCTGGATGTCGGCGTCCACCATCATGCCCACCAGCTGCTCGAAGCCCACTTCCGGCTCCCAGCCGAGTTCGCGGCGCGCCTTCGACGGGTTGCCGATGAGGTGATCCACTTCGGCGGGGCGCATGAAGCGCTGGTCGAACTTCACGTACTCACGCCAGTCCAGACCCGCGTGCCTGAACGAGAGCTCCACCAGGCGCTGCACCGAGTGGCTTTCGCCGGTCGCCACCACGTAGTCGTCGGGCTGGTCCTGCTGCAGCATCAGCCACATGGCCCGCACGTAGTCACCGGCAAAGCCCCAGTCGCGCTGCGCGTCGAGTTTGCCCAGGGTGAGTTCCTTCGTGAGACCCACCTTGATGCGGGCCACGCCGTCGGTGACCTTGCGGGTCACGAACTCGAGGCCACGGCGCGGCGACTCGTGGTTGAACAGGATGCCGGCACAGGCGAAGAGGTCGTAGCTCTCGCGGTAGTTGACGGTGATGTAGTGGCCGAACACCTTCGACACGCCGTAGGGGCTGCGCGGATAGAACGGCGTCAACTCGGTCTGCGGCACTTCCCGCACCTTGCCGTACATCTCGCTCGACGACGCCTGGTAGAACTTGATCTTCGGGTTCACCTGCCGCACGGCTTCGAGCATGCGGGTCACGCCCTGGGCGTTGAACTCGCCGGTCAGCATCGGCTGATCCCACGAGGCGGGCACGAACGACATCGCCGCCAGGTTGTAGACCTCGTCGGGCTGCGCTTCGTCGATCACCTTGATGAGCGAGAGCTGGTCGAGCAGATCGGCCGGCCGCAGGGTGATCTGGTCCTGCAGGTGGGCAATCCGCCATTGGTTGGGCGCGCTCAGCCGGCGCACCGCGCCGACCACCCGGTAGCCCTTCGCGAGCAGCAGCTCGGCGAGGTACGACCCGTCTTGACCCGTGATGCCGGTGATGAGCGCCGTCTTTGCCATGTCGCTGTGAAGCTCGCTACGGAGCGGACCAGATGTGGACCGCTGAACCGCGCTAGCGTACCACCCCGGCCGCCAGCACGACAAGCGGCAGCGCCCGTCCTAGTGCCGGACGATGCCCGAGCCCGGCGCCTCGCGAAACTGCAACGACGCCACGAGCGTGCGCACGCCCGCCTCGGCGCACAGCCGCGTGAGGGTCGCGAGCCGCTCGGGGGGCACCGCCGTGGTCGCCACCACTACTTGGGCCACGCCGCCCGAGGCGATCAGCGCGGCCACCTGATCGAGGCTGCCGAGCACCGGCACGCCGTGCACGTTGGTGCGGAACTTCTGGCGATCGTCGTCGATGAAGCCAATCACGACCCAATCGAGTTCGTCGTTCGAGCGCGCCTCGCGCAGCACCATCACCCCACCGGCGCCGGCGCCGTAGATCACCGTGCGCGGCCCCTCCGGCCGTTCGGTCCGCAGCAGCTCGCCGAGGGCGCGGAAGAGCACACGGCTGCCGCACAGGAAGCCCATGACGAGCAGCCAGTGAATCGCGAACACCGCCCGCGAGTAGCCCTCGAAGCGGAAACGCACGAGCACCGCGAGCACGGACGCGGCCGTGCCGGCGGCCCCGGCCATGGCCAGATAGCCGAGGTCGCGAAGGCCGGCGTGGCGCCACGAGTCCTGATACACGCCGAAGGCGCCGAGCATGACCGCGTGCAGGGCGAGCACCGTCAGGATCGAGGCCGAGAACACCGGCAGCTCGGCCTCGAGCGCGCCTTCGAACCGCAGCAGGTAGGCGGAGTAGTAGGCCAGCGCCACGAGCGCCGTGTCGAGCACGATGGTGGCGATCTGCGTCTTGTACTGGAAGTCGGCCAGCACCCGGACGACGCCCGTGGTGCCGACGCCCGTGGTGCCGACGCGCTGGGGGTAGACGCGCTGGAGCCCGAGCTTCACGGCCAGCACCGCCAGCCCGGCCACGAGCAGGCCCACGAGCGTGGCCGTGTAGGGCAGGCCGTAGCGGTACGACAACACGGCGACCATGCCCGAGCCACACGCCATCGCCCACAGCGATAGTACCGCGCCGCGCTCGGACAGCCCCAGGGCCACGAGCCGGTGCGAGGTATGGTCGCGACCGCCCTGCGCCACCGACCGGCCGGCCAGCGTTCTGGCCACGGTGACGAAGGCGGTGTCGAAGAGCGGCACGAGCAGCAGCAAGACCGGCAGCAGCAGCACCGCCACGGTGCCGCGGCTGTAGGGAAATGGGCCCATCACGTTCAGCCCGCCCACCAACATGCCGATGAAGAGACTGCCGGTGTCGCCCATGAAGATCGAGGCCGGCTGGAAGTTGAAGAGCAGGAAGCCGGCCAGTGCGCCACAGAGCGTGGCCGCGAGCAACGCCCCTTCGGTGTTGCCGTCGACCAGGAAGAAGTAGCACCGGAACCCGGCGGCGATGAAGCCAATGCCGGCCGACAGGCCGTCCATGTTGTCGAGCAGATTGAAGGCGTTGGTGACCCCCACCAGCCACACGAGCGTGATCAACTGATCGAGCGCCGACACGCCGGTGACGGTGAGCTGCACGCCCCCGGCTACGACCACGGTCGTCACCACGAGCTGAGTGAGGAACTTCACCTGCGGGCGCAGCGGCCGGAAGTCGTCGAGCAGGCCCACCGCGGCCAGCACCGCGGCGCCGCCAATCAACATCCAGGCGCGCCAACTCAGCGAGGGCAGGAGCGGCACGACCGCGAGGAAGGCGCCGGCGATCGCGAGACCGCCCATCAGCGGAATCGTGCCGCGGTGCCAGCGGTCTTCTTTCGGGGTCGCCACCGCGCCCACCATCGTGGCGAGCGGGCGCACGGCGTAGGTGAGCAGCACCGCGAGCAGAAACGCCGCCATTGGCGGCCACCAGAAATCGGTCATCGGTCGGCGTGGGTGTCGGAGGAAGATGATACATGCCTTCGCCCACCCCTTCCCGCGTGCTCATCACGGGCGCCGGCGCGCAACTGGCCAGCGCCTTGCGTGAGCGCTTCGCGCCAGGCGCCGCCGTGACGGCACTTGCGCGCGCCGACCTGGATGTCACGCGTGCCGCCGATGTGGCGCGCGTGTTCCGCGAGTTCCAGCCGCAGACCGTGCTCAACTGCGCCGCCTTCAACGACGTCGATGGCGCCGAACACCAGGCCGAGGCCGCCCTGGCCGTGAACGGCCTGGCGGTGGCGGTGCTGGCGCAAGCCGCGGCCGCAGCCGGCGCCACGCTGGTGCACTACAGCACCGACTTCGTGTTCGATCCGATCGACGACCCGGGGCCGCTGCCGGAATCCGCGCCGGTGCGGCCGCGCAGCGTCTACGCGCAGTCGAAGCTGCTCGGCGAGATCTATGCGCGCCAGGCGCCGCGGCACTACGTGCTGCGGGTGGAGAGCCTGTTTGGCGGCACCCCGGCCAAGAGCAGCCTCGACCGCATGGCCGCCACCCTGCGCAGCGGCGGTGTGGTGCGCGCCTTCGCCGACCGCACCGTCTCGCCGTCGTACGTGCACGACGTCGCCGAGGCCACGTTCTGCATGATTGCGACCGGCGTGCCGCACGGGCTGTATCACTGCGTCAACAGCGGACACGGCACCTGGGCCGACGTGGCCACGGTACTGGCCGGGGCGCTCGGCGTGGACGCGGCCACGGCGGTCGAGGCCGTGCCGCTGGCGTCGGTGTCCTTCGCGGCTCCGCGGCCGAAGTTCGCCGCGCTCTCGAATGCGGCGCTCGCCGCCCACGGCGTGCCGATGCCCCACTGGCGCGATGCCGTGGGTCGCTACGCCGCCGTCGTCGGTCCGGCTCGCGGCCGAGCCTAGCCGCCCACCCGGAAGCTGGTCACGGCCTCGATCACGCGCGCCTGATCCGCCGCGCCCAGGTCGAGGTAGAGGGGCAGCCGCACGAGGCGGTCGGAGACGTCCTCGGTGACCGGACACTGGCCGGGACGGCCGCCGTATTCGCGTCCCTTGTCGGAGAGATGCAGCGGCTGGTAGTGAAACACCGCCAGCACCATGCGCGCGCGCAGGTGGGTAATGAAGCGGGTGCGCGCGGCCAGCGACGGCATCAGCAGGTAGTACATGTGCGCGGGGTGGGTGCAGTGAGGCGGCGTGAACGGCCGGCCCACGCCCGCGGCGGCCGCCCAGGCCGCGAGGGCCTCGTCGTAGCGCCGCCAGATCGCGTGCCGGGTCGCCTGGATCTCGTCGCGCGACTCGAGCTGCGCGCACAGATACGCCGCCAGTAGATCCGACGGCAGATAGCTCGAGCCAACGTCGACCCAGGTGTACTTGTCCACCTGGCCGCGGAAGAAACGGCTGCGATTGGTGCCCTTCTCACGCAGAATCTCGGCCCGCGCCACGAGCGCGGGGTCGTTGACGACGAGCGCGCCGCCTTCGCCGCAGGTGAGATTCTTGGTCTCGTGGAAGCTGAGCGCCGAGGTGGCGCCGTAGCTGCCGAGCGCGCGCCCGTCGTAGGTCGCAAACAGGCCGTGCGCGTTGTCCTCGATCACGTGCAGCCCGTGCCGCGCGGCCACCGTCATGAGCGCGGGCATCTCGCAGCCGACGCCGGCATAGTGCACAGCCATCAGCGCGCGCGTGCGCGGCGTGACCGCGGCTTCGACCAGGCGCTCGTCGAGGTTCAAGGTATCGGGCCGGATGTCGACGAACACCGGCCGGGCACCGCGCAGCACAAACGCGTTCACCGACGACACGAACGTGAAGGCCGGGCAGATCACCTCGTCGCCGGGCCCGAGGTCGGCGAGCAGCGCCGCCATCTCGAGCGCATGCGTGCACGACGTGGTGAGCAGCACCTTCGGCGCGCCCGTGAGGGCCTCGAGCATGGCGTGGCACCGGGCCGTGAAGGCGCCATCGCCCGAGAGATGCCCGGAGGCCAGCGCCTGCTGCAAATACGGCAGCTCGCGGCCGGTCACGCCGGGGCGGTTGAAGACCACGGGCGGCAGCGACGCGGCGCTCATTTGCGGGCGCGCTCCTTCACCGCCGCGCGCGTCTCGCGATCGACCTCGCGCTTGCGGATGGTCTCGCGCTTGTCGTGCAGCTGCTTGCCCTTCACCAGGCTGATGGCCACCTTCACGCGACCCTTCTTGAAGTACATCCGCAGGGGCACGAGCGTGAGCCCCTTCTCGGTGGTCTTGCCGATCAGCTTGCGGATCTCCTGCGCGTGCAGCAGCAGCTTGCGGCGGCGCTTGGGGTCGTGGTCGACATACCCGCGATGGCTATAGGGGTTGATGTGCACGTTGTAGAGCCACACCTCGCCCTTCTCCACCCGAGCGAAGCTGTCGCGCAGATTGGCCTTGCCCTCGCGGATGCCCTTGACTTCAGTGCCAAGCAGCATGATGCCGGCCTCGAAGGTCTCGAGCAGATGGTACTCGTGGAACGCCTTGCGGTTCTCGGCGATGAGCACATCGTCGTCACCGCGCGGGCGATCGCCGGGACGCGTCTCGGACGCACGCGTGCTCACGACCTGGTGCCCATGCGCGTGGCCAGGTCGGCGGAGAGCAGCACGGCTTCGACCATGCTGCCGTGGTCGGCGATGCCCCGTCCGGCGATGTCGAAGGCGGTGCCGTGGTCGACCGAGGTGCGGATGATGGGCAGGCCGAGCGTGACGTTCACGGCCGTGCCGAAGGCCAGCAGCTTCACCGGGATCAGCCCCTGGTCGTGATAACACGCGAGCACGCAGTCGAACTCGCCGCGCGCCGCCCGTCCGAAGACCGTGTCGGCCGGATGCGGACCGCTCACGTCGATGCCCAGCTCGCGCGCCTCGCGCACCGCCGGCGTGAGCACCTCGTCGTCCTCGAACCCCATCAGCCCGCCTTCGCCGGCATGGGGGTTGAGCGCCGCCACCGCCAGACGCGGCTTGGCCACGCCGAAGAACGGCAGCTCGTCGGCCGTGAGCCGCAGGGTCTCGCGAATCAGCTCGCGGGTGATGAGCCGCGAGACGTCGCGCAGGGGCACGTGCACGGTGGCCAGCACCACCCGCAACGTCGGCGCCTGGAACATCATGGCCACCCGCCCCACGCTGCACAGGTGCGCCAGCAGATCGGTGTGGCCCTTCCACCCGAGACCGGCGGCGGCAAAGGCGGCCTTGTTCACCGGCGCCGTCGCCATGCCCTGCACCTTGCCGGCCCGCGCGTCATCGACCGCGCGCACGACCGCGTCGAACGCGGCCCGGCCGGCGACGGCACTCACCTCGCCCACGGCAAATGGGCCGCGAGGCGTGGCGGCATAGATCACCGGCTCGCACGCTGCGCGCACACGCGGGTCGGCCGCGGCCTTGGCGGCGATCTCGGGACCGATACCCGCGGGATCGCCCTCGGTAATCGCAATACGAGGCTTCATGGACACAGTCAGGATAGATCAAGAGACGAGGGCGGCAGGCGATCCGGTGAGTGCGTGATCGATCCTTAGATCTCAGCCGCCACCCACTCGGTCACCAACTTGACCCCGGCATTGCGCTCGAGGGCCGAGAGCGCGCGGTCGACGGTGGCGAACGCCTTGCGCGCGGCCGGCGCGGGCAGGGTGCGGGCCAGCCGGTCGAGACGCTCGCCCAGGTCGCCATTGGCCAGCAGACGGCGGTCCGACCCGGCGTGCAACAACGACAAATCGCGCACCAGCGACGAGGCGAGTTGCAGCACGGCCGTCAGCTCCTGGCGCGTGCGCTCGTCCTTCTTCTCACCGACCACGGCCTTGGCCACGGCCAGGCGGCCGGCCAGGTCGCGCTCGGCGGCCGCGCCCAGCAACTGCAACGCCGCCTCGCGGGTCTCGGCCACGTCGCTCGAACCGAGCGCCAGCGCCGTGCCCACGCTGCCGTCGGACAGTCCGGCCAGGCGCCGCGCCTCCGCCGGCTCGCACTGGTGATCGCGCACCAGCAGGTGCGCGACCTCGTCGATGGTCAGGCGGCCGAAGGTGAGACGCATCGTGCGCGACCGCACCGTGCGCAACAAGGCGTCCGGCGCCGCTGACGTGAGTACGAATACCGTGGCCGGTTGCGGCTCTTCGAGCGACTTCAGCAGCGCGTTCTGGGCTTCCTCGCGCGCCGCGTCGGCATCGCGGATGAGCACCACGCGGCGCCTACCCTCGAACGGGCGGTAGTCGCAGCTCTCGAGCATCTTGCGCACGACCTCGATCTTGATGGCGCCGGTGTCGTCGGCCACGACCGGCACGACGTCGACGTGCACGCCGCGCGCGATGCGGTCGCACGACCGGCAGACGCCGCAGGCGTCACCGTCCATGCGCGCCTGGCAATTGAGCGCCTGGGCGATGGCGAGTGCGACGCGCCACTTGCCGACGCCGCCCGGACCGGCGAGCAGCAGCGTGGGCGGCACCGATTCCCGGGCCACGGCCCGCGCCAGCAGGGCGGTCAGCCGCGTGTGGCCGATGATGTCGCGAAACGGCATGCAGCGGTTACCGGGGGCGAGACGGCGTCTTCTTCGGCTCGGGCTTGTCCGGCTCGTTGCGATCGCGGCGGCCGAAGATGCGTCCCCAGAAGCCGCGCTTCTTCTCTGGCTCAGCCGGCTGCGCGACCACGGCGTCTTGCCGCGCGGGCGACACGGGCGCCACACTCGGCGCCGGTTCAGCGGCGTCGGCGCTCTCGCCGCCGCGCTGCTGCGTCTGGCTCGCCGGCGCGCTGAACCAGCCGGCAAAGCGGCCGAGCAGCGAGCGGCCCACGTGCAGGTGGCAGGTGTCGTCTGGCTCGGTGCCCGCCGCGAAGAACTCGGTGGCGATCATCGAGCGATCCTCGTGCCCGCCGCCTTCGAGCGACACCGGCACGGCGTCGCAGCCGCCCGCCGGGCGCTTGCCCGACAGCCGGCAGATCTGCACCCCCACGATGCCGCGCGGCCGGGCGAAGGGCTCGGCCTTGTCGTGTGCAGTGGCGGCCTTCATGAACGCGGTCCACAGCGGCACGGCGACATCGGCGGCGTAGGCGCTGCCCGGCAGAATCTGCTTGGGCGCGTCGTAGCCCACCCATACGCCGGCCGTGAGCGTGGGCGTGTAGCCGACGAACCACGCGTCGCGGTAGTCGTTGGTCGTGCCGGTCTTGCCGGCGGCCGGCAGCCGGAAGCCGAGCTGACGCGCCTTCCAGGCCGTGCCCGAATCAATCACATCGGCCAGCATCGAGGTCATGAGAAAGGCGGTGTCGGGCTTGATCGCCGCCACGTCGCTCTCGTCGGCCGTGAAGAGCACCTGGCCGTCCAGATCCTCGACCCGGCGGATGAGCACCGGCTTGCGCCACCGGCCCTCGTTGGCAAACACCCCGTAGGCCGAGGTCATGTCGAAGAGCGTCACTTCGCCCGAGCCGAGCGCGAGCGACGGCACGGCCGGCACCGCGCCCAAGCCGAGCTTCCCGGCGTAGTCCACGACCGACTTCACGCCGACCATCTCGAGCATCCGGACGGCGGCGCGGTTGCTCGAGGTCTTGAGGGCCGTGCGCATGGTGAGTTCGGACGCGTTGGAGTGCCCGTCTTCGGGCACCCAGGCGCCCTGCAACGTGTCGATCGGCTGGTCGAGCCGGTCGATGAGCGTGGCCGGCGTGTAACCCGATTCGAGCGCCGCAGCGTAGACAAACGGCTTGAACGCCGAGCCGGGCTGGCGCTTTCCCTGCGTCGCGCGATTGAAGCGGCTCTCGCCGAAGCTGCGGCCGCCGACGAGCGCGCGCACATGGCCGGTCGCCGGGTCGAGCGCCACGAGCGACGCCTGCAGGGGCGCCTCGTCGGCCGGGATGGCTTGCTTGCGCGCGCGCAGGACCTTCAGCCGGCGCGCGTCGAGATCGTCGAGCGACTTGGCCACCGCGGCCTCGGCCGCCTTCTGCATCTCCACGTCGATGGTGGTGTAGACGCGCAGCCCGCTCTGATAGACGCGCTCGCGGCCGAAGCGCTCCACGAGTTCCAGACGCACCTGTTCCTTGAAGTAGCGGCCGAACGGTTCATCGGTGCGGAGCGCATCGCGTAGCGTGACCGTCGAGGCCTTGGCCGTCTGGAGGCCGGCGTCGTCGAGAGCGCCGTTGTCGCGCATCGCCTGCAGCACCACGTTGCGGCGCGCCACGGCCCGCTCCATGTTCACGGTGGGCGCCCAGGTGGACGGCGACTTCACGAGACCGGCCAGCAGGGCGGCCTCGGCCACGGTGAGCTCGCGCGCGTGCTTGCCGAAGTAGCCCATCGCAGCGGCCTCAGCGCCGTAGAGCCCGGCGCCGAAGTACATCTTGTTCAAGTAGAGCTGCAGGATCTCGTCTTTGGAGTACTGGTGCTCGATGCGCAGGGCCAGCAGCACCTCCTGCACCTTGCGGGCGTAGGTCTTGTCGAGCGTGAGGAAGCTCTGACGCGCCAGTTGCTGCGTGATCGTGCTGCCGCCCTGGGCGAGTCGCCCTTCCTTCACGTTGGCGACCATTGCGCCGACGATGCGCACGACGTCGATGCCCGCGTGCGAGCGGAAGCGCTGATCCTCGATGGCGAGAATCGCGTCGATCAGGTGGGGCGAGACGTCGGCCAGGGCCACCTCGAAGCGCCGCTCGTCGAAGATCGTGAAGGCCGGCACGTCGACGGCATCGTAGAAGACGGTGGCTTGCGCCATCTCGCCCATGGCCTTGACGTCGCTGATGCTCGGCAGGTCGGAGAGCAGGGTGTGCATCGCCCACTGCGAGCCGGCAATCACGCCGGTCTGCGCCACGACCACGATCGCCGCCAGCACGGCGCCGACAGGTCGGTAGCGCGTGGCCAGCGGCCGGAGCCAAGACCCCAGGTGGCGAGCCAGCGGACGAGCGAGCAGGGCGTCGAGTCTCACGTGGTTGCGTCCGGCGTGGCAAGGGCCCACGCTCGTCTCACGGTACTACTACGGACGGCCGCGTACACAGAAAACGCCTTGACCCTTTCGGGTCAAGGCGTCACCACGTTCGAGAATGGCGGGGTCGACGGGACTCGAACCCGCGGCCTCCGGCGTGACAGGCCGGCGTTCTAACCAACTGAACTACGACCCCGAACGTATTCGATTGCCCAAGCGGCACGTTCCCGCTCGCTTCGAGTCCTTTCGCCCGGCGCGAATGCTGGTGGGCGGTACAGGGCTCGAACCTGTGACAGCCGGCGTGTAAAGCCGGTGCTCTACCAACTGAGCTAACCGCCCGGCTCATCTACCGACGAAACCATGACTATACCAGACCTCGAGGGCAAGTAGCGAGAAGCCCGCCACAAGTCCAGCCAGCGCATGGTGCTCGCGATTGCGCCACGCCCGTTCCCAACTGAAGGCCCGCGTGCTCACCGGCACCTGCTGCGACGCGTACTGGTCGTAGGCGTCCCCGAACTTCTCGCGCAGATGCGCTTCTTCGGCGCGCATGGCCGCGGTGAGCGTGGCCGCCAGATACGTCACGATCGCGAGCCCCAGCCAGAGATGCCCGGCCGCCACGGCTACGCCGAGGCCGATGATGGTCGAGCCGAGATACAGCGGATGCCGGATGAAGCGATACGGTCCGCTCGACGTGACCTCGCGGCTCTTCTCCACGTGGCCGGCCGCCCACAGCCGGAGCGCCGCGCCAGCGCAGGCAATCACCGCGCCGCTCACCAGACTGGCCCGCGACGGCCGCGCCA
>Ga0105046_10001992_pt1 | contig 31947 bp, 25 predicted proteins | sample MAT03_FD_78385 | JGI IMG/M metagenome (GOLD analysis project Ga0105046, IMG submission 78385) | Freshwater microbial communities from Lake Fryxell liftoff mats and glacier meltwater in Antarctica - MAT-03 (megahit assembly) | ecosystem: Environmental > Aquatic > Freshwater > Ice > Liftoff...
CGGATACGGTCACCGGTACGGATACGGTCACCGGTACGGATACGGTCACCGGTACGGATACGGTCACCGGTACGGATACGGTCACCGGTACGGATACGGTCACCGGTACGGTCCCGGTCGCCGGCTCCGATGCCGGCTCTGCCGTCGAGCCCACCGTCGGCTCGGGTTCTGGCTCGGGCTCCTCGAAGCGCCGCGGCAAGGGCCGCAAGGGCTCGGGCAGCGGCGACGACGACTTCTCGAACTCGCGCTTCTGATCGCGCGCGCGGCGCCGCCGATCGTCCCCGCGGGTTGTGGCATGCTCGTCGCCATGCGAACCGCTCCTGCGATGTGCGCCGCGATCGTCGCGCTGGTCGCCGGCACCGCGCTTGGTCCGGCTTTCGGACAGCCGGGCAACGAGGTCGGCATGCAGGCCAAGACCGCCGCCGAGGCCGCGTTCCGCCAGGCCAAAGATCAGCTCGCCGCTGGCGACCTCGACGGCGCGTGCCAGTCGTTCCACAAGAGCCAGGAGCTCGATCCCCAGCTCGGCACCCAGTACAACCTCGCGCTGTGCTTCGAGAAGGCCGGCCGGCTGGCGTCGGCGTGGAGCATCTTCAGCGAGCTCGCCGCGACCGACACCAACAAGGGCCGTCGCAACGACGCTGCCAAGCGGGTCAAGACGATCGGGCCGCGCCTGGTGCGGGTGCTGGTCGTGCTGCGCGGCGACACCCCCGGCCTCAAGCTGTCGCGCAGCGGCGTCGACATCACGGCCGCGATCGGCGTCGCCACGCCAGTCGATCCCGGCATGGGGCAGGTCACCGCCGAGGCGCCCGGCTACCGGCCGTGGTCGGCCGAGGTCAGCATGGCGGGCGAGGGCTCGACGATCACGGTCGAGGTCCCCGCCCTCGACAAGCTCCCCGAGGACAAGCCGCCCGAGATCGTCGCCGACCCGACGCCGATCCTGGTGCAGCCGGTGCCGCCGCCGCCGCCGCGCGTCGACAACGGCAACCGGCGCCGCGTGCTGGGCCTGGTCGTCGCCGGCGTCGGCGTGGCCGCGATCGGCGGCGGGGTGGTGCTCGGCATGTCGGCCACCAGCGCCTACGACGACGCCCGCACCGAGTGTGGCGCCGAGGTCAGCGACTGTCGCGGCGATCTGACGGTGGCCAACGACCTCGTCGACCAGGCTCGGTCGCGGGCGTTGTTCTCGACGATCGCCGTGGCGGTCGGCGGCGCCGCGGTGGTCGGCGGCGTGGTCCTCTACCTCGCCGCGCCCAAGCATCGCGAGCGCGCGGTGGCGGTGGCGCCGGCGCTCGGGCCCGACCAGGCCGGCGTCGTGGTCAGCGGACGGTTCTGATGGCGATCAACCTCTCGGTCAACCTCAATAAGATCGCGCTGCTCCGCAACTCGCGCGGCCACGACAACCCGTCGCCGCGGGTCGCGGCCCACGCCTGTATCGACGCCGGCGCGCGCGGCCTCACGCTGCACTGGCGCGGCGACAACCGCCACACCCGCGAGGCCGACGTGCGCGACCTGCGCGCGATCTGCGCCGAGCGCGGCGTCGAGTTCAACCTCGAGGGCGACGACCGCGCCGAGCTGGTCGCGATCGCCGACGAGCTGCGCGTCGATCAGTTCACGCTGGTGCCGGTGAAGCCGGGCGAGGTCACCAGCGACCACGGCTGGGAGCTGCCCCGCCAGACCGAGGCGATCGCCGGCCTCCTGGCCCGGCTCAACGATCGCGGCGTGCGCACCGCCATCTTCCTCGACTGCGAGCCCGAGACCATGGCGCTGGCGGTGGCGACCCGCACCCAGCGCGTCGAGCTGTACACCGAGCCCTACGCCGCCGCGTGGCACACCCCGCGCCGCGCCGCCGAGCTGGCCCGCCTCAAGGCCTGCGCCCACGCGCTCGTCGCTGTCGGCCTCGGCGTCAACGCCGGTCACGATCTCGATCTGCACAACCTGCCGGTGCTGGGCCGCGAGGTGCCCGAGCTGCTCGAGGTCTCGATCGGCCACGCGCTGCTCGCCGACGCGCTGTACCTGGGGCTGCCCGCCGCGGTCGCCGCCTACGTACGCGCGTGTGCCGGCGAGGCGACGGTGCCGCCGGTCACCGAGTGACGCGCCGCGGGCGTGGCAACGGCGGCGGGCGTGGCCGGGCTGCCGCGCTGCGGCGGGTCGCGCGATCGCTGGTGCTCGGGCTGGTCGTCGCGCTGACCGGGTGCGGCGCCACGCCGACCCAGCCCCGCCCGCCGCCGCCATGCCCGACCACGCCGGTCGTCGCCAGCAGCCAGGAGTCCCTCGACGCGCTGGCTGCCTGCACCGAGCTGCCCGGGCTCACCATCCGCAGCGCCGCGCACCTCGACCTGACGCCGCTGGCCGGCCTCGCCACCATCCGCGGCGAGCTGCTCATCGGCCCCACCTTCGCGCTCGATCGAGTCGCGCTGCCTGGCCTCGTCACCGTCGAGGGCCGGCTCGCCATCGTCAGCGGCGGCAGCCTGGGCGGCATCTTCTTGCCAGCGCTGGTCCGCGTCGGCGCCCTCGAGATCCGCGACGACGGCGCGCTCGCCGAGATCATCGCGCCGCGCCTCGCCACCGTGGTTGGCGCCGTCACCATCCTGCGCGTCTCCGCGCTCGAGCTGGTCGACCTCTCGGCCCTGGCCACCGTCGGCACCGACCTCACCGTCGCCGCGCCCAACCTCGCCACCTGGCTCGGCGACCCGCCCACCGTCGCCGGCACCCGCACCCTCGCCACGCCGAGCCTGACGCCGCCCGCGCCGTGACCGCTGCGGCGTGAATCGCCGTCGGGGCGGTGATGTCGGCATGTTACCGTGCGGGGATGATCCGATTCGTGGTCGTCCTGATGGGCTGCGCGCTGCTGGTCGCGTGCGCCTCGAGCACGCAGCGCGGTGGCGGCGACGTCGACGCAGCGGCCGAGCCCGACGGCGCCCTGGTCGACGCCACGGCGATCGACGCGGTGCCGCTGCACCCCTTCGGCGAGCCCTGCCTCGACAACGACGAATGCGACTCGGGTGTGTGCATCTTCGTCGGCACCGGCGGGCGCTGCACGCGGCTGTGCGACTCCGATTGCCCGGCCGACTGGGGCTGCTTTGGCGTCATCGACGTGATCGATCCCGGGCAGGTCGACAACGTGTGCGTGCCGGTGATCGATCAGCTGTGCTCGGCGTGCAGCGGCGACAGCGAGTGCACCCAGCTCGGCATGGACCGCTGCCTCGCCTATCCCGACGGCGACAAGTACTGCAGCCGGGACTGCCGCACCGTCGGCTGCCCCAGCGGCTACGCCTGCACCGACCTGACCATCGCGGGCGCGCCGGCCCGCCAGTGCGTGCCGCAGAGCGGCGCGTGCGACTGCGACGCGACCAACGCCGGCATGATGGAGACCTGCACCATCACGACGCCGTTCGCGACGACCTGTGCCGGCATGCGCACCTGCACCGGCGCGGCCGGCTGGGGCGGCTGCCAGCCGCCGGCGATCACCGACGATCCCGACGGCGCGTACCTCGACGGCAACTGCGACGGTATCGACGGCGACGTCGGGCGCGGCGTGTTCGTCGCGGGCGGCGGCAGCAACACCCCGACCTGCGGCCTGACCCCGACCACGCCCTGCCAGACCATCAGTGCCGGAATCATTCGCGCGGCCTCGACCGGGCGCAACCACGTCTTCGTGCAGGCCGGTACCTACAACGAGGTGGTCGTGCTGGTGAACGGCGTCAACGTGTGGGGCGGCTACGACTTCGGGTGGCAGCGCGCGTCGTACGCGACCCCCGGTCACGTCGTCACGATCACCGGCGGCCTGGACAACGGGGCCGGCGGCGACGGCGAGTACCTGGCGGTGCGCGCTCACGATCTGATCGTGCCGGTGACGATGGGTGACCTGGTGATCGCGGCGCCCGCGGCGGTCGGCAACCTCGGCGGCAACGGCCGCTCGAGCTACGCGGTGCACGTCGACAGCGCCACGCTCAACCTGCAGCGGGTGCGCATCGTGGGCGGCAATGGCGCCGATGGCGCGGTCGGCACCAACGGCACCGACGCGGTCATCGTCGACGCCCAGTCGTACATGACCGGCGGACGGGGCGGCAACGACGGCGAGTTCAACAGCTCGTGCGACATCACCAGCCGCGGCGCGGGTGGCACCGCGGGCACCAACACCTGCACCAGCAGCCCGTCGAGCCGCTTCACCAACGCCGGCGCTGGTGGGGCCGGCGGCACCATGGACACCAGCTGTGGCTTCACCGGAGTCTGCGCCGCCTTTGGCAACTGCGACTCACGGCCGGGCGATGCGGGCGCCGCGGCGGCGTATCGCAACGGCAGCTTCGGCGCGCCCGGCCTGGGCGGCAGCGGCGTGGTGGCGTGCGGCCCGACGACCAGCGGCGGCCCGGGCGAGGTCGGCAACGGCTTGCGCGGGTCGCGCCAGAGCGGCGCGACGGTGAGCAACGGCTACTGGTATGGCAAGCCCGGCACCGCCGGCATGACCGGCGACAACGGCAGCGGCGGTGGCGGCGGCGGCGGCGCCGGCGGCTGCGACGTCGGCACCGACTCGTACGGCGCGGGCGGCGGTGGCGGCGGCGCGGGTGGCTGCGCCGCGCGCAGCGGTGGTGGCGGCGGTGGCGGCGGCGGGGCCAGCATCGGCGTGCTCGCGGTCGGCGGTTCGACGGTCACCATCGCGACCTGCGAGCTGTCGCGCGGCAATGGCGGCGCGGGCGGCGCGGGTGGCACCGGCGGTCGCGGCCAGACTGGTGGCAATGGCAACTCGGGCGGCAGCGTCACCGCGTCCCAGGGCGCCACGCCCGGCTCCGGCGGCAACGGCAGCCACGGCGGCCACGGCGGCGGTGGCGGCGGCGGGCAGGGTGGTCGCGCCATCGGCATCGCGTCGACGCCGGGCTCGACCGTGTCACAAGACTGCGCCATCACCGGCGGCAGCTTCGGCAGCGGCGGCGCCGGTGGCGTCCACGCGCCCAGCGCCCCCATCCGCGACGGTAACGACGGCGAGGGCGGCGCCAACGGCACCCTCGACACCATCCGCACCTGCGCCTCGACCTCGGCCTGCTGAGCCACGAACTTTCCCGGGGCCCGGCGGCGCGGTACCAAGGGGCATGCAGCAGGACCTAAGCGGGCGACTGGCCCTGATCACCGGCGGCGGGCGGGGCATCGGCGCCGAGATCGCGCGCGCGCTGGCCGGGCAGGGCGCCCGGGTGATCGTCAGCGGGCGCACGGTCGCGGATCTCGAGGAGGTCGCGGCGGCCACCGGCGGCAGCGCGATCGTGTGCGACCTCGGCGACCGCGCCGCCACCGACGCGATGATCGAGGAGGTGCGCGGCCATGGCACCGTCGACATCCTGGTCAACAACGCCGGCATCGCCGAGAGCGCGCCGCTGGCCGACACCGACGACGGCATGTGGGACCGCATCGTGGAGCTCAACGCGACCGCCCCGTTTCGGGTCACGCGCGCGCTGGTGCCGGCGATGGTCGAGGCCAAGTGGGGGCGCGTCATCACGATCGCGTCGAACGCCGGGCTGTCGGGCTACGGCTACACCGCGGCCTACTGCGCGGCCAAGCACGCGGTGGTCGGCCTGACCCGCGCGCTCGCGGTCGATCTCGGCCGCACCGGCGTCACGATCAACGCGGTGTGCCCGGGCTGGGTCGCGACCCGCATGGCCGACGCCGCCATCGCGCGCATCGCGTCGAAGACCGGGCGCGGCCTCGACGCCGCCCGGGGCGCCCTCGAGAGCATGAGCCCGCAGCGCCGCCTGATCGAGCCAGCCGAGGTCGCCCACGCGGTGTCGATGCTGTGCGCTCACCAGGCCCGGGGCATCCACGGCCAGACCATCGTCGTCGACGGCGGGGCGGTGATGAAGTGATCGCGCCGGTGGTGGTGCCGGGCTGGCCGACGCCGCGCGGCTACGCCAACGGCATGGTCGGGACCGGGCGCGTGGTCTTCGTCGCCGGGCAGATCGGCTGGGACCCCACGGGCACCTTCGCCGGGCCCGACCTGCTCGCGCAGCTCGATCAGGCGCTGGCCAACGTGGTCGCGGTGGTCACCGCCGCCGGGGCCGAGGTCACCGACCTCGCCTCGATGACCATCTACGTCACCGACATCGCGGCCTACCGCAGCGCCGGCAAGGCCCTCGGCGCGATCTGGCGGGCCCGCCTGGGCAAGCACTTCCCGGCGATGGCCCTGGTCGCGGTCACCGCCTTGGTCGAGCCCGAGGCCGTCGTCGAGATCCAGGCCTTCGCGGTGCTCCCATGACGCGCACCCGCGGTGGTAAACCCGCGTCATGGAGCTGCCCCAGCCGCGCACGTTCGCGTTCACCGTCGAGGCCGGCGTCGCCACGATCGTCCTCGACCGCCCCGATCGCCTCAACGCGCTGACGTTCGCGATCTACGAGGAGCTGGCCACCACCTTCGAGCAGCTCGATCGCCACGCCGCGATCCGCGCGGTCGTCCTCACCGGGCGCGGCCGAGCGTTCTGCTCGGGCGGCGATCAGGACGACATCATCCACCACCTGCTGGGCCAGGACACCGCCCAGCTCCTCGCGTTCACCCGCGCCACCGGCCGGCTCATCGCCGCGATCCGGCGGTGCCGGCGCCCGGTCATCGCCGCGATCCACGGCGTCGCGGTCGGCGCCGGTGCGGTCATCGCGATCGCCTGCGACCTGCGCATCGCCAGCGCCGACGCCCGCTTCGGCTTCATCTTCCCCAAGGTCGGGCTGTCGGGCGCCGACATGGGCGCGACGTACTTGCTGCCGCGCCTGGTCGGGCTCACCCACGCCTCCGAGCTGCTGTTCTTTGGCGACCTGGTCGACGCGCCGACCGCGCTGCGCATGGGCCTGGTCAATCGCGTGGTCGAGACGGCCGAGGAGGTCGCGATCCTGGCCGGGCAGTGGGCCGCGCGCCTGGCCGCCGGCCCGGCCTTCGCCCACGCCATGACCAAGCAGATGATCGAGAGCGAGGCGACCCTGGATCTCGGCGACGCCATCGAGGCCGAGGCCCAGGCCCAGGCGCTGTGCATGCAGCACGGCGACTTTGCCGAGGCCCACGCGTCGTTCAAGGACAAGCGTCCGCCGCGCTTCGCCGGAGCGCCCGAATGATCCCGCTGTCGACCGACGATCTGGCGCTGTTCTTCGACGAGCCCGACCGTGCGCTGGCCGAGCGCCTGCGGGCCGCCGCGCCCGCCATCGCCGCCGCCGAGGCCGCTGCCGACGAGCCGGCCCGCGATCGCGCCGCCGCCGCCGCCCTGGCCGAGGCCGGCCTGTTCGCGCTAGTGGCCGGCCCCGCGGTCCGGGCCCGCGCGCTGTGCCTGGCCCGGGAGCTGCTCGGCTGGGTCAGCCCGCGCGCCGACTCGATCTTCGCGGTGCAGGGCCTGGGCAGCCACGCAGTGCTCGCCGCCGGCGACGCTGGGCAGCGGGCCCGTCTGGCCGAGCTGGCCGAGGGCCGCGCCATCGCCGCCTTCGCGCTGACCGAGCCCGACGCCGGTAGCGACGTCGCCGCGATCGCGACCCGCGCCACCCCCAGTCCCGACGGGGACGGCTGGCGCCTCGCTGGCGAGAAGTGCTTCATCTCCAACCTCGGCCTGGCCAGCGTCGCGACCGTCTTCGCGACCGTCGACCCCGCCGCTGGCCGCCAGGGCCTCACCGCGTTCTGGGTCGAGCTCGATCAACCCGGCGTGCGCGTCGAGCGCCAAGCGCCGATGGCGCCGCACCCGCTGGGCAAGCTGTTTCTCGACGGGGCGCGCGCCACCCGCATCGGCGACAGCGGTGCCGGCTTCGGCCTCGCGATGCGCACGCTCGACACCTTCCGAGTCAGCGTCGCCGCCGCCGCGGTCGGCATGGCGCGCCGGGCCCTGGCCGAGGCCGCCGCCCACGTCCGCACTCGCCACCAGTTCGGCAAGCCGCTCGCCGAGCAGCAGCTGGTGCAGGCCCACCTCGCCGACATGGCCACCCAGATCGACGCCGCGCGCCTGCTGACCTTGCGGGCCGCGCACCTGCGCGACACCACCGACGCCCGCGGCACCGTCGAGGTGTCGATGGCCAAGCTGTTTGCCACCGAGGCCGCCCAGGACGTCATCGACCGCGCCGTGCAGCTCCTGGGCGGACGCGGCGTCCTCGCCGGCGCCGTGGTCGAGCATCTGTACCGCGCGATCCGCCCGCTGCGGATCTACGAGGGCACCAGCGAGATCCAGCGCACCATCATCGGCCGCGCCATCGCGGCGGCCGGAGGCCCGGCGTGACCGACGACGCCTTCAACCTGGCCGACTACTGGCTCTTCGATCGGGTGCGCGACGGCCTCGGCCCCAAGACCGCGATCCGCTTTGGCGATCGCGCCTGGAGCTACGCCGAGGTCGCCGATCGCAGCGCGGCCTTGGCCCGGTTCCTGGTCGGCGCCGGCCTCGAGCTCGAGCAGCGGGTCTACCTGGTCTTGCCCGACGTCCCGCCCTTCGCGTGGGCGATCTTCGGCACCCTGGCCGCCGGTGGCGTGGTCACGATGGGCAACCCCATCGCGCCGGCCGTCGATCTGGCCGCGGTCGTGACCTACGTGCGGCCCCGCTTCATCGTCACCACGCCGGCCGTGGCCGACGCCCTGGCGCCCCTGGTCCCGACCAGCATCGCCTTCCTGCTGGTCCCCGACGCGGCCACCGACGACGATCCCGAAGCGCCCGCCCCGGCCAGCGCGGCGCTCACCGCGACTGGCCGCGCCGTCGTCGAGCTGACCCAAGCGATCGTCCTGGGCACGCCCAGCGCGCGCGCGCTGCCCACCACGCACCGCGACAGCCACGCGATCTGGCTGTTCACCTCGGGCTCGACCGGTCGCCCCAAGGCCGCGATGCACTGCCACCGCGACTTCGCGTTCAACACCGAGGTCTACGCCAAGGCGACGATGGGCTATCGCGCCGACGACGTCACGGTCAGCGTGCCGCGGCTGTTCTTCGGCTACGCCACCGGCACCAACCTGTGGTTCCCCTTCGCGGTCGGCGCCACGGTCGCGCTGTTCTCCGAGCGGCCCACCCCCGAGCGCCTGGCCGCCGCGATCGCGCGCTACCGGCCGACCATCGTGACCAACGTGCCGACCATGCTCGGCAAGCTGCTCGATCACGACGACGAGCTGCGCGCCGCCGGCCGGCCCGGCCTCGATCTGTCGAGCGTGCGGTTCCACCTGTCGGCCGGCGAGGCGCTGCCGGCGCCGCTTTACGATCGCTTCCTGGCCCGCTTCGGCGGCGCGATCTACGACGGCATCGGCTCGGCCGAGCTGTTCCACATCTACTGCTCGAACCGCCCCGGCGACGTGCGGCTGGGCTCGCTGGGGCGGGTGGTCACCGGCTACCAGCTCGCGATCCTCCCCGAGGACGCGCTGGCGGCTGGCGAGCCCGAGGTGCCGGTCGGCGACATCGGCGTCCTGTGGGTCAAGGGCGACAGCGTCGCGCTCGGCTACTTCGAGGATCGCGACAAGAGCTGGAAGACCTTCCACGGCCACTGGTGCCGGACCGGCGATCTGTTCCGCGTCGACGCCGAGGGCTACCTGTACTTCGCCGGGCGCGCCGACGATCTGCTCAAGGTCGGCGGCATCTTCGTCGCGCCGCTCGAGGTCGAGGACTGCTTGGGCCAGCACGCCGCGGTCAGCGCGGTGGCCGTGATCGCCGGCGACGACGGCGGCCTGGTCAAGCCGCTCGCGGTCGTGGTAGTGCGGCCCGAGGCCCGGGGCCGCCTCGCCGACGACGCCAGCCGCGCCGCCCTCGCCACCGAGCTGCAAGCGCACGTGCGGACCCGGCTCTCCAAGCATAAGTACCCGCGCTGGGTCGTGTTCGTCGACGAGCTGCCACGCAACGACCGCGGCAAGGTCGACAAGCGCGCGCTGGCCGCGCAGCTGGTGACCCGCTGATGCCGGCCTCGATCCACCTGGCCGCGCTCACCACCGTCGAGCTGGCAGCGCTCCTGGGCGCCGGTCCGGTGGTCGCGCTGGTGCCGGTGGGCTCGACCGAGCCCCACGGCCCGCACCTCGGCCTGGGCACCGACGTCACGATCTCGGTCGCGGCCTGCGTCCGCGCGGTGGCCCAGCTGGCCGACGCCGGCCTGGTCGCGCGGATCGCGCCGGCGGTGCCCTACGGCGTCACCGACTGCGCCGCCGGCTTCGCGGGCGCGGTCAGCGTGCCGGCCCCGGTGCTCACCAGCTTCTTGGCCGCGGTCGCCGGTGGGCTCTTGGCCCAGGGCTTCGCGCAGGTGTGCCTGGTCAACAACCACCTCGAGCCGGCCCACGACCAGGCGGTGCGCGCCGCGGCGGCCGGCGAGCCCCGCATCACGGTGGCCTGTCCGCTGACCCGGCGCTGGGCCCGCACATTATCTGCCGAATTCAAGTCCGGGGCCTGTCACGCCGGTCGCTACGAGACCTCGATCGTGCTGGCCGCCGAGCCCAGCCTGGTCGACCAGGCCGCCCGCGCCGGCTTGCCAGCCCTCTCGGTGAGCCTGTCCGAGCAGCTCGGCGCCGGGATCGCCACCTTCGCCGCGATGGGCCTCGACCGCGCCTACACCGGCGACCCCGCGGCCGCGACCGCCGCCGAGGGTCACGAGCAGCTCGAGCGCCTGGCCGCCATGGTGGTGGGCGAGGTCATCGCCGCCTTGACGCCTTCTTGACGGCCGCGGAGCCGGTCTTGATACGGCGCTGACCGGCCCGGCGCTAGATCGTAGGCATGCAGGCTCATCCATACCGGAAGGCGCACGCCAGCTCGGAGGCCCGGGCCGCCAGCGGCGACCCCGACGTTGGCATCATCTACGCGCTGGCTATCGTCCTGGGCGGCGTCCGCCTGGCGGTCGCCTTCGCGGTCGGCGAGGACTTTGGCGCCGAGGCCGCGATCGCCGCGATCCTGGTGCTAGCGGGAGTCCTGGGGGCTCTGTGGGATCGCTGAAGAGGCGTCAGTCCGAATCTTGATGCCGTCTTGATGCGGAGCGGCGCTAAAGACACGCCCTCGCCGCGGGCGAGCCCATGGACCCAACCGCCACCGCTTCCGACTCGCAGCCCTCGGTTCCCATCGCCGGTCACCACGCAGCCAGGCCCGGCGCCCGTGCGCTCGCGCTGACCTCCCTGGGCGCCCTCGGCGTCGTCTACGGCGACATCGGCACCTCGCCCCTGTACGCGGTGAAGGAGTGCCTGGCCTGGCCCCACTCGCCGCACGCCGTCGAGCCCACGCCGGTCGCGGTCCTCGGCGTCATGTCGCTGGTCTTCTGGGCGCTCATCGGTGTCGTCGTCGTGAAGTACCTGTGGTTCGTCCTGCGCGCCGACAACAAGGGCGAGGGCGGCATCCTGGCGCTCGGCGCGCTGGTCGAGGGCCAGCGCACCAGCCGCACCAAGCTGTCCCTGACGATCCTGCTCGCGCTGTTCGGCGCCGGGCTGCTGTTCGGCGACGGCATCATCACGCCGGCGGTGTCGGTGCTGGGCGCCATGGAGGGCCTGTCCGAGCAGAACGCCCAGCTCTCGCACCTCGTCGTCCCGATCTCGGTGGCGATCCTGGTCGGGCTGTTCATGGTCCAGCGCTACGGCACCGGCCGGATCGGCGGGGTGTTCGGCTGGATCATGCTGCTGTGGTTCGTGTCGATCGGCATCATCGGCGCGCGCTGGGTCGCCGTCGAGCCGCAGGTCCTGTACGCGGTCGATCCGCGCCACGCGGTCGCGTTCTTCGCCAGCCACGGCGCGCACGGCTTCCTGCTCTTGGGCTCGGTGTTCCTGGTCGTCACCGGTGGCGAGGCGCTCTACGCCGACATGGGCCACTTCGGCCGGGTTCCGATCCGCCTGGCCTGGTTCACGATCGCGCTGCCGGGCCTGCTGCTCAACTACATGGGCCAGGGCGCGCTGTTTTTGCACCGCGAGGTCGGCACCGTGAGGAACCCGTTTTACGGGATGATCGACGGTCCGCTGCTCCTCCCGATGCTGGTGCTGGCCACGATGGCCGCGGTCATCGCGTCGCAGGCCCTCATCTCCGGCGTGTTCTCGCTGACCCGCCAGGCCATGCAGCTCGGCTTCTGGCCCCGGCTCACCGTCGTGCACACCTCGGCCGAGAACCAGAACCAGATCTACGTGCCCGAGATGAACTACCTGATGATGATCGGCTGCATCGCGCTGGTGCTGCAGTTCCAGACCAGCACCGCGCTGGCCGCGGCGTATGGCATCGCGGTCACCGGGACGATGGCCATCACCTCGCTCCTGTTCTACCGGGTCTGCGTGGAGCGCTGGGGCTGGACGCGGCGCAAGGCCGGCGCGCTGCTCGCGCTGTTTCTGACCTTCGACCTCGCGTTCCTGTCGGCGTGTGCGGCCAAGTTCCTCGACGGTGGCTGGTTCCCGCTCACGGTCGGCGTCGCGGTCTTCGTCGTCATGACCACCTGGTGGCGGGGCCGGGTCGAGCTGGCCAAGATCATCGACGGCGGCAACATCCCGACCGACCTGTTCCTGGCCGACCTCGAGCACACCAGCATGCCGCGCGTCGATGGCACCGCGGTGTTCATGTCGTCGAACGCCGACGGCATCCCCAACGTCGTCCTGCACCACGTGAAGCACAACCGGGTGCTGCACAAGGAGGTCGTGCTGTTCTCGGTGATCATCGAGGCGGTGCCGGTGGTGGCGACCGCGCGCTCGCTCGAGGTGCAGGCCTTGGGTCAGGGCCTGTCACGGGTCGTGGCGCGGGTCGGCTTCATGCAGGAGGCCGACGTGCCGGCCCTCATCGCGCGGTGCGCCGCGCGCAAGCTCATCACGGCGGTGCCGATGACCACGACCTACTACCTCGGTCGCCAGACGCTGCTCGTCACCGGGCGCTCGCCCATGGCGCGTTGGCGCAAGCTGCTCTTCGCGTTCTTGGGCCGCAACGCTCGCCCGCCCACCGCGTTCTTCAACTTGCCGCCCAACCGCGTCGTCGAGCTCGGCTTGCAGGTCGAGATCTGAGCCGCGCTTCCAACACCCGCACCCGGAACCCGCTGGACCGCCACCCCGGCTGGACCGCCCTTCCAACACCCGCACCCGGAACCCGCCCGATCAACCCCGCGGAGACCGCGCGTCACGCACCGGCTCCCCCGAAAAAACGCGCTATTCCTTGAGGCCGTGCTTCTGCTTGACCTGGCCGAGGATGCGCTCGTACTCGAGGTCCCAGGCCGAGGTGCCTTCTTGCAGGTTCTTGAGCCGCGTGCGCACTTCCTGATCGAGCTCGTCCTCGACCTGCATGTGCTTCTTCACGATCTCTTTGAGCTTCTTCCGAAGGACGGTGTCCTCGGTGTAGACCTCGTCGATATTCTTTGACTGCATGAAGGTCTCGACCAGCTGATTGACGATCCAGGTGACCGCCTCCTCGGCGAGGCCGAAGTCCTTTTGGTCGGCGAGCTGCTTCTTGGTGCGATGGAGGTGCTGCACCGGCAGGCCCCGGATCTCGAGGATGTCCTTGGCGCGCTCGGTGAGCTCCCGGTCGACCCGGAGGTACTCCTTCAGGACCGACGCGACATCGAGTTCGGCCTCCCGGTGATTGGAGGTCTCGAGGTCGCCGTCCGCCGTCAGCTTGCTGATGACCTCGGATGCGATCGTGTCGATCTTGCCCGCGTACAATCTCATGGCTGGACGCACTCTACGGGCCGGTACTGGCTTTCGCAAGGCAGCGCCCCGGCCTATTGTCGACGAGAATGACGCTTCGTTCACGCAAGCTGGTGGTGGCCGGGCTCGTCGTAGACGGCGCCGGGAGAGTCCTCATCACGCGGCGTCGCGACGACCAGCCGATGGGCGGACAGTGGGAGTTTCCCGGCGGCAAGCTCGAGGCCGGCGAGTCGCCCACCGACGGCTTGCGGCGCGAGCTGCACGAAGAGCTAGGCGCCCAGGTCGCGGTCGGCGCGGTGTGGGACGTGCTGCACCACCGGTATCCCGAGTTCGATCTGCTGATGATCGTCTACGGCTGCCGCGCGCTGCCCGGCGAGCTGGTGCGCGCGGTCGAGGTAGCCGAGCTGGCGTGGTGTACGCCCGACCAGCTGCCCGGCTACGCGATCCTGCCCGCCGATGCGCCGCTGGTGGCGCGCTTGCTCGCCGAGGGACCTCCCCGCGTCGATTGACCGGTCGCGCGCGCGCTGCCTACAATCGCCCGCGATGGAAGGCCGCGCCAAGGTCACCAAAGAAGTGCTGAGCGAGGAAGCTCGCTTCATCCTCGCCAACGTGATGGCGGAGGCGCGCTACGGACGTCAGAACCGCTTCGAGGACATCCGTCGGGTCTGCGAGGGCGCGGTCTCGATCCCGTTCGGGGAGTACGTGAGCTTCCTCGAGAAGTCGGGCTACCTGCGTCAGGATCGCAACGGCGACTCGCTCGAGGTCACGCCCGACGGCGAGGACGTCGTCAACGGCGGCAGCCTCACCGACTTCACCGACCGCGCGGTCGCCCACTTCAAGAAGCTGCGCCAGACCCGCACCCAGGCCGGGCTCCTGGGTCCGGCCGCGCCCGGCATGACCACCAACTCCGGCGTGGTCGCGTCGACGGCGCGCCCCGGCAACTCGGGCCCGGTGCCGGCGCCCCGCAAAGACGAGATCTCGGCCAAGGTCACCTCGTCGGGCGGCCGCCAGTCGGTGGCGGTCGGCGGCGAGATCCAGGGCTCGTCCGCCGAGCTCGACAGCCGCTACGAGAAGCTGGCGTCGCTGGGCTCGGGTGGCATCGGCACGGTCTATCGCGCGCGCCAGGTGCTGCTCAATCGCGAGGTCGCGCTCAAAGAAGTGCGCGACCTGTTCGCCTTCTTCAGCGAGGAACAGCGCCACGAGATCGTGCGCCGGTTCAGCGACGTGGTGCGGGCCGCCGCCAACCTCGCGCACCCCAACATCCTGCCGATCCACGACGTCAACCTCGAGCGCGAGCATCCCTACGTCGTGAGCGAGCTGGCGCCCAACGGCTCGGCGCGCCGCCTCATCGTCGACGCCGAGGACATCCCGGTCGATCTGGTCTTCAAGTACCTCTTGCAGACCCTGCATGCGCTGCGGGCCGCCCACGCCCAGCGGGTCTTTCACCGCGGCCTCAAGCCCGAGCAGCTGCTCATCGACGGCTACGGCAACGTCAAGGTCACCGACTTCGGCTTCTCGCGGGTCGTCGAGCGCGACCACGCCGTGATCCGCCAAGTCTACGTCGGCATGGGCAACGTGGCGTACATGGCGCCCGAGCTGTACGCCGACCCGATGGGGGCCGGCGCCCAGACCGACATCTATGCGCTCGGCATCATCTTCTACGAGCTCCTGGCGCGGAAGCTGCCGGGCCGGCGCTCGGCGATGCCGTCGCAGATCAACAGCGCCCTGCCGGTCGGCATCGACGACATCTTCGACCGCATGACCCGCGACTCGCGCACCGAGCGCTACGCCACGATCGACGACATCCTCGAGGACATCGACAAGCTCGAGGGCCTCGACGCGCTGCTCGACAAGCCGACCCAGGTGCTCGGCGGGGAGAACCCACTCACCGCGATCCGCTTTCGCGAGGGCAGCGAGGAGCCGCTGGGCGCGCCGCTCGACGAGGAGGGCGACGCCGACAAGAAGGGCCCGACCCACCGGCCGTACTCGTTCCAGCAGCGTCGCGGCAAGAAGCCCTGACACGGCCTGGCGCCGGAGCTCACAGCTCGCCGGTGGCGGTGCGGGTGATGCGCCCGTCGGGGAAGATCTGGATCAGCGCGTGATCGGGCAGCACGAGGCAGGTGAGCGGGCCGCCCTTGCCGGCGCCGGTGTCGATGCCCCACAGCGGGCCGCGCTGCCAGGGCGCGGTGCGGGCCGGATCGGTGGGTGGCAGCTCCGGCGTCGGGGTGTGGCCGAAGACCAGCGGCGGGCCGGCGTACTCGGCGAAGAAGTCGGGCTCGCGCTGCCACAAGAGGGCCTGCCGCGCCGAGGCCTCGGGGGTCGCCCAGATCGCGCCTTCGCCCTCGAGGCCGGCGTGGACGTAGGTGGCGTGGGCGTCGCGGTGCCACAGCGGCAGCGCGCGCATCCACGCGATCACCGGCGCCGGCAGCCACTGCTTGGGGTCGAAGAAGGCCGCGACGTGCTCGGGTGCGGTCGCGTCGGCCGCGGGGTCGCCGATGAACGAGCGGTAGCTCTCGCGCACGCCGTTGCCGGCCGGCAGCAGGAACGACGGATCGGCGCGGTCCATGACGTTGAGGAGCGCGTCCTCGTGGTTGCCGCGCAGGCACACCAGCGTGCCGACGGTCTGCTCGGGCAGGCGGCGCAGGGTCTCGATCACGCCGGCGCTGTCGGGGCCGCGATCGAGGTAGTCACCGAGGAACACCAGGCTGTCCTCGGGGCCGATGAAGGGGAGCTCGGCGAGCAGGCGGTCGAGCATGACGCGCTCGCCGTGGAGGTCTCCGACGACGTAGGTGCGTCCAGTCGCGGTCATCGGAACCTCCGGGCGCGCACGCCGAGCGCGCGCCCCGACAGCTCGCGCGCGAACGCCTCGATCATCCGCACAGCGCGACCAGGGCGCGCGGGTGGTAGCGGGTCGCCAGGGCCTGGTCAGGCGGCACGCAGTCGCGCACGCGCTCGACCCAGGCGACCGGCAGCGCGGCCAGCCCAAAGCGCGCGCCGAGCAGGCCACCGGCGATCGCGGCGTTGGTGTCGGCGTCGCCGCCGCGGTTGGCGACGTCGATGACCGCGGTCCGGAAGTCGGAGCCATGGGCGAGCGCCCAGAACGCCAGCCGGAAGCCGACCCGCACGAAGCCTTGCTGCTCGAGCAGGTGGAGCTCGCGACCGTACAGCTGGGGATCGTCGGCGAGCGCGGCCTCGAGATCCGACGACAGCGCGTGGTGCGCGGCGGTGATGCGATCGCGATCGTCGCCGACCGCGTCGAGGCGGGCCGCCGCCTCGTCGAGCGCGCGGCTGGCGTCGGCGAACATCGACGCCACGGTGGGTGACCCGCCCGGGGCCACCGCGCCCGCGATCGCGGCGCAATACGCCGCCTGGGCGAGCCGGCACCGGGGATCCCAGTGGGTCACGCCGGCCTCGGCGATCGCGGCGTCGATGAGCGCGTCGGGCCGGGTGGCGTAGGCGACCGCGAGCGGGGCCGCGCGCATGAGCCCGCCATTGCCGGCCGCGTTGCGATCACGCGCGCGCCAGACGTCGCGCGCGGCGGTGTCGACCGAGGCGCCGCGGCCGATGGCGCGCAGGGTCGCGCCGATCTGGCTGCCGATGTCGAAGGCGTGGCCGGCCCAGTCGACGAAGCGGGCCGCGAGGTCGGTGGTGTCGAGATCGCCGTCGCACACCAGCAGGCTCTGCGCGAGGCAGGCCGCCATCTGGCTGTCGTCGGTGACCGCGCCGGGCAGCAAGCCAAACGGCCCGCCGCCGGTGATGTCGTCGTGGCCACCCGGGGGCTGCATCGGCCATGGCGCGGGCGGCGGGGCGGTGAATTCCAGCGTCGTGCCGAGCGCGTCGCCCAAGGCCAGGCCCCACAGCGCGCCGAGGCCACGATCGCGATCGACAGGGGCGGTCCACACCATGACGGCATCGTACACGAGGCGCCCGGGATCGCCTCGACCGCGGGCGTAGAGTGCCGGCGTGCCCGACTCCGCTGCGCGCCTCGATCGCTGGAAGCTCTCGCTGCTCGATCTGACGCTGCGCAATCGGCTGCTCGACGCCAAAGACGGCGCCCGCGTGCTGACGTTGCGCGGCGCCGATCCGATCGCGCTCTACGCGGCGCTCGACGCGGGCACCACGCTGGTCCTCGAACCGCAAGCCAACGTCGAGGTCGACGCCGACGAGCTCGACCGCCGGTTGGTGGCGATGGCGCGCAGCGCTCGCGAGGCCCTGCAGGAGAGTGGCGCCAGCACGCTGTGGGTCGCGCTGGGGCTCCTGCGCTGGTTCGAGGCCGGCAGCGACGTGGCGCGCCACGCGCCGCTCGCGCTGTATCCGGTGAAGCTCGAGCGGGCCCGGGCTGGCGAGCGCTATCGCGTGGTCGCGCAGGTCGACGAGGAGCCACGCTGGAACGAGACCCTGTTCGAGAAGCTGCGCGCCGAGCATGGCCTGGTGGTGCCGCACCCCGACGTCGACGGCGAGCTCGATCTGGCCGCGCTCCTGACCGCGCTGGGCGCCGCGATCGCGCCGATCGCGCGCTGGGCGATCGTCCCCGAGTGCCGCCTCGGCATCTTCACGTTCTCCAAGTTCGTGATGTGGACCGACCTCGACGCTCGCGGCGAGGCGCTGATCGCGGCGCCAGTGGTCGCGCACCTCGCCGCTGGCGACGGCACCGCGTTCCCATCGGCCGGCGAGTTCCCGATCGCCCACGATCTGGACCGCACGCTCGCGCTGGGCGATCTGTACGCGCCGCTCGACTGCGACTCGAGCCAGCTGGCCGCGGTGCTGGCCGCCGCCGCTGGCAAGTCGTTCGTGCTGCAAGGGCCGCCCGGCACCGGCAAGTCGCAGACCATCACCAACCTGATCGCGCAGGCCCTGGTCGCCGGCAAGACCGTGCTGTTCGTCGCCGAGAAGCAGGCCGCCCTCGACGTGGTGCAGCGCCGCCTCACCGCGGCCGGCCTCGGCGACTTCTGCCTCGAGCTGCACTCGCACAAGGCCCGCAAGCGCGAGGTCATCGCCGAGCTGGGCCGGGTCCTCGAGCGGGTGTGGCGGCCCAACACGCCGGTCACCGGTGACGACGACCGCCTGGCCGAGGTGCGCGACGAGCTCAACGCCTACGTCCACGCTCTCCACGCGCCCGGCGCTGCCGGCGAGTCGGTCCACGACGCCCTCGCCGAGCTGGGCCAGCTCCGCGACGTGCCCAAGCTGGCCAGCGGCGCCACCGCGACCACGCCGGCCGCGGTCGCCGCCCAGCGCGAGGCCGTGCGCCGCTACGCCGAGGCCGCGATCGCGGTCGCCCCGGTGACCGCGCACCCGTGGCACGGCTCGACCCTCGACGCCTGGCAGGTGACCAGCGCCGACGCGGTGCAGGCTGCGCTCGCCGACGCCGCCGCCGCCGGGCGGGCGCTGGCCGCGGCGGTGACTGCGCTCGACGGCGCGGTGCCCGGCCTCGCGCCGCGGACCCGGGCCCAGCTCGACGCGGTCGGCATGATGGCGGCGCAGCTCGCCACCAGCCCGCGTCCCGGCGCGGCGCTGGTCGAGGCCGCCGGGACCGTCGCGCCAACCGGCGCGGTCGCCGAGTCGATCGCGCTGGTCAAGGCCCGGGCCGGCGAGCTGACGCCCAAGGACGTCGACGGGTGGCTCGCGCTGGTGCGTCGTCGACGGACGGCCGCCGCCGCGGTCGACCCGCGCTGGTCTCCCACGATCTACGCGGTGGTCACGCCCGAGCTGCTCGCGCGCTTCCGAGCCTGGGCCGACCGCTTCCCGCTGTGGCGCTGGTTCGCGTTGCGCGGGGCGCGCGCGACGGTGCGCAAGGCGCTGGCCAGCGGGGCGTTGCCCGACGACGACACGATCGCGACCGACCTGGCCGCGGCGTCGGTGGTGCAAGCCGCCGATCGCGCGCTCGAGGCGGCGCGTCCCAGTGCCGAGCGCTGGCTGGGCGCGCTGGCGCCGGCCGCCGCCGCCGACGGCGATCTCGACGCGGTCGATCGCGCGCTGACCTGGGCCCGCGCGCTGCGGGCCGCCTTCGACGGACAAGGCCTGCCCGCCGATCGGCGCGCCGCGGCCTGGAGTGCCGTGGTCGCGCTCGCCACCGACGCCACCGCGCCGGTCGATCCGCGCTGGGCCACGCTGGCCGCCGCCGCCGAGCACTGGCGGGCCGCGCTCACGGCGTTGCGCGAGATCTGCGGCGTCGAGCTGGTCGGCGACGACGCCCACCTCGACCTCCTGGCCGCGCGCACCGCGCAGTGGGCCGCCGCGGCGCCGGCGCTGCGCGACTGGGCCGCCTACGTGCGGGCCCGCGCCGCCGCCAAGCTCGCGGGGCTCGACGCCGCGGTCGCCGGCGTGGAGGCCGGCACCGTCGCCGCCGCCGTGATCGCGCCGGCCTGGGAGCGCGCGTTCCACCTCGGCGTGGCCCAGACCGGCATCGCGGCGTCGACGATCCTCGCCGAGTTCCATGGCGCGCAGCACCACGCCCAGGTCGCAGCGTTCGTCGGCCTCGACCGGGGCCAGCTCGGCGTCGCGCGGGCCCGGGCCATCGCCAAGCTCACCGAGCGGGTGCCGCGGGTCACCGCCGACACCGCCGACACCGCTGACGGTGGCGAGCTCGGCGTGCTGCTCCACGAGGTGAAAAAGCAGCGCCGCCACAAGCCGCTGCGCGCGCTGTTTCGCGCCATCCCCAATCTGCTGCCGCGCCTCAAGCCGTGCCTGCTCATGAGCCCGCTGTCGGTCGCGCAGTACCTCGATCCCGCGATGGGCCGCTTCGACCTGGTGGTCTTCGACGAGGCCTCGCAGATCCCGACCGCCGACGCCATCGGCGCGCTGGCCCGGGGCGACGCCGCCATCATCGTCGGTGACTCCAAGCAGCTGCCCCCGACGCGGTTCTTCGAGCCCGGCGCTGGCGCCGCCGTGGCCGACCAGCCCGACGACGAGCTGGAGGAGCTCGAGAGCATTCTCGACGAGTGCGTCGCCGCGCGGCTGCCCGAGTTGCGCCTCACCTGGCACTACCGCAGCCGCCACGAGGACCTGATCGCGTTCTCCAACGACCGCTACTACGGCGGCACGCTCGACGTGTTCCCGGCCGCGGCGGCCCACGTCCCCGGGCTCGGGGTGTCGTGGCGCAAGGTCGACGGGGTCTACGATCGGGCCGGCGCCCGCCACAACCGCGCCGAGGCCGAGGCGGTGGTCGCCGAGATCGTGGCGCGCCTCGGCGATCCCGAGCGCGCCGCCCACTCGATCGGCGTGGTCACGTTCTCGCGTCCGCAGCAGGACCTCATCCTCGACCTGCTCGACGACGCCCGGCGCGCCAACCCCGCCCTCGAGCCGTACTTCGCCGACGACGCCGCCGAGCCGGTGCTGGTCAAGAACCTCGAGACCATCCAGGGCGACGAGCGCGACGTCATCTTGTTCTCGATCGGCTACGGGCCCGATCGCGACGGCAAGGTCGCGATGAACTTCGGTCCGCTCAACCGGGCCGGCGGCGAGCGGCGCTTGAACGTCGCGGTCACCCGCGCCCGCGAGCAGCTGATCGTGTTCTCGACCCTCGAGCCCGAGCACCTCGCCGACGACGTGGCCGCGCTGGGCGTGCGCCACCTCGCCGAGCTGTTGCGCTACGCCCGGGCTGGCGGCCAGCTCGCCAGCGAGCGCGCGGCCCGTGCCGCCGCGACGCCAGTGACCCGCGCCATCGGCGACGCCCTGGTCGAGCGGGGCTGGACCGTGCATCACCAGGTCGGCTGCGCCGGCTATCGCATCGACCTGGCCGTCGTCGATCCCGACGACCCCGGCCGCTACGTCCTCGGCGTCGAGGCCGACGGTCCCGCCTACGCCCGCGCCGACACCGCGCGCGATCGCGATCGCCTGCGCCCGCAGGTGCTCGGCAACCTGGGCTGGCGCCTGCATCGGATCTGGGCGCTGGACTGGTTCCACGACGGCGACAAGGAGCTGCAGCGTGTGCACAACGCGGTCATCGCCGCGATCGCCAGCGCGCGGGCGGCGCGCAAGCCGGGCGGGGCGGCGCGCTCGGGCCCGATCGCCAAGGTCACCCTGACGCCGCCATCGCAGCCGCTCCGCGCCAAGCCGCCGACGCCCGCGCCGCTGGCAGCGCCCGCAGCCGCCGCCGCCGCGACTCGCGGACGCACCTCCTCGCCGCCCACCGCCGCGATCGGCCGCTACGTGGTCGCTGGCATCCCGGCCGGTCGTCGCAAGGCCGACGAGCTGTACGAGCTCGCGCGCGAGGCCGAGCTGGCCAAGGTCATCGCCAGCGTGCTCGCGGTCGAGGCGCCGATGCACGTCGAGTTGCTGGCGCGCCGGGTCGCCGCGTACTTCGGCATCGGCCAGGTGACCGCCCGCGTGCTCGAGCGGGTCCGCATGGTCACCGTGGTCGGCGCCCAGGTCGGCACGCCCGACGATCCCGACGTGGTGTGGCGTCGCGATCAGGATCCCACGCGCCTGCCGACCGTCCGGGTTCCGGACCAAGCCGCCGAGACCCGCCGCGACTGCGCCAAGGTGCCGCTCGCCGAGATCGCCGCGGCGGCGCTGGTCGTCCTCGAGCGCAACCTCGGCCTGCCGGTCGACGAGCTGGTGAAGGAGACCGCCAAGCTCCTCGGCTTCGCGCGCCAGAGCGACAAGGTCGTCACCCGCATGCGGGCGGGGGTCGACGCCCTGGTCGCCCGCGGCGGCGCCCGCCTCGATGACGGTCACGCGGCGCTGCCCGATCCATCGCCGTGACTCGCGCTATTCCTGCCTGATTCAAACCGCGCGCAGGATCGGGCGTTCCTCGACGGTCTCGACCGGGCCCCAGTCCGGCGCGCGCAGGTACCGCAGCAGCCCGCCCGCGAAGCCGGCGCCGTGCGATGCGTGCAGCACCGGGAAGATCGCCCACGCCGTCGCCATGCCGCGCAGGCCCAGCGGCGACGCCACCCGCACCGCCTCGGCCCCGGTCGCCAGCGCGTAGCCCGCGAAGGCCAGCGGCGCCAGTGGCCACAGCGGCGGCAGCAAGACCAGCGCGCTGGCACCCACCACCATCGCGAACGGGATGAGCGGTCGCACCGTCGGAAAGCGTCCCAGCTTGAGCAAGGTGCGCGCCCGGCCGCGACCATATTTCCAGTACTGCTTGGCCAGCGTCGCGAACGAGTCGCGCGGGTAGTAGTGGACCTCGATCGCCGGCGACAGGTAGATCGAGCCGCCCGCGGCCAGCAGGCGCTGGTTGAGCTCGGCGTCCTCGTTGGTGATCGCCTTGGGATCGTACAGGCCGATGCGCGCGAAGATCGCGCGCCGGAACGCGCCGAGGAACACCGTGTCGACGAAGCCCTCGGCGGTGGCGTCGCGGTAGCGCGCGCCGCCCACGCCGACCGGCGAGGCCAGCGCCGCGCACAGCGCCTGCTGGAACGCGGTCTTGGCCTTGGCGCGCTGGGCGCCACCGACGTTGTCGGCGCCGGTCTGCTCGAGGGTCTCGACGCAGGTGCGCACGTAGGTCGGCGCGTACTCGCAGTGGACGTCCATGCGCACCACGATCTCACCGCGGGCCGCCCGGATGAGGCGGTTGAGGCCGGCCGCCTGCAGCCGCTCCGGGTTGTCGATCACGCGGATCCGGGGATCGTCGACGGCGAGCGCGGCCAGCAGCTCGCGGGTCCGGTCGGTGCTGCCGCCATCGGCCACCAGGATCTCGAGACGCTCGCGCGGGTAGTCCTGGGCCTGCACCGAGCGAAGGCACGCCTCGATGTAGGGCTCTTCGTTCCAGGCCGGCATCGCGATCGTCACCATCGGCGCACGCATGCCGCGATGGTACACGCGCTAAGGATTGATGGCCTTCAGGCCCGGGTCCTTCCCGACCTGCGCCGGGCGGCACGGGCCGTGGGTCGTCATGGTGATCCGGCTAGCCAGCGCGACGAGGTAGCGGAGGCGGTCCTGGCCGATGGGCGGGGGCGGCGGGCTACGGGGCGGCAACGTCAGCGAGCCGGCGACCCGATCCTCCATCGGCAGCACGACCTTGATCTGGTCAGGACGGAAGTGGATGGCCTTCTCGACGTGGCCGTCCTTGGGATTGACGACGTAGCCGACATAGCCCTGCTTGTCGTCGGGAAGCACGACGACGACGCTGCCGGGGCCACCCAACGTGGTGTCGTCGGTGAAGTCGGTGGTCTCGGGCAGCTGGCTCTGGCAAGCGGTGGCGTCGGCCCAGGCCGGCCCCTTGGGTGCGGACATCGCGCCGCCGCAAGCGGACAGCATCAGGGCGGCGGTGGCAGCGACGGCGAGCGGGCAAACTTTCATCTTCAGTCTCCCTGTGGTTAGCTCGTGCTTGAGGCGGGACGCCCCATCAACGCGGGGCGTCCGCGATGTTCCCGACGCGCGTTCCATATCCGATGGCCAAAGCGCAAGCCAGCGCGCCCACCGCAGGAGAGAGGGGAAGCGTCCTCGACGATCTGACGCGCCGTCGGTTGGCCCAGGTGTCGCGCGAGCAGGGCCCCTTCCTGCGCGATCTGGCCGGCCGGCTGTGCCGGTCGCAGTTCGACCCCGACGATCTGGTGCAGGACGTCCTCATGAGCGCCGCGCTTCAGCTCGCCAAGCTGCCGCCCGACACCAACCTGATCGCCTGGCTGACCCGCGTGATGAAGAACCGCTTCATCGACCGCTGCCGACGCAAGCAGGCCTCGGTGGTCTCCACGCCGACGCTGCCCATCGATGAGGACCGCATCGCCGATCCAGATCGCGACGTCGAGGAATGGTGGGAGGAGCTCGACGCCGACGATATCCGAGCCCGGCTCGGCGAGCTTTCGACGGAGCTGCGTGAGGCGTTCGAGCTGTTCGCGTTTCGTTCACTGTCGTACCAGGAAATCGCGGCACGCCTTGGCATACCGAAGGCCACCGTGGGAACTCGCATCCTGCGAGCGCGTCAACGGTTGCGTAGCCTCCTCACCGCCGACCACGGCGGAGTCACCCGATGACCGATCACGAACACCTCCGCGCGCTGGTCAGCGCCTACTTCGATGGCGAGCTCTCGCCCGCCGACGAGACCGTCGTGGTCGATCACCTGGCGACCTGCGCGGCGTGCCAAGCGCTCCTCGGCGACACCGTCGGCATCTTCGCCGCAGTGCAGCGCGGGCCGCTGCGAGCGAGGACGCCGGTGGCGCAGCCGCGCTCGCGTCGGCCCGCGCTGATCGCCGGCGCTGTCTTGGCCGTGGCCGCCGCGGTCGCTGTGGTGTGGAAGGTGCGGCCCCACGGCGTCGAGGCGCCGGCGATCGCGCTGGCCACCGACCGCCGGGTCGAAGTGCGCTTCACCGGCGGCCCCTTCGCCAACTATCGGCCGTATCAAGTCGATCGGGGCGCGACCACCCACGAGCAATGGTCGCTGGCCGCCCTGGCCGCGCTCGAGAAGCGCGGCGACCTGGCGACCCTCGCCGCCGCCAAGGCCAGCGCCGGCGATCCGGCCGGGGCGCGCGAGCTCCTGGCCAAGCTCTCACCGTCGCCGACGGTCGACGCCGATGCTGCGGCGGTTGGGTTGTTGCTGCATGAGCCCGAGGCCGCGCTTGGGCTCGCCGATCGCGCGATCGCCGGCGGCGTCACCAGCGCGCGCTGGAATCGCGGGCTCGCGCTCACCGCGCTCGGCTTGTCGCTTGCCGCCGCGGCCGACTTCGACAAGGTCGTCGCCGAGGGTGGCGGCTGGGGCGGCGAAGCCAAGCAGCGCGCCCAACAACTGCGGGACGACTTCGCGCGCCGCCGCGCCGACATCGCTGGCGTCGTCTCGCGCGGCGCGGCGATGGTGCAGGGCACCGGTCCGGCGTTGGTGGCGGCCGACGTCGCGATCTCGCCGGTGCGCGCGCGGGTCGGGTTCGTCGATGCGGTGCGGGTCGCGACCACGACCACCGCGCTCGCGGCACTGGTGCCGCTGGCCGAAGCGCTCGACGCTAGCGCACCGCCCGACGCCCGGACCGCGGTCGCGACCCTCACGGCGGCCCGTGGCCACGACCTGACGGCGCGCGCGCGCTTCGCCGATCGCTACCGCAGCGTGGTGGCCGGCACGGCCACCGCCGACGACCAGGCTGGCCTGTGGCGCGACCTGATCGCGGCCGGTCCCGCGGTCGCCGATATCGCGGTCGGCGTGGCCGTCCTGACCGCGGTCGGGCCCGAGCGTCTCGCCCGCCTCGAGCCCTTGCTGCGCGACTCAACTGACCCTTGGTTTGCGCGCCTGTTGGTGTTGGAGCGCATCGCCGCCGATCACGACCGCGACCCCGCGCGGGCGGAAGCCGCCGCACGCGACGCCCTTCGCAGCTGTGGTCCGGCTGGCGGGGACTATCGCTGCGCGCACATCGCGTATGCGCTCGCCGATCTACTCCGGGAACGCGGCGCGCTCGAGGAGGCTTCGAGCCTCGCCGACCGCGCCGCCGTCGGCTTCGCGCGGAGCGGCGATCCCCGGTGGGAGATGATGGCGCTCGATCGCTCGACCAATCTGCGCCGAATGCGTGGCGATTGGAGTCGAGCCCGTGCTGGTGCCGAGGAGGGCCTCGCGCGTGATCCGGCGGATTGCGCGAGCTGGAGCGCGAGCATGCAGCTCGCCGAGATCGCGCGCTACCAAGGAGACATCGTCGCGGCCCGCGCGGCGCTGCCCGACCTGCTCGCCTGCAGCGTCGACCCCGCGGCGCAGGCGCTGGCGACCGTCGTCGACCTCGCGCTGCAAACCGGCGACGCGATCGACGCCGACCGTGCCCACCGGTGGATCGAGGCTGCGCGTCCAGCTGGCGACCCGCTCGTCGAGGTGTCCGAAGGTCGCCTGCTGAGCGACCGCGATCCCACGCGCGCGCAGACGATCTTGCATGAGGTGCTGGCACGACCGACGCTGGAGCCGGCGGTGCGGACCATTGCGTATCGCAGCCTGGCGCGCGCCGAGGCCGGGACCGGCGCGTGGGACGCGATCGTCGCCGGTGCCAACGTCGAGGCTGGTCGCCCAACCACCGGCGGGTGCGAGCTGGTCCTCAATCCCGACGAGCGCGTCATGATCGTGGCGGCGCGCGGGCCAGCGCCGGGCTCGGCCATCGGCGCGCGCTTCTTGCTCGGGGATCCCGACGCCCGCGATCTGGTGGTCCCGTCGGCGATCGTCAGCGCGCTGACGGCGTGTCCCAGCGTCGCGGTCATCGCGCGTCCGCCGCTGCACGGTCGCGGCGACCTGCTGCCGGCCGAGCTGCCCTGGGCCTTCGCGAGCACGGCGCGCCCGGTCGCGCCGGCCGCGCCCACCCGCGCGATCATCGTCGCCGACACCGAGCCGCCGCCGGCCGACGTGCGCCTGCCGCGCCTGGCGCCGACTGACTTCCCGGCCAACGCGACCGCGATCACCGGCGCCGCCGCGACCCCGGCCCGCGTCCTCGCCGAGCTGGCCACCGCGACCTACGCCGAGCTGCACGCCCACGGCATCGCCAACCTGGCCGAGCCGGGTACGTCGTTCCTCGCGCTGTCGCCCGATCCCGACGGCGCATGGCAGCTCACCGCCGCGGCGGTCGCGGCCGCCAAGCTCACCGCGCATCCGGTGATCGTCCTGGGCGCCTGTCGCGCCGCCGCCACCACGCCGCGCTGGGACGCCCGCTGGAGCCTGCCCGACGCGTTTCTCACCGCTGGGGCCCGCGCCGTGATCGCCGCCGACGTCGACCTGCCCGATCGCGAGGCCACCGCGCTGTTCGCCCAGCTGCGCGCCCGCCTCGCGAACGGCGAGCTTCCAGCGGCCGCGCTGGCCGCCGAGCGCAGCGCCGCCGTCGTCCGCGGCCAGACCTGGGCCGCGCACCTGATGCTCTTCGAGTAGCGACTAGCGGCGGGCTGGCGGGCGGGTGCCGTCGGCGCGGTAGCGGGCGTAGTCGGCGATGATCGTCGCGTGGTCAAACACGATGGGCGAGGGCAGGGCGTCGAGCGCGAACACCCGGGCCTCGGCGGCGTCGTCCCCGCCCTGGGGCTCGCCGGTGGCTCGGCCGATGAATACGGCAGAGATCGTGTGCTGGCGCGGGTCGCGCTGCGGGTTGGAGTACGCGTGGAACAGCTCGCGGATCTCGACCTCCAGGCCGGTCTCTTCTTTGGCCTCGCGGACCGCGGCGTCGGCCAGCCACTCGCCCTCCTCGACGAAGCCGCCGGGCAGCGCCCAGCCCTGGGGCTGGTTGCCGCGCGCGATGAGCACGATCGTGCCGGGCCGGCCGTCGAGCTCGATGAGGGCGTCGACGGTGGGCGTCGGGTTCCGGTAGGTCTTGGCGTCGGTCATGACCGTCACTGTGCCAGCGTGACCTCGACCCAGTCGAGCAGGAGCTTCTCCATCGTGGCCCGATCGGCGGCGGCGGCGCGGTCGCCGAAGCGGTCCTGCTTCTCGCCAGGGTCGTTGGCCAGGTCGTACAGCTCCATGCGGCGCTGCGACAGCACGTTGATGAGCTTCCACGCCCCGTCGCCCGACACCGCCATCTTGAGGTCGTGTTCCCAGCCCGGATAGGCCAACAGCTCGGCGAAGACCGGTCGGGGCGGCAGCGCCTCGCCGCGGATCGCCGGGACCAGGCTGCGACCGAGCCAGCTCGGGTCGGGCGACGCGCCGGCCAGCTCGACGACGGTGGGCGCCAGGTCGAGGAGCTGCACGACGGTGTCGACCGCGTGGGGCGCCGCGCCCGGCACCCGGAACGCGAACGGCACCCGCAGCTGCTCGTCGTACAGGTTGGTGCCGTGGAACATGCTCTGGCCGGCGAAGTTGTGCTCGCCGAAGGCCTCGCCGTGATCGCTCATGAGCACGACGATGGTCTGGTCGGTGAGCCCGGCCGCGTCGAGACCGTCGAGGATCTGGCCGATGTACTGGTCGACGAAGGCGATCTCGTAGTCGTAGCGCTGGGCGTGGGCCTTGGTGCCCGACTCGGTCACCGGCGGGAAGCCGGCGTGCTCGACGAAGCTCGAGTGGGGCTCGAACAGGTGGACGAACATCGCGAAGGGCACGCCGTCCTTGCCGCGCTCGGCGAGCTGCGCGAGCACCCGCGGCACGATGCGGGGCGACGCCGAGTCCTTGTTCGACGGGCCGACGTCGAGCGCGCCGTCGTTGTCGAAGGCGTCGAAGCCCTGCGTGAAGTTCCGCTCGGGACGGAAGTAGAAGTGCGACGCCTCGCCGATCGTGCGCAGGCCGGCGGCCTGGAGCTGTTCGAACAGCATGACGTTGGCGTCGTCGACGCGCGGGTACTTGGAGTGGACCTGATCGACCTTCACCAGCGACGGGTAGCGCGACGTCATGAAGCTCGGCATCGAGCGCGGCGTGTTGTTGGCGTTGGCGTAGGTGCGCTTGAACCACACCGCCTGGGCCAGGAACCCGTCGAGGCGCGGCGTGAGCGACTTGCCGTCACGCTGGTAGCCGCTGGCGCCGAGGCGATCGACGCGCAGCGTGTCGACCATGATGATGACGACGTTCTTTTTGGGCCCGGCCGTGGGCGGCGCGACCGGCCCGGTACCGCCATCGGTGCCGGCGTCGGCGACCGGCGTCGCCGGGGCTGGCTCGTCGGTGGTGCGATCGCCGCCCTGGCAGTTGTCGTCCTTGCCGTTGTTCGGGATCTCCTTGGCGTTGGGGTTCACGGTCGGGTCGTGGTCGTCGCAGTCGGGGCCGCGAAAGAACGCCGAGACGCCGTCGCCGTCGCGATCGATCATCGACTGTCCGAGGCTGACGAAGGTCGCCGAGGCCAGGCCGTGCTCGGTGACCGCGCGGGCCACCTCCGGGGTGGGCTGGCGGCTCGAGCTCATCGTGCGCCCGCCGTGGACCAGCGCGATCAGCGCGCCGACCGCGACCACCGCGGTGCGAGCGCGGGCCGGCAGCGCGCGCCGCGCCGACGCCAGCGGACCGAACAGCAGCGCGCCCAGCACCAGCGACAGCACCGGCAACAGCACCAGCTCGCTCAGCGCCGCCATCGGCAGCGCCGCGTTGTCGAAGCCGGCGCCGTAGAGCCGCTTGCGGGCGTACGCCAGGATGACCAGCGCGGCCAGCGCGAGCGCGACCGTGAAGTGCGGCACCCGACCCAAGCCGGGCAGCTTGGCGATCGCGACCCGCAGCAAGCGCTGCAGCGGCAAGATGGTGAGCCCGACCCCGATCGCGCCCAGGACGATGATCGAGCCCAACACCTTGGCGCCCGACTCGGGGCGGTGGGCCTTGGCGACGATCAGGTTGGCGGCCAGCGAGGCGAAGATCGCCAGCGCGAGCGCGGCGACGACGCCGGCCAGCACGAACGCGGTCCACGACGCGTCGCGCGCGCGATCGTCGGCGAGCGACCCAACCGCCCGCGGGCCGAACGTCGCGCGAAACCCGGCCGCGATCGCGCCCGCGTAGAGCGCGAAGCCGAAGGCGGGCAGGCCCCACAGGCCGAGCACGGTGGGCAGCGCGGCCCCGCCGGCGGCGAGGCCGTCGACCACGGCGAGCACCAGCGCCGCGACCAGCGCGACCCCGGTGCCCCCGACGAACGCGGCACGGATCGGGTGAGTCTGCGGATCGTCCTCGGCCATGGCGGGAGCGTTACCACAGCGGATCGCCGCGCCGCCTGTCCCAGCGATCGGCGCTGAACAGATCGCGGCGGGGAGATCGCCGCGACCGAGCTGGCGGTGGGGAAACTACCGGCGCCCGGTGACCAGCGCCATCGCCGCGTCGCGGTCGGGCACGCCGTCCCAGGCGCCCAGGGTCTGGCACGACAGCGCCGCGGCGGCCGACGCCAGCTCGATGCAGCGCACGAAGGGAAGCTCGCCGAGGAGCCCGGCCACGAACGCGCCGTGAAACACCGAGCCCGCGCCGGTCGAGTCGATGGTCTCGACCGGGTAGCCCGGCACCTCGATCAGCTCGCCGCCATGACGGCCGACCGCCCCGGCAGCGCCCAGCGTCACGACCACGGCGCGCGGCCCCAGCCGCATCAGCTCGCCCAGGGCCTGCGCCAGATCGCGACGCGGCGCCAGCTCGGACATCATGCGCTCCGACGAGATCAGCACGTCGGCGAAGGCGACCAGCGCGCCGGCACCCTCGGTGGGCGCGGTCAGATCGACGATGACCGGGATGCCGCGCGCCCGCGCGACCGAGGCGATCTGGGCCTGGGCCCGCGGCGCCGAGTCGTCGAGCAGCAGCGCGCAGGCGCCGGCAAGCGCAGCCTCGAGGTCGAGCGGCGCGGTGTCGAGATCGGCGTCGTCGCCAACCCCGCGCTGCACCAGTCGCCCGCCTTGCGGGTCGACGGTCACGATCTCGGCGCGGAAGCTGGTGCTGGTCGGGCGCAGCAGCTCGTTGTCCAGGCCGGCCTGGGTGAGGGTCGCGCGGACCAGCGCGCCCATTCCGTCGGTGGCGGCCCAGCCGGCCAGGCGCCCTCGGCAGCCGAAGGCCGCGGCGGTCCGCACCGCGATCGCCACACCCGGCCCGGGTGACACGGTGATCGCCGCCAGCTCGGTCTCGTCCCCGCGCCCGGCCTCGGGCACGCGATGGGCGAGGGCGGACACCGATACCCCGACCCGCCCAACCCCGACGACCATGGGACGGATGAGCAGTGCCTCTGTGCGGGCGGTCACGGCTTGAGGGTAGCCGACCCACCGGGCCGATGCGAGGATGCGAACCCCGCGTGAGTATTGTAGGTTGCGGGCGTGGCCGACCGCGCGACCCCAACTCCCGGGCAACCCCTTGGGCCCGGCGTCGGTCCAAGCCTCGATCCACGTCGCGAGGACCCGGTGGCCGCCACACAAAACGTCGTAAGCGATCTGTCCCTGGACATCCCCAGACCGCGCCCGGTGGCCCAAGTGGCCGCCGCAATGGACGATTCCAGCTTGGTCGCGGCCTGTCGGCGGGGCGAGGCCCGCGCCCTCGAGATGCTGTATCACCAGTACAAGCGGCGGGTTTTCGGCCTGTGCCACCGCATCGCCGGGCCCACCGACGCCGAAGAGGTTGCACAGGAGGTGTTCGTGCGGGTGTTCCGCGGCCTGGGCTCGTTCCGCGGCGAGTCGCAGCTGGGCACCTGGGTCTACCGACTCGCCGTGAACTGCGCGCTCACCCACGTCGCCAAGCAGCGGCGCCGGCACGAGGTCGGCGACGACGATCTGGACAACGTCGCCGCGCCCACCGCGGTGCTGCGCGATCCCCGGCTGTCGCGCCGGGTCGAGGCCGCGATGGCGCTCCTGCCGGCCGGCTACCGCGCCATCTTGGTGCTCCACGACGTCGAAGGCCTGTCCCACGAGGAATGCGCCGCCATCCTCGACTGCCGCATCGGCACGTCGAAGTCGCAGCTGCACAAGGCGCGCGCCAAGATGCGCGACCTGCTGGGACCGGCCCTGGCAGCCGAGCGGTTGCCCGGGTCTGGCGGGTCTGGCGGGTCTGGCGAGTCTGGCGAGTCTGGCGGGTCTGGCGGGTCTGGCGGGTCTGGCATCGGGACTTCGGCAGGCTGCAAGGCTCGGGGCCGCGCTCGGGCCCGCCGCACCAGACGA